>LNAP01002666.1_pt1 | contig 17657 bp, 13 predicted proteins | sample 602601 | NCBI WGS metagenome assembly LNAP01 (sample SAMN02440304, study PRJNA202911) | soil metagenome | biome: Subtropical and temperate rainforests or woodlands; isolation source: soil samples (1 kg each in a 20% v/v slurry with milli Q water) were... ... | reverse complement strand
ACCATTGCCCGGTGTCTTGAGCTCGGTGCTGTGCGGGTTGTGGCAGTTGCTGCAGCGCACGCCCTTGTCGAACATTTTGCTCTGGGCAAAGGAGCCGTGCTCAAACACTTCGTCCTTGATCTTGCCGTCCAATGCGTACAACTCGCGGGTCAGGGTGCTCGGCAGATAGTCATCCATCAGACGCTTGCCGGCGGTGAAGCCGTCGCCCAATGGCGCGCGGCGCGAGTGGCAGCGGGCGCAGGTTTCGATTTCGACGGGGGCGTTCTTGTCCTTCAAGTCGACGGCAAAACCGGCATGGACCAGGTCACCTTTTTTTGCCGTCCATTCCAGGTGATTGGAGGCTGGGCCGTGGCAAGCCTGACAGCCGACACCGAGGCTGCTCCAGTGACTGTCGAAGGTGTTTTTCGCGGCATCGAAATTGCGCTTGTAACCGGTGGTGTGGCACTCGACGCACATGAAGTTGGCATTCTGGCTCGGCTTGCTCCAGTGCAACGGGTCCTTGAAGTTCACCCCCTGGCCCGGATAGAGGTGAAACCAGCGATGCTTCTCGGTATCCCAGGCCACGCCGAGTGCCTGCAACCGACCTTCGCCGACCTCGATCAGGTATTGCTGCAACGGCGCGATGCCGAAGGTGTAGGCGACCTTGAAGTCGGCATTCTTGCCGTCAATCCCAGGGGTGTTGACCCAGAATCCGCCGTCCTTGCGCGAGAAACGGGTGGTTTCGTTTTCCGCCTTGAAGGTGACGTTATTGAAGTCGCCGAGCATCGTCTCGGCATTGGCCGCCTGCATCGCCAATTGGTGATGGGAACCTTGCCAGTCCTTGACCTGCTCGCTATGGCAGCCTTGGCATTGTTGTTCATCGACCATCGTTGCCGGCGCCACGACGACCGGTTGCGGTTTGACTGGGTGAACGGTCGGAGTGCTGACAGGTGCATAGCTCACGGGGGCCGGTTTGCTGCTGAACAGAAACCAGCCGATGCCCGCGATAGCCAACAGCAAAACGCCGAGGGTGACGGGAAACAGGTAACGGTTAATCAAGGTCGGTGGCGAATCAGGGGTTGGCTGTACTGCTTTATTTTTATGTTTCGGCATTGCGACTTCCATAGTCCGGGTGCGTTTGCCGTCAGGCGCGCGTTCAAGCTCGATGCAGCTTTGCCGGATGGCCGGCGCCTGTCAAATGATGGTTGTGAGGTGCTGAGCAGCGTCCAGGTCATGAAGGCTGATGAAGCTCAAGTGCAAGTGATGCGTCGAGGCTGAAGGCCTCTTCGCGAGCAGGCTCACTCCCACTTTTGATCTCTGTAGTGTCCAGAATGCGTGATCAACGCAGATCCAGTGTGGGAGCGAGCCTGCTCGCGATGACGGTCTGCCAGGCGCTGCATCACTCCCCGACAAACCACCGAAAATACGGATTCCCCCCATCTCCACGCATCACCTCGCGAATATCCCTGGCCCACGCGTCACGGTCACCGTCATAAGCATGCAGACTCGCCCGATAGAACTGCATCAGGCGTTGTTGGTGTGCGTTCATTCGCTCGTTGAAACCAGCATCGGCATTCACCAGCGGTGGCGCTATACGCAGGTCCAACAGGGCTGGCAGTACGCGGCTGATCTCCTTGGCACGCACCCATGGCGCATATTCGATACGCGGCTGATCGTCGGTCACCGGTTGGGCGTCAGCGGCGAAACGCTCCAGGCCTGCCCTATCGGTGACCCAGGTCGAGAGCAACGCTGCAGCGGAGCCAATGCCCACGTCCTGCAAGGTGCTGCGCACGGTGTCCTGTTGGAAGCGTTGGCTGATTTTCGCCGCGTCCAGTTCGATCGGTTCCATCGAGCCCACCAGCAGCATTTCGTGGAACTCGCTGGTCCACAGGGTGGCGTAGGGGAATACGTCGAGAAAGCTGCGCACCAGTGAGCGCGAGTCGTCGATGTTCTGGGTGGGCAGCGGCAGCCACTGAGCAACCAGGCCTTGCTTCTCCAGGCGACTGGCGGCCAATTGATAGAAATCCCGGGAATACAAATTCACCACGCCAGCAGCAGAGGGCGGCGGCGGTTCGAGGGTGATCAAGTCGTAGCGCTGTGGGTTGCGCAGCAGCTCCTGCCGGCCATCCTGCAGGCGTACGTCAACGCCGGGATCGGCGGCCGCATTGAAGTTGCCTTTGAACAACGGCGCGGCTTTGACCACCGATGGCAGCAACTCGGCCACGACGCGGTGCTCCAGCCCCGGATAGCGCGTCAGGGCGCCAGCGGTGATGCCGGTGCCAAAACCGATCACCAGCGCCGAGCGCGGTTCGCCATTGTGGATCAGCAGCGGCAGCAACGCCTGAATACGCATGTAGCGCAGGGACGGCATGGCGTCGCCAGTGTTGGATACGCCCTGGATGTACAAGCGCTGGAACGCTTTTTGTCCTCTGCCTTGGGTGACCACGGCGACGGTCCCACCGCGTCCTTCCTCGTAGAACGCCAATTTCGCGTTGCGTGCACCGGGAAGCAGGCTGGCGAGTTTGTCCACTGGCGTAAAAACGGCCACCGCAATCGACAATAGTCCAATAGCGACCACCGCCTGGCGCCGGCCTTTCTTGACCCCATGACCCTTGCGCACCGCGAAGTAACCAATCCCGGCGGCGACAATCGCCAGCAGGCCCAGGGTTCGGACCAGCCCCAGTAACGGGATCAGCACAAAGCCGCAGAGCATCACCCCGACAATCCCGCCCAGCGTATTGAACGCCACCACCGCGCCGACCGCCTGACCGACCCGCTCGCGGCCGACGCTCAAACGCAGGGCCAGCGGAAATGCGGCGCCGAGCAACAGGGTCGGCACAAACACGATGCTCACTGCCGCCACCACAAACCGTGCGGTCATCCCCAGCAGATCACTCGCCCCCAACGACAACACCCAGGTTTCAGCCAGGCTTTGGGCGACCACCAGCCAGCGTCCGAGCAAGGTGATTTCCAGCAACGCGACGAGCCCGGCACCGGCAATCAACAAGCCGAATACTCCCCAGGGATCGCGAATGCGCTCAACCCGACGGGCCAGCAGCATGCTGCCGAGAAACAGCCCGGTGAGGTACGTCGCCAGTACCACCGCAAAGGCGTAAGTGCGAGTGCTCATGAACTGCACGATGGATTGCGACCAGACCACTTCGTAACCGAGGGCCACGCCACCGGCAATTGAATACAGCCACAAGGCAACGCGATCGGGGGCTTTGTCGGCGTGGTGCTTGACCGGCGCAGCATCATTCGGCAGTGAACGGTGGCGTTGGAACCACAAGGCACCGACGGCGGCCAGCAGGTTCAGCATCGCCGCCGCCAAGGCACTGCCGCGTACACCGAGGGTCGCAATCAACACAAACGCGGCGAGCAGGGTGCCGGCGATGGCCCCGGCGGTGTTCGCGGCATAGAGCTGCCCACCAGCCTTGCCCAGCTGTTGCGGGTTTGCTGCCAACGAACGAACCAGCACCGGCAGGGTGCCGCCCATCAGCAGTGCCGGAATGCCCACCAGCGCAAACGGCAATACCCAGGCGAGCAGACCGACATGTTGCTCTAGCCAGGCAAATGGGCTGGCCGCGAGACTCATGGCAAAGGTCGCACCGACACCGAGCACGGCCACTAGCACCTCAAGCCCTGCATAGAGCAGAACCGGCTTTTGCAAGCGATCGGCCCATTGACCGAACAACAAGCCGCCTAACGCCAACCCGGCAAAAAAGGCGCTGATCCCGGTGGTGATGGCGTACACCTCGACGCCGACTACCAGCGACAGCTGCTTGATCCACAGCACCTGATACACCAGCGCTGCGGCACCGGAGACGAACAGCAACAGGGCGGGAATCAGCAACGCCGGAGCTTTGATCCGAGTGGCGGGTAGGGCCGACGACTTGCTGGCGACACGTGAGGACATTGCGGATTGCCTTGTGCAGAACCTGAAATAGTTATGTTTCTACGGTGGACACAAACCTTTGTAGCAGCTGCCGAAGGCTGCGTCCGGCTGCGAAGCAGTCGTAAGTTCAGACGACTCGCTAGACCAGACAGTCCGCGGCGCATGTGGAACGAGGACTTCGTCCTCGAACGCAGCCTTCGGCAGCTGCTACAGGGAGTTGTGTGCACGCAAAACAAGGCCGCTCGCCGGTGCAGGCGAGCGGCAGTCAAGCGGTCTTACTGTGCAGGCTGGTTCTTCATTTTTTCAGCGATCTTTGCATCCACGGCCGCGCGGATCTGATCAATGCTGAAGCTGGCCGGTTTCTGGCTTGGCGGATACTCGATGAACGTTTGCAGGAACTGCGCCGACTTGCCGACGGCTACAGAGGCCAGATAGACGTTCTTGGTTTGCCAATCGTAATACTGATCGGAAACGATGTCGGCCCGCTCATACGGATCCATCCGCAGATTGAAGATTTTCGGTACCCGCAAGCATACGAACGGCTCGCTCCACACCTTGAACCCGCCCGGCGCGCGTTGTTCGCAGAACACTGCTTTCCAGTTATCGAAACGCATGGACACCAGTACACCGTCGTCGTTGAAGTAGTAGAACTCCTTGCGTTCGCCTTTAGGTTGTTGGCCTGTCAGGTAGGGCAGTTGGTTGAAGCCGTCCAGGTGCACTTTGAAGTTGTTGCCTCCCGAAGTCGGCGCCCAGCCTTTGAGCAGTTTGCCTTTCACGTCCGCATCGCCTGCTGCCGCCAGCAGGGTAGGGAACCAGTCCATGCCCGAGAACATTTCATTGGACACTTCACCCGCCTTGATCTTGCCCGGCCAGCGAACGATCGCCGGTACCCGATAGGCGCCTTCCCAGTTGGAGTTCTTCTCGTTGCGGAACGGCGTGGTCGCCGCGTCCGGCCAGGAGAACTGGTTCGGGCCGTTGTCCGTGGAGTAGACGACGATGGTGTTGTCGGCGATTTTCAGGTCGTCGAGGGTTTTCAGCAGTTTGCCGACGTCACCGTCATGCTCGAGCATGCCGTCCGCATACTCGTTGCCCGGCATGCCGCTCTGGCCCTTCATCGAATCGCGCACGTGAGTGAACAAGTGCATGCGGGTGGTGTTCATCCAGACGAAGAACGGCTTGTCCGCCTTGGCCTGTTTCTCGATAAATGCTTGTGCCGCAGCAGTGGTTTCGTCGTCGATGGTTTCCATGCGCTTGGCGGTCAAGGCGCCGGTGTCTTCGATCTTGCCGTCAGCGAAGCTGTGAATCACACCACGCGGGGAGTTGGCCTTGACGAACTCAGGGTCATCCTTGGGCCAGTACGGGCGTTCGGGTTCTTCTTCGGCGTTGAGGTGGTACAGGTTGCCGAAAAACTCGTCGAAACCGTGGTTGGTCGGCAGGTACTCATCCCGGTCGCCCAAGTGGTTCTTGCCGAACTGGCCGGTGGCGTAGCCCTGGGACTTGAGTGCCTGGGCGATGGTGATGTCACGTTTTTGCAAGCCCACCGGGGCACCCGGTATACCGACTTTCGACAGACCGGTGCGCAACGGAGTCTGCCCGGTGATGAATGACGAACGCCCCGCAGTGCAGCTGTTCTCCGCGTAATAGTCGGTGAACATCATGCCTTCTTTGGCAATTCGGTCGATGTTCGGCGTCTTGTACCCGACCACCCCCATGGAATAGGCGCTGATATTGGTCTGGCCGATGTCATCGCCGAAGATCACCAGAATGTTGGGTTTTTCAGCGGCTCCGGCTGTTGCCGAAATCGCCATCACCGAGGCTGCCACCAGGGCGAATTTCGGTAGCCACTTGTGTATGCGAGTCATCTGACTTGCTCCTTTGCTCACTTGCGTCGCTCAAGCGCGACAAACGTTTTTTGCAGTCCTGCGTGTACGCTTTTTTATTGCACGTGCTCGGGTGAGACGGCCTCGAAGGGATAGATCCGGCGCCATTCGGCGGCCATATCCACGATAGTCCAGCCACGGGTTTTTGCTTCGTCCAGAGCCTTGTCCAGGCGACCGATTTGGGATTGACGGTCATAAGCCCATTCGCGTTTGGCGTCGGTGTGATGCACCAGACCCATGAAGCGTTTGCCCGGTCCGGCGGCAGTCCACTGCAACATTTGCAGGTCGCCGTCGGAGTTGCCGAACGCAAGGATGGGACGTCGGCCAATAACCGCGTCGATGCTTTCCGGTTTGCCCGGACCATCATCGTTGTGGGCCAGTTTGGCGGTGCGCAGGATCGACGGTTGGCCGTCCTTGAGCTGGTAGGCGGTGACAAACGTGGTGCCGATCACTTGTTCCGGCGGGATGCCATAGACCTTCTCGGCGAAGGCGCGCATGAACGCGGTGTCACCGCCGGAGACGATGTAGGTTTTAAAGCTCTGGCTGCGCAGGTAGTCGAGCATTTCCAGCATTGGCTGGAAGATCATCTCGGTGAACGGCTTGCCGGTTTTCGGATGGCGCGCCTGGGACAACCAGGTTTTGGCGTAGTCGTCGAAGGCTTCGGTGGTCATGCCGGTGTGGGTGGCGCCGAAGATTTTCAGGATGCCGTCCATGCCTGACTCGCCCAAGGCCTTGTGATCATTTTCGAGCACGGCCTTGAAGGGCTGGGTGGTTTTCCATTCCGGGTGCTGCGGTGCGGTGCGCTTGACCTCTTCCAGGGCAAACAGCAATTCGAAGTACATCGGCTGCTCGCTCCACAGCGTGCCGTCGTTGTCGAACACGGCGATTCGATCGGCGGGTTTGACGAAGTCCTTGCCGCTTTGATCGGTCACCGCCTGGACGAACTCGATGATGTTCGTTTTCGCCGGGCCGTCGTTCCACGAGGGCAGGGGCTCGCCGGTCTGGGCCAGCGCCGGGAGGCTCAGTGCAAGGGTTAACAGCAACGTCAGCCCATAGCGGTGGCGTAGCGATATCGGGTTCGTCATGGCACATCCTTCTCGTGAGCGGGATTGAGTGGACGCAGTGCAGGTGCGGCTGACGCTGTGTCGCGTTTGGCCTGACTATGCAGCGTAGCCAAGGATTGCTTTAGTTGGCGCAGCGCTTGGTCTGCGCTGGGTTGACGGCTGTAACAGGCGCGCAGCAGGTCTTGCAGGCGCGGACCAAGGTTCGTCAGTTTCAGGCCCATGCGGCTACGTCTGGCCCACAGGTACAGGGCGCTCAACTGTGCGGGTTTGCCGTCGATTTGCCTCGGAATCTGCCGCCAGGCGTAATCGGCGGACTCCAGCCACGCGGCGCGTCGGGCTCGGCGCCGGGTTTGCCATTGAAGGTACACACGATGGACGAGCGGACGGGCAAACCAGCCGAGTAATGTCACAGCCACCAGCAGCGCTAAAAGCACCAGCCAATGCCCGGAGAGATGCACGCGACCTTGCTGACCGAGTTCTTTCAGGTCTTCGGTGATCGAAAATACCGGTCGATAGGCGCTGTTGGCCCTGGCATCGAAGGTCACGGCCGGGACTTGGGCCATTCGGGTCTGTCCGGTGCTGGCGTCCCACCATTTCAGTTCGATTGCCGGCAGGTGATGGCGGCCTTCGGTGTCGATCCGATAGGTTGCAGTGTCGATGCGCTGGCCGCCGTTGAAATGGCCGCGACCGTCGCCAAGGTCGCTGATTTGCGCGGCTTTCGGATAACGGCTGAGGCCGTCGACATCGTCCAGTGACGGCGCGGGCAGTGACATGGCCAGGGCGTTGTCGGCTTGCAGCGTGAGTTGCCGGGTGATGCTGTCACCGACCTTCAGGGGTGTTGCCGAGTTGACGATGGTTTGCGTGAAGCGCAGCCCTTGGGCCACCAGCACCGGTTCGCCGGACTGGAACCCCGGTGGTTGTGTGGCGCGAAAGTGCAGTGGCTGGCTTTGGGCGGACAACGGCGCGCTCGCCTGACCGGGCATGGCGCGCACTGTCAACGCCGGAATGTCGAAACCCTGGGCCAGATTCGGGGTGATCCGGTAGCGGTAGCGCATGCCGTTGAACGACTTGCCGTCGAGCGTCTGGTTCAGGTGTTCGGCATGGCCGTCGGGCGGCATGACCAGTGCACCGGGCAGTTTCAGGTCGGGCAGGGTGGGGGCGTCGGTGAACCAGCTGTCGGTGAGGACATCGAGTTGCAGTTCCAGAATGCCGCCGACCATGACCGAGTCTGCGGGTTGCAGGCGGGTCTGGATTCGCAGCTCGGGTTCGGTGGCCAGAGCAGCGGTGGTGATCAGGCACAGGAGTAAGGTGCGAAGACCTTTGGTGACTGGACGAGCGCCATCGCGAGCAGGCTCGCTCCCACATTTGATCCGGGTGCACCGCAAATCCCCTGTGGGAGTGAGCCTGCTCGCGATGGACGCGACTCGGCCTACCAGACGGCTCATGGCTTGCCCCCCGCCTGATCCTGCACACTGAATTTCTGCTTCAGGAATTTCGCCGGCGACGTACTGAGGTTTTGCAACCACAGCGCATCCGACGCCGCTTGCTCGGTCTCGACCGGTTTGCTCTGGCCCTTGCCCGGCGCCTTGTCCATTTTGATGTCGTCGGGTTTGACCTCAGGTGCGTTCTGTTCAGCGCTGTCGGTGTCTTTCTGCAAGGCGATGGCCAAGGCCAGGTTGGCGGTTGCTTCATGGAATTGCGGTTGCAGCTTCAACGCCTGGGTATACGCGGCGATAGCCTGGTCAAACTTGAAGCGGCGCACGTAAATATTGCCCAGATAGAAATACACCTGCGGTGTGTCCAGTCGCGCGAAACTGGCCAATGCCAGGTCGTAATCGGCAGCGTTGTAGGCAGCGATGCCTTTCCAGTAGGGATCGACGAAGTGCGTGGCGGCCTGCGGGAAGTGTTGGTGCTCGAAAGCCCAGCGGCCTTGCTGGTCAGGGGTGAAAAAGGCATCGGTCAAGGGGTTGGCTTCGGCCGGTGCTGGTTGCAAGCCAATGCCCAGTGCCAGCAACCACCCGGCCGTCCAGTTCAGACTCCAGCCCTTGCGCACGCTGAAGAAGGCGATCAGCAGCAACGGCCAGCACAGCCAGTAACCGGCATCCTTCCAGTGCAGTTCACGCTGTTCATCGCTGGCCGCCTGGAAGTGCTGCTGGGCGTGCAGCTCGATCCAGTCCAGGTCGTCGTCGTTGAGCGTCAGGCTGCCCAACGGCGCATCCAACGTTGATCCCAGCTGCTTGAGTGCGCCCTGATCAAAACGGCCAAGTGCCGGACGACCGTTGCTGTCGGTACGTGGCTGGCCGTTGGCATCGTGGATGACCCCGCCATCCTCGCTGCCGACGGCCAGAATCAGCACTTGCAGCGCGCTGTCGTCCAGTTGCTGGTCCAGACCGCTGAGTTGTGAGGTGTCGGCGCCGTCGGTGATCAGCAGCAAGGTCCCTGGCGTTTTCTCGGCGATCAGCAGGCGTTTGGCTTGCTCGACTACCGCGCCGACATTTTTCCCCGGTTTGGCAATCAGGTCGGTGCTCAGGGCTTGAATGAAGGTGTCGAGCAGGGCGGGATCGTCGGTCGGCGGCAACACCAGATGCGCGCTGCCAGCATAGGCGATCAACCCGCTGCGAGCCCCGGCGCGACGCTGGATCAGGTCATGCAGCTTGTGTTTGGCCGCTTCCAGACGACTTGGCTGTATGTCGGTGGCGTCCATCGACGGTGACAGGTCGATGGCGATGATCAGTGGCGCGCGATTTTCCAGAAAGTCCGGACGGTCCTGCTCCCAGGTGGGCCCGGCAGCGGCGATGGCGCCCAGCATCAACACCACGCAGGCCAGATGCACGGGCCGAAAACGCTGCTGATCCTGCGGCGTAATCAGCAAATGCGGCAACAAGTGCTCGGCGATGTTGCTACGCAAACGCCGTTGCACGTCACGGCTGCGGCGCCACAGCCAGGGCAACAGGGCGCCGAACGGCACCAGTAACAGCCACAGTGGACGCAGGAAATGGAAGTCACTGAGATTGATCTCCATCTCAAGCCTCCTGCCGCTGACGCGAGAGTGTCAGCTGCGGACGGAGCAGGGCGCCTAAGTGGTAGAGCGCGAGCAATCCGATCGCGGTCCCCATTGGCCACCAGAACAGATCCTTTTTCGGTTGATGGCTGAGGGTTTTCACTTGATGCGGCGTGAGTTTGTCGAGGGTGGCGTACACCTGATCCAGCGCATTGCGATCTTCAGCACGGAAGAACTTGCCGCCCGTGGCCTCGGCGATTTGCTGCAAACCCTGAAGGTTGACCTTGGCTTCACCCGAAGCGTCAGGGTCGCCAATGCCGATGGTGTGAATGACCACGCCTTTGGCAGCCGCCATGGACGCCGCGTGATCCGGGGTAATGGCGCTGCTGGTGTCGTTGCCGTCGGTGAGCAGGATCAGGACTTTTTCCTGTTCGTGGGCCTGGTCGAGCAACTTCAGGCTCAGACCGATGGCGTCGCCGATGGCCGTGTTGGGCCCGGCCATGCCGATGCCGATGTCGTCGAGTAACAGCGACAGGCTGGTGTGATCGAGGGTCAGCGGCGCCTGCGGGTAAGCACCACTGCCGAACACGATCAGGCCCAGCCGATCATCTTTGCGCTTGTCGATAAAGCCATGAACCACGTCCTTGACCGCCGCCAGACGGTTGATCTTCTGGCCGTTGGCGTCGGTGAAATCGGTGGCTTCCATGGACTGGGAAATGTCGATGGCCAGCATCAGGTCGCGCACCGGTTGCTGGCGCTCGATCGGTTTTTCGACGAACACCGGGCGAGCGGCGGCCAGCAGCAATAGCGCCCAGACCAGCAGGTTCAGCAGTAACTGCCAGCGATTGCTGCGGGTACCGGCCTGGCTGGGTGCCTGGCCGACCGCCCGGCTCATGGCAGCGAAAAACGGTACGCGTACGGCGCTGCGGGCTTCGCGGTAATCGGGCAGGTAGCGGTAGCCGAGCCATGGCAAAGGCAAAAGGACCAGCAGCCATGGGTAATCAAACTGCCACATGGTGATGCTCCACCCAGTGTTTGCAGGTAGCGAACAGTTGATCGCGCTTATCGTCCGGCAGGGTCGATAACGTTGCATCGGGCGCATAGGCTAATTGCGCCAGTTGCTGGCTGAAATCCGCCGGTAATGGCTGCGCACTGTGCAGCTCCAGGAATGCTTGCCAATCTTTCCCGCCTAACGCCGTCACCTGTGGGAGCGAGCCTGCTCGCGATGGCGTCATGTCAGTCGACATCAATGGTGAATGTAAGGGCCTCTTCGCGAGCAGGCTCGCTCCCACAGGGGGGGTATTCCAATCGGTGGGCATCGACAGGGCTACGCGTTTGAGTAGCTCTGGCAGTTCGCGCAGGGCGCCGAGTTGATCGTCGCTGTTTTGCAGTTCAACCAAACGCACCAACGCCTCGCGCCGATAGCGATCCCGCCGCCACTGCCAGTACCTCCGTGCGCTGACCAGCAAAACGGCGATCACTAACAGGCAGAGCAGAACCCACCAACCCCACGTCTGCGGCGCATAACTCACCGGCGCGGGCAGGGCGATCTCCTTGAGCTGTTCGATGCTCGGGATGTTCGGGTTCATCGCCGCCCTCTGCCGAGCTTGCCCAGTTCGGCGCGCAATTGTTCCTGTGCCTCGGTGGCGGTGCTGAACATCATCAGCGGCACCTGACTGCGGCGCAGCAACGTAGCGACGTCTTTGAGCCGACCACTGAGAAAGTCCCCCAGCGGCTGATGAACGCTGCGTTGCTCGACGGCCAGTTCCACCTGCAACTGACCTTGAGTGATCAGCAAACGGCCATTCTTTGGCAGGTTCAGCGCCAACGGGTCGTAGACCTGCATTGCAATCACATCGTTGTGAGCCGCCAATTGGCGCATCAACTGCAAGGTGCGTTCACCGGCGCCGGCAAAGTCGCTGACGATGCAAATCAGGTGATCGTGACCGGCCACCGCCAGGCAACGCTGTAAAACCTTGTCGAGTTGATCCTCACCTTCGGCGTCCGGATTGGCTGCGTTCAGTTGTTGATTCTGCTCAGCGATGCGACTGCACAGCGCTTCGACACGTTTACGGCTGCGCAGCGGGGCAATGGCCTCGATGCGCAAATCATTGAACACCAGGCCGCCGACCCGATCTCCCGCGTGGAACACCATCCAAGCGGCCAACGCGCCAAGTTCGGCGGCAATGGCGGATTTGAAACTGCGCTGGGAGCCGAAGAACATCGACATGCGCTGATCGACCAGAATCAACGCCGGGCGGTCGCGTTCTTCGGTGAAGGTGCGAACCACCGGTTTGCCGGTGCGCAGTGATGCCCGCCAATCCAGATGACGCAAGTCGTCTCCCGGCTGATAGCGGCGCAGTTCATCGAAGTTCAATCCACGGCCACGCAGGCGCGAGGCATGGTTGCCGGCGAGAATACTGCCCTGCGGCTGACGCGCGAGGAAACTCAGGTCACGCGCCTTGAACTCCAGGGCCATCAACTGCGCCAGAGAGACATAGACCAGACCGTCTGCACTGTTCATTTCAACCTCAGGCCGGAATCGCGACGTTGTCGAGCAGGCGATCAAGCACCTGATCGGCAGAGACACCGTCAGCGACTGCGTCATAGCTCAGTTGCAGCCGATGACGCAGCACCGGATGCACCACGGCGCGAACGTTGTCCGGCGAGACAAAGTCCTGCCCCTGTAACCAGGCATCGGCCCGGGCGCAACGATCCAGGCCGATACCGCCGCGAGGGCTGGCGCCGATGGCGATCCAGCGACCGAGGTCGGCATCGTAATCGGCCGGGTGACGGGTGGCATTGATCAGGTCGACCAGGTAGCGGTCGATGGCCGGGGACACGTGAACGGCGCTGACTTCCCGACGCGCCGCGAAGATCACCTCCTGGGATAGCGCGAAGCCTTGCACCGCAGCCGTTTTCGCGCCTAGCGCAAACTCTTCTTCCCGCAACAGACGCAGCACCTGGCTTTCGTTTTCTGCGCTCGGGTAATCCAGCAGAACTTTCATCAGGAACCGGTCCATCTGCGCTTCCGGCAGCGGGTAAGTGCCTTCCTGCTCGATCGGGTTCTGGGTCGCTACCACGATGAACAACTCCGGCAGCACATGGCTGTTGCCGGCCACAGTGATTTGCCGTTCTTCCATGGCCTCCAGCAACGCGGCTTGAACTTTGGCCGGGGCGCGGTTTATTTCGTCGGCCAGGATCAGGTTGCCGAACAGCGGGCCGGGCTGGAACTGGATCTCGTTCCTGCCATCGATCTGGTGCAGCACCTCGGCGCCGGTGATGTCTGACGGCAGCAGGTCGGGCGTGAACTGGATGCGGCTCATCTTCGCGTCCAGGTGTTTGGCCAGCGCCTTGACCGTGCGGGTCTTGGCCAGGCCGGGCAGGCTTTCGAGCAACAAGTGCCCGTTGGCCAACAGGCCGAGGATAATCTGGCGGATCACCTGATCCTGGCCGAGTACGGCTTCGGCGATGCTGGCTTGCAGGGCGTTGAGGTCTTGGAGTGCAGTCATGGGATGTTCCTCTCCTAGAAAAACGCCAACGTCAGGTTGACGCTGAAGCCGTTGCCTTCAGGGCGGTTCTTGGTGTCGAACTCCGGTACCCAGCGCGCGCTGACGCTGGCCTGGGCATCGGCAAATTTTCCGGCCCAACCCACCACCGGACCGGCTCCGACGGAGCGGCCGCGAAAGCCGTTGAGTGAATCGGCGGTCTGGCCCTTGTCATCGGTGATCTGCTGCACGTAACCGCCGACAATGCCGGCGCTCCAGCCATTGCCGAAACCGTGGGTCCACAGTGCATCGAGGGTGAAGATGTTGCCGTTGCGATAGTCCGTGGCGTCGTTCTCGGTGTAGAACTCCAGGCCGCTCGACAGGGTGAACTCGCCGCCCTTGCCGTCCAGATGGGTGAAGGCCACGGTGGGCATGAAGGTGTAAGTGTTCTGGCCGGGGTTGGCCAGGCGATCGTCGTTATAGGCACCGGTAGGCACGTAGATCGGCAAGGAAAGCGAGAGGTGGTTGACCTCGTCGAAGTGGTAGCCGGCGGCGATCGGCGTGATCAGCATGTCGGCGAACTGTGTGCCGGTGTCTTCGGTGCCCAGTGTCCGCCCGCGCGGGCCGGTAATACTGATGCTGACGTCGGTGTACTGCACCGGCACGCCGATGGCCGAGGCGTAGTTCCAGCGACCTTTGCCGGTGTCCCAGATATGGGTGAAGTTGGCCATGGTGTAGGAGACTTTCATGTCCAGGCCTACACCGACTTCACCGGAAATCGGCGCACCCTTGCCACCCTTGAGCTCACCGTCATACCAGATGCTGGTGAAGGACGTGACCCAGCCGGGTTCTGGCGGCACGATCCCGGCATTGGAAAACACCTGTTGCCCGGTGATCGGCCGACCGACACCGCCCTCCGCCCCGAGAGTCAGTGGGCTTGTACCGAGCACGCACAGGGCCAGTAAAGGACGCACAACATAAGGCCTGAGCATGACGGCCCAGGCGCTGGTGCTCAGGGCGATCGACAGTGCGGTGAGCAGCATGCGGTTATTCATGAAACTTCCTTATAAAACGCTTGGGCGTCATTCCACAGCCGTGATGTCGTCGAGTTTCCAGCTTTTATCGAAGTAGGCTTCGGTGGGTGCGTACAGACGGAAATAGCTGAACCAGTGTTTGCCCGGCACGGTTTGCACCCAATTGTTTTCGAACCCTTGTGGCGCGGTCGGGCCGAAGTACAGGTCCACCGAGCCGTCAGGGTTCTTTTTCAGATCCTGACGGGACGACAGATCGGCCTTGCGCTGCGGGTTGTCGATCAGGCAGCGGCTGTCGATGTCATAGACGGTCATCGACCAGAACTGCTTGGCCGGCGGGTTGGCGCCGACGTGCAGGCGATAACTTTTGCCACCGTCGAGCCAGTTGCCCTTGGCGTCGGTGTAGGCGCCGAGGTAGGTCTGGCCCAGGCCCGGTGTCTTGGAAACCATGCCCTTGGTGTTGGTCACCGCTTCGTAGAACCAGGCGCTGCGCTCCCACAACTGGTCGTAATAAGCCACACGCTGGGACGGCTCGGCGATGTTCAGCACGGTGTCCCATTGCCGGTCTTTCCAGTACTGGGCGTCTGGAAAACGCTTGGCGAACGTGTTGGCCTTGGCGATCAGCTCTCCGACTTGTGCGCCTTGTTCCAGCGCCTTGCGTTGGTTGTCGTTGGGGTTGAAGGGTTTGTCTTTTTCGATGCCCAGGCTGGCCAGCATTGCCATGTAGAAGCGATCACGTTCGTTGACCGGTTCTTTCTGAATGATTTGATGCAGCCGTTCCCAATAAGCCAGGCCGCGCGGCTGGGTGCCGGACCAGGCCTTGCCGCCGGGGGAGAGCAGTTGGGTCTTGGCCGGTTCGGCGCGTTTGGCGTACGGGTACATCTTGAACTGTTCGACCAGCGCCTTGCCCTTGGCCGGGTCGGGATCGAGGACGCGAAAACCCACCAGCACGTTCATCGTTTCCGACTTGGCGAGGTAATACTTGCCAGCGTCGGCCGGTGGCTCGGCACCCGGAGGCAGCACCAGATACTTGCCGCCCTTGCCTTTGTCGGGGCCGGTCTGGCCCATGTCGATGATTGCACGCTGCCAGAAATCACCCACACCACCCGCCGTCGGGCCGGGCGGCAGTTCGATCACCAGCGGACCGGTTTCATTCAGGTCGACGAAACCGAGGATGTACGGCGTGGTGGCGTTGGCGGTGATCACACCCAGTTTGTCTTCGTAACTGTCGAGCACCATCAGGTCGCCGCTGTGGGCGCCGAGTTTGTCGCGAAACGCTTCCTGCCATTGCGCGTAGGACACCAGCGGCAAGGCCCACAGGTAACTCTGGGTCGCCTGTTGGAAATCCAGCTCGGCGTAGAGTTTGGCAATGGATTCATGGGCCGGCAGTTCGCCTTCCATCGCGATCTTGCCGATCCGCGTATCCAGCTCCTGGGCGCCGACACCGCAACTGACAAACATGGTCATCAGGCTGAAACCGGCTGCGCGAATTGCACCGTGCATAGGAAAGTCCTTATTTGCCAAACGTGACATTGATCCCGGCAAACAGCGTGAACTGCGGCAGGCCATCGCCTTTGCGTTCCACTGTCCACTGAGGTTCGATGAAGGCATTGAGAATATTGGAACCTGATTTCCACACTTTGCCGCTACCGAACCCGATGGGGATGTAATGGGTGTCGTTTTTCAGGTCGAACGTCCAGATGCCGGTCGAACGCAAATACCAACCCTTTTCCAGGTTATGGATGATGAAAGGTTGCAGGGTTGCGGTTTCGACGTGGGCGCGATCATGGTCACCGGCGAACGAACTCTGGTATTGGACCAATGCGCCGAGCAGGCCACGAGGCGATGAATCAATTGCAATGGCCGCCAGGCCCGCCTGCCATTTGCCAGTGCCCAGTTCGTCCTGGTCGGCAGTGGGTGCGGTGATCTGGGGGCCGATACCCAGCTGCACACCGTCAGTCTTGAGAAGGAAGATGTCGAAAATATTCAGATCACCTTCACCAGTGCTGTAGCCGCCGTTTGGATCGGGGCGAGTGCTGATCGGCACGGTGGCGCGCAGCAATTGCGGCACACCAATGAAGTCATTGGGTGCGATGGGCAAAGTGCCGCGCATCAGGAGGTCGTTGGTGTGGGCATTGGTGTCGTAAAGCTTGGGTGTGTAGTAATCCTGAAGGTTGACGCCGGGCGCCAGGTTCAGCGGGTTGTTACTTTTGTTGGCCGTATCGGCGTTATCCGCGTGGGCATAAACGGCAGACGCCATCGATGCTGCCAATAGAAAGGCGTGTGTTCCCCAATTGTTCAACATGATTCCCCCCGTTCCTTCGTGGCTTATTGGACAACTCGGCACTGGGCGGCCGTACTGCGAAATCTCTTTCCTATCAAGCCTGTAGGACACGTCTGTTGAAGCTAGCAGCTAACTCGGGGTTCGCCAGTCGATGAGGGGATCTTTGTTTTTTTGTACACGCTAGCGGGAGTTTGTGCGTACTAAAAAGTTAATACGAAACAGAGGAGGTTGAGATCGACGGACTGCTTGATGTGGCGAGAGGACAAGCCCCTTCGCCACAACGATCGGACTATTCAGAGTTTCTTCACCTGTGCACGCAGCCGCTCTTCCTGTTCCCGCAGTTCCGGTGTGAACTCGTCCCCGAAATCCTCGGCCTCGTACACCTGGCGAATCTCGATCTCGGCGTCGGTGCCTGGCATCGGGTTGGGGCAACGCTTGACCCATTCGATCGCCTCCTGTTTCGACTCCACTTGCCATATCCAGTAGCCGGCGATCAGCTCCTTGGTTTCGGCGAACGGGCCGTCGATCACCGTGCGCTGGTCACCCGAGAAACGTACACGAGCGCCTTTACTGCTGGGTTGCAGGCCATCGCAGTCGATGAGGATTCCCGCCCTGGCCAGTTCCTCGTTGAAATTGCCCATTGCAGTCATCAGTTCTTTGCTGGGCATCACACCGGCCTCGGAATCGGGGCTGGCTTTCACAATGATCATGAATCGCATGGTCTTGCCTCCGCTGGATGTGAGTGACTCACTGACTGGTCGAATGGCCGTCATTTAAATCGACAACGCTGGCTGCCTTTCGTCATGAACACCGGGTTGCAGGCGGCGAGGGCGGTACGCTGTACACCGCTCCCACAAGGGAATTGTGTTGATTGTCAGAGTTGTATCCAGTTTAGGGGGACAACACTTCACAATTTGTATTCTGGGCATAGGTCGTCGGGCCATTTCGTGGTTAACTTCGGCCTCTTCAAAATTCTCTACAACAACGTTCAGAAGGACTCCGTTCATGGCTCAAGTCACTCTTAAAGGCTCCCCG
>LNAP01007674.1_pt1 | contig 17665 bp, 15 predicted proteins | sample 602601 | NCBI WGS metagenome assembly LNAP01 (sample SAMN02440304, study PRJNA202911) | soil metagenome | biome: Subtropical and temperate rainforests or woodlands; isolation source: soil samples (1 kg each in a 20% v/v slurry with milli Q water) were... ... | reverse complement strand
CTCTCCCTGATGGATTGCACGCCCGAAGAGCTGGTCAGCGTGATCCGTCGAGGCGTTGAGCTCAAGGACCTGCGTAACCGCGGCGTACTGTTCGAGCCTCTGAAAAACCGCGTCCTGGGGATGATTTTCGAGAAATCCTCGACCCGTACCCGGATCTCCTTCGAGGCCGGCATGATCCAGCTCGGCGGGCAGGCGATCTTCCTGTCGCCACGCGACACCCAACTGGGTCGTGGCGAGCCGATCGGCGACTGCGCCATCGTCATGTCGAGCATGCTCGATGCAGTGATGATCCGTACCTTTGCCCACAGCAACCTGACCGAATTCGCCGCCAACTCCCGCGTACCGGTGATCAACGGCCTGTCCGATGATCTGCACCCGTGCCAGTTGCTGGCCGACATGCAGACCTTCCTCGAACACCGCGGCTCCATCCAGGGCAAGACCGTGGCCTGGATTGGCGACGGCAACAACATGTGCAACAGCTATATAGAAGCGGCGATTCAGTTCGACTTCCAGTTGCGCGTAGCCTGCCCGGAAGGCTATGAACCCAACCCGGTGTTCCTGGCCAAGGCCGGCGATCGGGTCACCATCGTTCGCGATCCGAAGGAAGCCGTGCGTGGTGCACATCTGGTGAGCACCGACGTCTGGACCTCTATGGGCCAAGAAGAGGAAACCGCCAAGCGTCTGCAACTGTTCGCGCCGTATCAGGTCAACCGCGCCCTGCTCGACCTGGCCGCTGAAGACGTGCTGTTCATGCACTGCTTGCCAGCGCACCGCGGCGAGGAAATCAGCATCGACCTGCTTGATGACAAGCGCTCGGTGGCCTGGGATCAAGCCGAAAACCGCCTGCACGCGCAAAAAGCCCTGCTCGAGTTCCTCGTCGAACCGGCGTATTACCACGCATGAGCCAGCCATTACTGCTTAACCTGCGCAACCTCGCCTGCGGCTATCAAGACCAGCGCGTGGTGCAGACCTGAACGCAGGCGACATCGGTTGTCTGCTGGGCTCGTCGGGCTGCGGCAAGACCACCACCCTGCGGGCGATTGCCGGTTTCGAACCGGTGCACGAAGGAGAAATCCAGTTGGCTGGCGAGACCATCTCCAGCGCCGGCTTCACCCTTGCGCCGGAGAAACGTCGCGTCGGCATGGTGTTCCAGGACTACGCGCTGTTTCCGCATTTGAGCGTGGCCGACAACATCGCCTTCGGCATTCGCAAGCATCCGCAGAAGGATCGCGTGACCGAAGAGCTGCTGGAACTGGTCAACCTGAAGAATCTCGGCAAGCGTTTCCCCCACGAGCTTTCAGGAGGTCAGCAGCAACGTGTCGCACTGGCCCGTGCCCTGGCGCCGGAACCGCAACTGCTGTTGCTCGACGAACCCTTCTCCAACCTTGATGGCGAATTGCGCCGCAAGCTCAGCCATGAAGTACGCGACATCCTCAAGGCCCGTGGCACCAGCGCGATTCTGGTGACTCACGACCAGGAAGAAGCCTTCGCGGTCAGCGACCACGTTGGTGTGTTCAAGGAAGGTCGCCTGGAACAGTGGGATACGCCCTACAACCTGTATCACGAACCCCTGACACCTTTTGTCGCAAGTTTCATCGGCCAGGGCTATTTCATTCGAGGTCAGTTGAGCAGCCCCGAATCGGTGCAAACCGAACTGGGTGAGTTGCGCGGCAATCGGGCCTACACCTGGCCGGTAGGCGGCGCCGTGGACGTATTGCTGCGTCCGGACGATATCGTCTATGCCCCTGACAGCGCACTGAAGGCGCGAATTGCCGGCAAGACATTCCTGGGTGCATCGACCCTGTATCGCTTGCAACTGCCGACAGGCGCACAGCTGGAGTCGATTTTCCCGAGCCATGTCGATCGTCAGGTTGGGGCGGATGTGGGTATTCGTGTCGCGGCTGAACACCTGGTGCTGTTCCAGGCGTCCGGCAGCACGGCGGCGCAGATTCCAGCTGTTGAATCAGGTGTCCGGCGCTACAGCACGGCCAACTGATACACACTCTGTAGGAGTGAGCTTGCTCGCGATGGACGACAACGATAACGCGTGCAACCGGAATGAACGCGTTATCCAGACGTTTTTCGCGAGCAAGCTCGCTCCTACAGTGGGTTTGCGTTATCCCAGCATCAGCGTGCCACTGGCAACCAGGGTCGCATCCCCGCCGATCTTCACCCGATCACTTTCCAGCCGGCAGAACAATTCCCCACCCCGCGCCGAACGCTGAAAAGCCGTCAGGCTCGACTTGGCCAAACGCTTTGACCAGTAAGGAATCAGAAGGCAATGGGTCGATCCGGTCACCGGGTCTTCATTGATGCCGATTGCCGGAGCGAAGTAGCGGGAAACGAAATCGTACTGCTCGCCCCGCGCCGTCACGATGGCGCCCAGCCATGGCAGTTTCGCCAGGGCCACCATGTCCGGCTTGCAGTCGAGCACGGCTTGCTCCGACTCCAGCACCACGAACAACTCATTCGAAGCCAGTACCTCAACAGCCTTCACGCCCAGTGCACGCTCGATGTCCGAGATCATGTTCACCGGCGATGCAGTGATCGCCGGAAAATCCAGCCACAGCCGCCCATCTTCCAACGGGCCGGATTTGCAGGTGAAGTCCAGTCGCTCGACGGGCTCCTTATAAATCTCGAACAGCACATGAGCGCTAGCCAGCGTCGCGTGACCGCACAATGGCACCTCAGTGGTCGGCGTAAACCAACGGATGTGCCAGCCCTGCCCTTCACGCACGACAAACGCCGTTTCGGCGAGGTTGTGTTCGGCGGCAATCTTTTGCATCAACTCATCGGCCAGCCATGTGTCGAGCCGATAGACCATCGCCGGATTGCCGCTAAATGGCTGATTGCTGAACGCGTCGACCTGATGAAACTCCAGTTGCATAAGCTTCTCCCTTTGTCAGACCGTCGAGCATGCCGTGCTGACCAAACCGGCACCAGTGACAGAGCAGGCTGATTTTCACCATACAGCGCTGCGCGGACTCCGATGATGTTCACGCACGGCCGATATCGGCAAATCTGGCCTGGGTGTGCTCGGCCAGCACCGCCGGTGCCAGTTCGACTTCCAGCCCACGCCGCCCCGCACTGACAAAAATGCTGGCGAAGGGCTGGGCCGAATTATCAATGAAGGTACGCAAGCGCTTTTTCTGCCCCAGCGGACTGATCCCGCCCAACAGATAGCCGGTAGAGCGCTGCGCTGCCGCCGGGTCGGCCATTTCGACCTTCTTCACGCCAGCGGCGTGGGCCAGCCCTTTCAAGTCCAGGCTGCCGACAACCGGCACCACGGCCACCAACAACTCGCCCTTTTCGCTGGCCGCCAGCAAGGTCTTGAACACCTGCGCCGGATCGAGCCCGAGTTTTTCCGCCGCTTCCAACCCGTAGGAGGCGGCCTTGGGGTCATGCTCGTAACTGTGTACGCGATGTTCGGCCCGAACCTTTTTCAACAAATCCAATGCGGGGGTCATGACAGCTCCAGACTGGGCGGCAGAAGAAAAATACTGCGCCCGATTCTAGGACATTGATCATTAAAAGGCTCTACAGCGGCGCATTCATGACGCCATTGTCTGGCCACCCCATTCATCAACAACCCGGTCATTCATACAACGAATAGTTTCTTTGTGACCAATGGTTCACTTTCGACCTTTGACAGCAGCGTTTCTTGTCTATATTTTTTCGTTTATGAAACTGCACGAAACGTCCTACCGCTGCACCCAGCAGTAAACCGCGACCAGGATGGGGATCCTGCCTCGGCGAAAACCGCGCTCCGACCATGATGGAAAAAGCGCCAGACAACAAAAAAAATGAGGTTTCAATGACAACTGCTTTACAACAACCGTCGCTCTCGAGCCAATGCATGGCCGAGTTTCTGGGTACGGCGCTGCTGATCTTTTTTGGTACAGGTTGCGTTGCCGCGCTCAAGGTCGCGGGTGCCAGTTTTGGCTTGTGGGAAATCAGCATTATCTGGGGCGTCGGCGTCAGCATGGCGATCTACCTTACCGCTGGGGTTTCCGGGGCTCATCTGAACCCTGCCGTCAGCATTGCCCTGAGCATTTTCGCGGACTTCGAAAAACGTAAATTGCCTTTCTACGTACTCGCCCAAGTGGCGGGTGCCTTCTGTGGAGCGCTGTTGGTTTACACGCTCTACAGCAATCTATTCTTCGAATTCGAACAAACGCACCATATGGTTCGCGGCACTCAAGCCAGCCTCGAATTGGCCTCCGTGTTCTCCACTTTCCCGAACCCGGTGCTGACCACCGCCCAGGCATTTCTGGTCGAGGTGATCATCACGGCCATTCTGATGGGCGTGATCATGTCCCTGACCGATGACAACAATGGCCTGCCCAAAGGCCCGCTGGCACCGCTGCTGATCGGCCTGTTGATTGCGGTGATCGGTAGCTCGATGGGGCCGCTGACCGGTTTTGCCATGAACCCTGCGCGGGACTTCGGCCCTAAACTGATGACTTTCTTCGCTGGCTGGGGTGAAATTTCCTTCACTGGCGGACGCGATATCCCGTATTTCCTGATTCCTGTTTTTGCACCGATTGTCGGTGCCTGCCTCGGTGCTGCCGCCTATCGCGGGCTGATTGCCCGCCATCTGCCCAACGCCGTACCTGCTACAAAGGATGCAACAGCTGCCATTGACGGCAAACCCAGAACTTCTTGATACCGTTGGCGCGTGCCCCTGCCCCTTGATCGCGCGCCAGACCTCACTCCCTTATTTCGTCCAAGGCAATCGACATGACCGACACACAGAATAAGAACTACATCATTGCCCTCGATCAGGGTACGACCAGCTCCCGCGCGATCATTTTCGACCGCGACGCGAACGTGGTCTGCACCGCCCAACGGGAGTTCGCACAGCATTACCCGCAAGCCGGCTGGGTCGAACACGATCCGATGGAAATCTTCGCCACCCAAAGCGCCGTGATGGTCGAGGCCCTGGCACAAGCCGGCCTGCACCACGACCAGGTGGCGGCCATCGGCATCACCAACCAGCGCGAAACCACCGTGGTCTCGGCCGCCCGATCTACAACGCCATCGTCTGGCAGTGCCGACGCAGCACCGAGATCTGCCAGCAGCTCAAGCGCGATGGCCACGAGCAATACATCAGCGATACCACCGGCCTGGTCACCGACCCGTACTTCTCCGGCACCAAGCTCAAGTGGATCCTCGACAACGTCGAAGGCAGCCGCGAGCGCGCGCGCAACGGTGAGCTGTTGTTCGGCACCGTCGACAGCTGGCTGATCTGGAAATTCACCGGTGGCAAGGTGCATGTCACCGACTACACCAACGCGTCGCGCACCATGCTCTTCAACATCCACACCCTGGAGTGGGACGCGAAGATGCTGGAGGTCCTCGACATCCCGCGTGAGATGCTCCCGCAGGTGAAGTCTTCTTCTGAAATCTACGGTCACACCAAAAGCGGTATCGCCATCGGCGGCATCGCTGGTGACCAGCAAGCCGCCCTGTTCGGCCAGATGTGCGTCGAGCCAGGCCAGGCGAAAAACACCTACGGCACTGGCTGCTTCCTGCTGATGAACACCGGCGACAAAGCCGTCAAGTCCCAACACGGCATGCTCACCACCATCGCCTGCGGCCCACGTGGCGAAGTGGCCTACGCGCTGGAAGGCGCGGTGTTCAACGGCGGCTCCACCGTGCAATGGCTGCGTGACGAACTGAAGATCATCAACGACGCCCACGACACCGAATACTTCGCCAACAAGGTCAAAGACAGCAACGGTGTGTACCTGGTGCCGGCCTTCACCGGTCTTGGCGCTCCCTACTGGGACCCGTACGCCCGTGGCGCCTTGTTCGGCCTGACCCGCGGCGTACGCGTAGATCACATCATTCGCGCAGCGCTGGAATCGATCGCCTACCAGACTCGCGACGTGCTCGACGCCATGCAACAGGACTCCGGTGAACGCCTCAAGGCCCTGCGCGTAGATGGCGGCGCGGTGGCCAACAACTTTCTCATGCAGTTCCAGGCCGACATCCTCGGCACGCAGGTCGAGCGTCCGCAAATGCGCGAAACCACAGCACTGGGTGCGGCTTACCTGGCAGGCCTGGCCTGCGGCTTCTGGGGCAGCCTGGAAGAGTTGCGCGGCAAGGCAGTGATCGAACGCAAGTTCGAGCCGACGCTGGATGAAACGGCGAAGGAAAAACTCTACGCAGGATGGAAAAAAGCGGTCAGCCGTACCCGCGATTGGGCGATTGAAGACGAGGCTGAATAAGCCAAGACGCAGGCTCGTATCTGTATGTAACTGGTCGGGAGCAGATTCCTGCGGCATCATGGGCAAATTTTGCACGGCAGCCCAAAGGACGCCCCATGAATCTGCCTCCCCGTCAGCAGCAAATCCTTGAACTGGTCCGCGAACGCGGCTATGTCAGCATCGAGGAAATGGCCACGCTGTTCGTAGTTACCCCGCAGACCATTCGCCGCGACATCAATCAGCTCGCGGAAGCCAATTTGTTGCGTCGCTACCACGGCGGCGCGGCTTACGACTCCAGCGTTGAAAACACCGCCTACGCCATGCGCGCCGATCAAATGCGCGATGAGAAACAACGTATCGGCGAAGCCATTGCCGCGCAGATTCCGGACCATGCCTCGTTGTTCATCAACATCGGCACGACCACCGAATCCATTGCCCGGGCACTGCTCAACCACAGTCACCTGAAGATCATCACCAACAACCTGCACGTCGCCTCCATGCTCAGCGCCAAGGACGACTTCGACGTGCTGCTGACCGGCGGCAACGTGCGGCGCGATGGTGGCGTGGTGGGTCAGGCCAGTGTCGACTTCATCAATCAGTTCAAGGTCGATTTCGCCCTGGTCGGCATCAGCGGCATCGATGAAGACGGCAGCCTGCTGGACTTCGACTATCAGGAAGTGCGGGTATCCCAGGCGATCATCGCCAATGCCCGGCAAGTGATCCTCGCGGCCGACTCCAGCAAGTTCGGGCGCAACGCCATGATTCGCCTGGGGCCGATCAGCCTGGTCGATTGCCTGGTCACCGATCAGCAACCCTCCCCGGCGCTGGCGCAGTTGTTGAACCAGCACAAGGTTCGGCTGGAAGTCGTTTAACCCCCTCCTTCCCCTGTGGCGAGGGGGCTTGCCCCCGTTGGGCTGCGAAGCGGCCCTAAAACCATTCAGCCGAGTTCAGAGAGGCACATTCATAGCCCCAACCTGCGACGGCTTCGCCGTCGAACGGGGGCAAGCCCCCTCGCCACAAAAGCAGCCTGCAACCTTTCAATGTTCGTAAATTTTCCTTTAACGGCCCTTCGATGAGTATTTTCAATCGAAGCTGACTGGCTGTGGGCGTCTTTATGGGCTAGTATTTTCGCAAATGAACATTAATGTTCGAATTCAAATACAGAACATCAAAGAATTCCGAGGCCGAGCCGATGCCCACTTCCACCTTGCCTACGCCCCCTCTCGCCGAGGTCTACGATATCGCCGTCATCGGTGGCGGGATCAATGGCGTGGGGATCGCAGCGGACGCCGCCGGACGCGGTCTCTCGGTGTTCCTTTGTGAAAAGGATGACCTGGCCAGCCATACATCGTCGGCCAGCAGCAAGCTGATTCACGGTGGCCTGCGCTACCTCGAACATTACGAATTCCGCCTGGTGCGCGAGGCCCTGGCTGAACGCGAAGTGCTGTTGGCCAAGGCGCCGCACATCGTCAAGCAAATGCGTTTCGTGTTGCCGCACCGCCCACACCTGCGCCCGGCATGGATGATTCGCGCCGGCCTGTTCCTCTATGACAACCTGGGCAAGCGCGAGCAACTGCAAGGCTCGAAAAGCCTGAAGTTCGGCCCCGACAGCGCGCTCAAAAGCGAAATCACCAAGGGCTTCGAATACTCCGACTGCTGGGTCGACGACGCCCGCTTGGTGGTGTTGAACGCCATGGCCGCCCGGGAAAAAGGCGCCCACGTTCACACCCAGACCCGCTGCGTCAGCGCGCGTCGCACCAAGGGCTTGTGGCACCTGCATCTGGAGCGCGCCGATGGCAGCCTGTTTTCGATCCGCGCCAAGGCATTGGTCAATGCGGCCGGGCCCTGGGTCGCCAGGTTCATTCGCGATGACTTGAAGATGGAATCGCCTTACGGCATCCGCCTGATCCAGGGCAGCCACCTGATCGTGCCGAAATTGTACGAAGGCGAACACGCGCACATCCTGCAAAACGAAGATCAGCGCATCGTGTTCACCATTCCGTACCTGAATCACTTCACCCTGATCGGCACCACCGACCGCGAGTACACCGGCGATCCGGCGAAGGTGGCAATTACCGACGGCGAAACCGATTACCTGTTGAACGTGGTCAACGCCCATTTCAAAAAGCAAATCAGCCGCGAGGACATCCTGCATAGCTATTCCGGTGTGCGCCCGCTGTGCAACGATGAATCGGACAACCCGTCGGCCGTGACCCGCGATTACACCCTGGCGCTGTCTGGCACTGGCGAAGAGGCTCCGTTGCTGTCGGTGTTCGGCGGTAAGCTCACGACCTATCGCAAACTGGCCGAGTCGGCGCTGGCGCAACTGGCACCCTACTTCAAGCACATCCAGCCAAGCTGGACCGCAAGTGCCACGCTGCCGGGTGGTGAAGACATGACCACCCCGCAGGCCTTGAGCTCACGTATCCGCGACAAATTCGACTGGGTACCAAGCGAGATCGCTCGCCGCTGGGCCACCTCCTACGGCAGCCGTACCTGGCGCATGCTCGAAGGCGTACAGGACCTCAGCGATATGGGCGAGCACATCGGCGGCGGTCTCTACACCCGCGAGGTCGATTACCTGTGCAGTGAAGAATGGGCCACTACCGCACACGATATTCTTTGGCGGCGCAGTAAGCTCGGCTTGTTCACCACAGCCGCGGAGCAGGAAAAACTCAAGGATTACTTGAACAAGGTCGAGCAAAACCGCAACAAGATCGAAGCGGCCTGACCACGATCCGGATAAACGAAAGCCCCTGAACCTCAAGATTCAGGGGCTTTTTTGTATCGATGGATTTCAGTCGCGCAAATCCGATTCATGAATGGGCTGCTCACGGTGAGTCGCCCGCTGATATTGCGCCGGCCACACGGCCTTGTGCCCGCCCAGGTCGTCGTCCGCGTGCAGCGCCCAATACGGATCGCGCAACAACTCACGGGCCAAGAAGATGATGTCCGCCTGGCAGGTGCGCAGGATGTGCTCAGCCTGGGCCGGCTCGGTGATCATGCCGACTGTGCCGGTGGCCATGCCCGACTCCTTGCGCACCCGCTCGGCGAAGCGGGTCTGGTAACCCGGCCCTGTGGGAATCTCGGCATTCACCGCCGTTCCGCCCGACGAGACGTCGATCAGGTCGACCCCCAAGGCTTTGAGGCGGCGGGCCAGCTCCACGGTTTCATCGGGGTTCCAGCCGTCTTCCACCCAGTCGGTGGCCGAGACCCGGACAAACACCGGCAACTCTTCAGGCCACACCGCACGCACCGCTTCGGTGACCTGCAGCACCAGCCGAATACGATTTTCGAACGAACCGCCATATTGATCGCGACGCTGATTGCTCAACGGCGACAGGAATTGATGCAGCAGGTAACCATGGGCCGCGTGCACTTCGACCACTTTGAAACCGGCCGTCAGTGAGCGCTTTGCCGCATCGACAAAGGCCTGGATCACCTTGGCGATCTCGTCGTCATCCAGTTGTTTGGGTTGGGTGTGCTGCGGGTCGAACGCAATCGGTGAAGGTCCGACCGGCACCCAACCGCCCTCGTCGGGTTTGACGCTGCCATGCTTGCCGAGCCATGGCCGGTGGGTGCTGGCCTTGCGCCCGGCATGAGCCAACTGAATGCCGGCAACGGCGCCCTGGGCGTTGATGAAGCGGGTGATGCGTTGCAGGGGTTCGATCTGTTCATCATTCCACAGACCGAGATCCTCGGCCGTGATACGCCCGTCGGCGGTGACTGCCGTGGCCTCGGTAAACACCAGCCCGGCCCCGCCGACAGCACGGCTACCGAGGTGGACCAGATGCCAGTCATTGGCCAGGCCATCGGCACTGGAATACTGGCACATCGGCGAAACAGCGATGCGGTTGGGCAGGGTCAATTGGCGAAGGGTAAAGGGTTCAAGCAGCAGACTCATGGGGCACCTCTCGTATCAGTGGGCAGGCTCCAGGTTCTGTTTGAATAGTCGACGAGTGACAGGAAAAAGATACAGCACCCGCCCCCGCGGGCAAAAAATTGACAAGACGTCACAAGGCCAAAATCAAGCAGTGCTTAGAGCCTAGTCGACATCGAGGAATGTTGCCCCCTTGTAGGAGCGAGCTCGCTCGCGATGGGCGTGAACGATAGCGTTGGGGATCTGATACCCCCGCGGTGTCCTGTCGTCCATCGCGAGCGAGCTCGCTCCTACAAGGGTCGGGTCAACGCGGTTCGATGTGGGCAATCATCAATTGAACCGTCTCGTTCCCGCGAAACTCGTTGAGGTCGAGCTTGTAGGCCAGCTCCACCCATTTGATGGTCGGATTCGGCCAGATATCGCGATCGATCCCGAAGGCAATGCCGTCGAGTTTCACCGAACCACATTCACTTTTGAGCACGACTTTAAGATGCCGCTCGCCAACGACGCGCTGCTCGACCAACTGGAACACCCCATGAAACAACGGTTCCGGGAAGTGTTGCCCCCAAGGACCGGCATGCCGCAAGGCTCGAGCCAGCTCCAGGTGGAACTCTTCCACCGCCAGGGTGCCGTCCGACAACAGGCGGCCGGTCAGATCTTCTTCGCGCAGCTGCCGGCGCACTTCGGCGTCAAAGGCTTCGGCAAACAAGGGGAAATTTGCTTCCGGCAACGTCAGGCCGGCCGCCATCGCGTGGCCACCGTATTTGGTGATCAGATTCGGATGCTGCGCCGCCACCACACTCAAGGCGTCGCGGATGTGAAAGCCCTGGACCGAACGCCCCGAGCCCTTGAGCAGGCCATCCCCGGCATCGGCAAAGGCGATGGTCGGGCGGAAATAGCGCTCTTTCATCCGTGACGCGAGGATACCGATGACGCCTTGGTGCCACTCGGGATCGAACAGGCACAAGCCGAACGGCATCGACTCCACCGGCAAATCCTTGAGCTGCGCCAGCGCTTCGCGCTGCATCCCTTGCTCGATGGATTTGCGATCCTGGTTCATGCCGTCCAGTTGCGCCGCCATCTCACGGGCCAGACCTGCGTCCTCGGTCAGCAGGCATTCGATGCCCAGGCTCATGTCGTCCAGGCGCCCTGCTGCGTTCAGGCGCGGGCCGACAATGAAGCCCAGATCGGTGGAGGTGATACGCGCATGATCGCGCTTGGCCACTTCGAGGATCGCCTTGATTCCCGGCCGGGCACGTCCAGCGCGAATCCGCTCCAGGCCCTGATGCACCAGAATCCGGTTGTTGGCATCCAGCGGCACCACGTCGGCCACGCTGCCAAGAGCCACCAGATCGAGCAGTTCGCCGATATTCGGCTGCGGCCTGCTTGTGTACCAGCCCAGCTCGCGCAACCGCGCACGCAGGGCCATCAATACATAGAAAATCACCCCGACGCCGGCCAGCGCCTTGCTGGGAAACTCGCAACCGGGCTGGTTCGGATTGACGATGGCGTCGGCCAACGGTAACTCGTCACCGGGCAAGTGGTGGTCGGTGACGAGCACCTTGAGCCCGGCCTTTTTCGCCGCTGCCACGCCTTCGACGCTGGAGATGCCGTTGTCGACGGTGATCAGCAAATGCGGCTGACGCTCAAGCGCCACCGTGACGATTTCCGGTGTCAGGCCATAGCCATAGTCGAATCGGTTGGGCACCAGGTAGTCGACATGTGCCGCCCCCAACAGACGCAAACCCAAGGTACCCACTGTACTCGCCGTAGCGCCGTCGGCATCAAAGTCGCCGACGATCAGAATGCGCTGACGCTGTTCGAGTGCAGTCACCAGCAGATCCACCGCGGCATCGATGCCCTTGAGTTGCTGGAACGGAATCAACCGCGCCAGGCTCTTGTCCAGTTCCGCCTCGGACAGCACGCCCCGAGCCGCGTACAGGCGGGTCAACAGCGGTGGAATATCACCGAGGAATGGCAGGGTGTCGGGCAGCAGGCGAGGTTCGATGTGCATGGGGTGAAAGATGCTTCTCTTCAATACGTAGGATAAAACCGGGTAACGCGGGGCAGTCGCGAAAAATCAGCCGCGCTCACCGGCCAGCCACTGCAACTGGACTTCGTGCTGACCACGGTCGTCGGTGACGAAGATCGTCCCTTCGCTGATCATCACGTCCCACTTGATAACGCGCGGCATGTCTTTGGCCAGGGTTTCCAGGACTTCCTGAGGCACGGCAGCGATGTTGACGTTCTTCAGGTTTTTCACCGCCGGCACCACTTTGCCCTCCCACACGCGCAGGCTGCCGTAGGCCAACAGGCTGGTACGTTCAGTGCGGCGCGAGCACCAGGTCAGGCGCTCGGCATCCGGCTGACCGACTTCGATCCAGTGCAGGACGCGGTCATCCAGGCTTTTTTCCCACAAGGCCGGTTCATCCACTTCCGACAAACCACGGCCAAAAGACAGCTGCTCGTTGTACCAGAGGGCGTAGGCCAGCAGGCGCACGGTCATGCGCTCTTCGGTTTCCGAAGGGTGACGGGCGATGGTCTGCTTCACGCTCTCATAGACGCTGCGGTCGAGGTCGGTGAGGTTCAGTTCAAACTTGTAGGTCGTGGACGGCTGGGCCATGTACGGGCTTCTTGATACGAGGAAAGGCGGCAAGTCTAACCGATGCGACGGGCAATCCACGAATTGAACACAATCAAGCTGGAGCGTCTGACAGTCGGCTATGTTAAAACGCTCTATCCGCTCAACCTTTGCCCCACAGGATCCAGCATGCCGTTCACCGCCAAACCGCTTTCCGGTCTGAAAGTCATCGAATTGGGTACCTTGATTGCCGGCCCGTTTGCCTCGCGTATTTGCGCGGAATTCGGCGCCGACGTAATCAAGATCGAATCCCCGGACGGCGGTGATCCATTGCGCAAATGGCGCAAGTTGTATGAAGGCACTTCGTTGTGGTGGTTCGTCCAGGCCCGCAACAAAAAGTCCCTGACCCTCAACCTCAAGCACCCCGACGGTCAGGCCATCCTGAAACAGCTGCTGAGTGAGGCAGACATACTGATCGAAAACTTTCGTCCCGGCGTCCTGGAAAAACTCGGCCTGGGGTGGGATGTCCTGCACGCCTTGAACCCGAAACTGGTCATGGTGCGGCTGTCGGGTTTCGGCCAGACCGGCCCGATGAAGGATCAGCCCGGCTTTGGCGCGGTCGGTGAGTCGATGGGGGGCCTGCGCTACATCACCGGCTTCGAAGACCGCCCACCAGTGCGCACCGGCATTTCCATCGGCGACTCGATTGCCGCGCTCTGGGGCGTGATCGGCGCACTGATGGCCCTGCGTCATCGCGAGGTCAACGGTGGCCAGGGGCAAGTGGTGGACGTGGCGCTGTACGAAGCCATCTTCGCGATGATGGAAAGCATGGTCCCGGAGTTCGATGTGTTCGGCTTCATTCGCGAACGCACTGGCAATATCATGCCGGGCATCACCCCGTCCTCGATCCACACCAGTGCCGATGGCAAGCACGTGCAGATCGGAGCCAATGGCGACGCGATTTTCAAACGCTTCATGCTGATCATTGGCCGGGAAGACTTGGCCAACGATCCCCAGCTTGCCAGCAACGATGGCCGCGATGCCCGACGCGACGAGATTTATGGCGTCATCGATCGCTGGGTCAACTCGTTGCCGCTGGACAGTGTGCTGGCGCAGCTCAATCAGGCCGAGGTGCCGGCCAGCCGGATCTTCAGCGCCGAAGACATGTTCAATGACCCCCAGTACCTGGCAAGGGAAATGTTCCTCCGGACGGCAAAGACTTCAAGATGCCGGGCATTGTGCCGAAACTCTCAGAGACACCCGGGGAATGTGAATGGGTCGGGCCACAACTGGGTGAGCACAACGCACAGGTACTCCAGGAACTTGGCTATGACGCGACGCAGATTGCACAGTTGCGCAAAGACGGAGCCATCTAAGCTGAGGCATCAGCCCGCATGGCCCATTCGACACTGCCCGCCACGCGGCGGGCGGCTGCTGTGCTTGCTGGCGATCTTGTTCCTGCTCCCTGGACCGATCCCATCCGCCCTGGCGCAAACCGGGGAACCCCTGATCTGGCTCAAGCGCGACCTGCCGCCGCTGACGATTTTCGACGGGCCGAAAAAGGGTCTGGGCGTTATCGATCAATTGCTTCCACTGTTGATTGCCAGCATGCCGCAATACCAGCACAGCGTGATGAGGGTCAATCGCGCGCGTGGACTGCAAATGCTCCATGAACCGTCCCTCGTCTGCGACGCGGCGCTGAACTGGAGCAAGGAACGGGAAAAGTGGATCGCCTTTTCCATTCCGGTCTTCCGCGCCATGAGCAATGGCCTGGCCGTGCGGCGCGTCGACCAGAAAGTGCTGACACCCTTTATCAAGGACGACGAAGTAGACCTGGCAGCGCTGCTCGCCAGCGGTCGCGAAAAACTGGGAATTATTGCCGAACGCAATTACGGCGAATACCTCGACGGACTGCTCAAACAAGCGCCAGCCGACGCGCTGGCCCCTCATTACGGTAACGACGCCTTGGGCAGCCTGCTGCAGATGCAGCGCCTGGGACGCTTGCGCCTGCTGTTGGGTTATCGCCCGGAAATACGCTACCAAGCCTCGCTGCAAGGCATTGCCGAGGATGAATTGCAGTTCTATCCGATCCGTGGCACGGGCAAATACCTGTCCGGTTACATCGGTTGCACCAACACGCCAAAGGGCCGGCAGGCCATTGTCGAAATTAATCAGGTGTTGCGCACCCTTCCCCGCGAACGCCTTGACGAGGCCTATGCCGCCTGGCTGGATCCCGAAAGCCGCAGCGATTACCTGAAAGACACCAAGGCGTTTTTCGACAATCTGGCGCACCCCTGACAAATCCCGGGCAAAAGAAACCCCGAGAAGTGGGGAGACGACTCGGGGTCAAACGTGGCCTGCTTGGAGACCAGTAGCAGCAAGCTGCAAGCACCGGAGCACAATGCTTGATCCTGCTGTTACAAAGTCTGACTGACCTGGGCGCGGGAAGGTTCCCGCAAAAAACCGTTCAATTGCGGTTGGCCAGCTGCTTGTCCTGCGCCGCATGACGCAATGCCGCGATCACGCAAGGCTCAAGGCGTCCTTCAGCGATCAGCACGTCGCGATGCAAACCGTCGACCACATCCGTCAGCAAGCGCTTGTCATTCAACTGGGCCTGATTGAATTCACGCTCGACCACGATCGCGCCGATAGCATTCTTCAGGGTCACCCGGCATTCGCCACGAATGCCTGACGGGGTCAACGTAACCTGATACGGGCTTAGCGCCTCACCGAGCAACAGACTGATACTTTCCATCCCGATCACCACTCAATAATCCGAAAACAACGTGCCTGGGGCATGCCTACTACAAATGACCGCTGGCCCGAGAAGAAAGTTCTGGGTACTGACTGCAGACGAACCTGCAGCCCAGTCAACAGAGCATGCACGGCGAACATGACAGAGAAAAAACCCAACCTTCACGTCTGTCGGGTGCGCCGGGCGATGTCGGCCCATCCCCCCAACAATCCTCGTAGCTGGCCATCCGCCGTGTAAAACGGCACTGTCCACTGGTAGATATCCCTGACACCGTCCTTGAACATCAATTGACGCTCGAAAAAGCGCGTCCTGCGCGTACTCAATTGCGCCATGAACTCGGCATGCAGCAGTTCCGCGGTTTGTCTGGGCATGGCATCGACCTCGATCAACTGCCGCCCCTGCATCCGGTCAAAACGCGTCGACAAGGCGTCCTCATAACTTTTGTTGCACATGATCAAGCGCCCTTGCAGATCACGGACAAACATCGGGTCAGGCATGGCATCCATCAGGGCATGCTGGAAGGCGAGCTGATCACGCAGACTGCTTTGGGCCTCGACCCGTTGCCTGACCACCACCGCCAACCGTCGATTCCAGAGTAGGGACAACAGGCCGAACAGGCTGACCACCAACACGCCCCAGCAAACCCACTGGTCAATCCGCTGCCAAAGGCCAGGCACCTGTGGTGCTGTAGCGCCGCCGAACCACTTCAGGCGAAGGCCACGCAACTCCTGCTCAGGAAACGCCTCAAGCGCCTTGTTGAGGATACTCAGCAACTGCGGCTGGCCTTTGCGCATCGCCAGATAATCCGCATCCCATTTGCCCGGCACCACGGCGCCGATCTGTAGCCGGCCCGACGGAATAAGCTGGGCGCCGATTTCGCTTTCGATAGTGGCGTAGGCTTCGCCGCTTTCCACCCAGGCACGGGCTTCGGCGTAGGTTTTAACCGAACGCAACTCGATGGACGGATAATTGCGACGGATCATCGCCTCCAGTGCATGCCGGGTCGGCAGCACCAGTACCCGCTTCGCCAGATCCTCCAGCGACTGCACCGGTGGTGCTCCGGCCTGCCCGAGAAAGACCCATCCTGCACCGCCGAATGCATGGCTGAAATCGAGAAACGCCTTGCGTTCATCATTCATCGCCAAGGTCGTACTCAAATCCGCAGCGCCGCTTTCCAGATGGGCCAGCATCTGATCGGTGGAAAAAGACTCTTGATAAACGAACTGCAACCCCGTCATGTCACTGATGCGTTTGAGCAGGTCACTGTTCAAGCCCGTCCATTGGCCATGTTCATCCTTGAACAGGTACAACGGGTATTCCAGCGCCGTGACCACGACCCGAGGATGCTTGGCCATCCACTGCAACTCCTGGTCATCCAGCACGACCATTGACCGTGCGGCAGACTTCCCACGCTCCTGAATCGATGCAGGGCTTGCCCCTCCCCATTCGGCGATTCCCAGCATGCCGAATAAAAACAGCCAGCGCGCGACTGGCTTGAACACACTTGTAAACAGCATTCCCACGTCCTTGGTGATCCATTCGCCTGTCCCTTCGCGGCGATAACACGACAAGTGTGCATGCATAAATGAAAAAGCCCGTCAGGAGACGGGCTTCAAAATGTAACAGCGCTGACCGGTTACAGCGGCTTGCCGCGGTTGCCATGCTGGCTGACAAAGGCCTGCACGGCCTTCAGGTCATTTGGCAATACGGTGCAACGTTCGTCTCGCTCAAACAAATCAGAAAGATGTACCGGCAGTTCGAGCGCTTTTCCTACACCGGCTTTTTCCACCGCGTCCGGGAATTTGACCGGGTGGGCGGTGCCCAGGATCACCATTGGAATGTCCAGGCTGCGACGGCATTCCCGGGCAGCTTTCACACCGATGGCCGTGTGTGGGTCCAGCACTTCGCCAGTCTGCTCGTAGACTTCGGCAATGGTTTCGCAGGTTTGCGCGTCATCCACGGCCAGCGAGTCGAACAACTTGCGGGCTTCGGTCCAGCGCTCTTGCTCGACGCTGAAACCGCCACCCTGCTTGAACGAATCCATCAGCCCGGCGATTGCCGCGCCGTTGCGACCATGCAGGTCGAACAGCAGGCGTTCGAAGTTCGACGACACCATGATGTCCATGGACGGCGACAGCGTGGCGTGCAGGGTTTCCTTGACGTACTGGTTGCCGCTCATGAAGCGGTGCAGGATGTCGTTGCGGTTGGTGGCGACGATCAACTGGTTGATCGGCAGG
>LNAP01002663.1_pt1 | contig 17670 bp, 17 predicted proteins | sample 602601 | NCBI WGS metagenome assembly LNAP01 (sample SAMN02440304, study PRJNA202911) | soil metagenome | biome: Subtropical and temperate rainforests or woodlands; isolation source: soil samples (1 kg each in a 20% v/v slurry with milli Q water) were... ... | reverse complement strand
CGGCTGCTCATGATCGCCTGAAATGTCTGCTCACGATCAAATGAAACGAGCGCTCACCATCGAGTGAAATAGCTGCTCACGATCGCCGAAATGCGCACGTTGAGCAGCAGGGCCCGGGCACAAGCGGCATCGACGCGTTCCTGGCCATAGCGCTTGACCAGCCCGAGAATGCCGATGGCCGAGCGGAAGCCCTGTTCCGGATGCGGCCGCGACCGCAGGATGACGTCGATCAGGGTCTGGGCATCGGGACCGACCTTGGCGGCTTCGGAACGAATGCGCTCATGGGTCCAGTCGCGATAGCGGCGATGTGAGCTCGGCATATGCTCGGGAATCGTGGTCGGGCGATGCGGCAAGGTGCTGCGCAGATGTGACGCCACCCGCTTGCCGCGGAGGAAGATCTCGACGGTCTTTTGGGTGATGCGAGCCTCAACCTCCTGATGCACGAGGTTGTAAGGGACGCTGTAGTAGTGCTTGGCGATCTCGACGTGATAATCGAGATTGACCCGGCAGCGCTTCCACTCGGCATACTCGTACGGTTCATCCGGCAAGGGGGTCAGCGCCCGGCGATCAAGCTCCTCGAACAGGTCGCGCCGACTTCGTCCCCAGCTCCGGAGAGGTCGATTGTTCAGCTCGACAAGCAGCGCGTGGATCGCCTCGTTGAGGGCTGCGAGCGAGAAGAAGCGGCGGTTGCGCAAGCGCGCCAGTATCCATCGCCCGACGATTTGGACCCCGACTTCGTCGCGCGGACGATACGGCCGCGCCGGGATGATGGCGGTGCGGTAATGGCGGGCGAGATCGGCATAGGTCCGGTTGACCATCGGCTCGTGAAAGCAAGCCCGGGTGATGCCAGCCTTCAGATTGTCGCTCACCGTCTGCCGGGCCACGCCGCCGAAATAGGCAAATGCCCGAACGTGCGAGGCGATCCAGTCCGGCAGGCTCTGGCTGAGGCTGGCTTCGGCGTAGGTATAGTTCGAGGCGCCGAGTACGGCGACGAAGACCTGCGTGCTGCGCACTTCACCGCTGAGCCCGTCAACCACCTCCATGGTGTGGCCGGAATAGTCGACGAACAGCTTCTCGCCGGCGACATGGACCTGGCGCAGGGTCGGTTTGAGGCGGCCGGCCCATTCCTTGTAGCGTTCGCAGAACCACGAATAGCTGAAGCTGTCGGAGTTCGCATCGCAATACTCCTCCCACAACAGCATCAGCGTGACGTTCGGGCGCCGCAGCTCGCGATGCACGAGCGCCCAATCCGGCTGCGGACGCTCGTCGCTGGGCCGATCAGAGGGTGGCGGATACAGGCGGTTCTCGAGCCGGACATCGTCATCCAGCTCTGGCTGCAACGGCCAGGCCAGGCCGGCGCGGCGGGTTCGGTTGAGGTACTTGCTGACCGTGCCCTGGGCCAAGCCGAGGCTGCGGGCAACGGCGCGTTGCGACATGCCGACGCTGTAGTGCAGGCGTAGAACTTCGCGAATGTGGCGCATGGACAGTCTTTCGGTCGGCATCTCGATCCTCTGCGGTTGAGCAAAAGACCAAGGTAGCCGGGTTGCAGACTGTCAGCGGTGCGCGCCTCCCCATTGCCAGCGATCATGATCGCTGGAAATAGCGATCACGATCGACTGGAAACCCGTGATCACGATGCTCTGGAATGAGTGATCACGATGGCCTGGAATCGGTGATCACGATCGGCTGGAACACGCAACGGACCGATCAACGGCGAAAGCTTCCTTGCCTAGGTCGAACAGCAGCTCGTCACCGTGCTCAAACCGGGCGACATCGTCATTATGGATAATCTCGGTAGCCACAAGTCGCCGACCATCCGTCAGATGATCCGGAAAGCCGCGCCAAACTGTGGTACCTGCCGCCGTACTCACCTGACCTCAACCCGCTCGAGCAGGTCTTTACCAAGATCAAGCACTGGATGCGCATCGCACAGAAACGCACGATCGCCGACGATGGCATCCCAGCGTCCGGACCCGAACGGTCCGGACGCCCCGTAATTAGTCAGACGGCATGATCGCGATGTTTCATGCAGTCTGCGGCTGTACCTTCTGCACCGGCGCGGGGCTCGGACTCGGGCGCCGCTTCTGCGACGGATAGCGATAGGCTCCAAGGCAGAGGATCAGAACGCTTGCGACCATGAGCGCTATGCCGAAGCCGATTAGCGCCGGATCGTAGGAGCGCAGTTTCACGAAGGATACGCCGAGCAGATACGGTCCGAGTGCAGTGCCGCCAGCGAAGAGCGCGAACATGTAGCCATAGATTTGACCAAAGCGCTTCAGGCCGAAATAACGCGAGGTCATGTAGCCGATCATGTCCACTTCCGTTCCCGAGGCGAGACCAAGCGAGATAATCCCCAGAACCGGAACGATCGTATTGCTGAGCAGGTACATGCCTATGCAGGGCAGCAGGAAGAAGAACGCCGCGACATAGGGGGCGAAGATGTAATCGACCAGAAATCCCGCCAGCAACCGGCCGGCCATGGTCGACAGGCCCACCGCGGCCATCATTCCCGCCGCTGCGGCGGGCGAATAGCCGTGATCGGTCAGCAGCGGCACCGTGTGCACGACCATGCCGTTGACGACGGTGGACACCAGCAAGATGGCGAGTCCCAGCATCCAGAATCGAACGCTGGTCAGCGCCTCCTTGATGTCAAGGCCCGGCAGCACGTCCACCGGCGTGAGATCGCCCGTTGCGACGCGCGCAAGGGCGTCGCGCGCAACGGCCTCAGTCGGCTCGCGGATGAAAAAGACAACGCTGGGAATGGCGATCGCGAGAAGCAGCAGCCCCAGGCCGACATAGGCGTAACGCCAGCCGAAGGCGCCGATCAGATATTGCGTATATTGCGGAACCAGCGTCGCACCAAGGCCAATACCGGCGACGGCGATTCCGAGCGCAAGGCCGCGCTTGTCATCGAACCAGCCGGATATGCTCTTGACATAGCCGAGCGGCCCCTGCCCAGATCCAAACAGCCCCGTGGCGGCCATCAAAATCGTGAAGACCACAAGCGACGCCGGCGTCAGCGAAAGGGCGGCAACGCTTGCGGCGAACAGCACAATCGTCGGGATGAGAATCCGGCGGACACCGAACCGATCCATCAGGATACCGACGACGGGAATCGCCAGCCCCGAAAACAAAGCGCCGACACCGCTCGCCGCCGAAAGTTGACCCCGATCCCAACCGAACTCCGCGCCCAGCGGTTTAATGAATAGGCCAAACGTAAAGAGCGTGATGGGCGCCTGTGCCACGAGCATGGACATCGTTGCGCCGAAAACAATCCACCATCGGTTTTCAAACAGCCTCTGACCAGTCATCTCTTCCACCTCCTGTTGATTTTTGGCCGCACTTATCCGTTCCGGCGGCTCGCACCGCCGCTTTCGCCTTGCGATTTTGATTTTTTAGCCGCGTGGGCTCATGCGTCGGTCTTAAGCCTTGCAGGCACAATCTCTCCGGTAGCTCCCATCCGCGGGTCGCGCACCGAACCCCAGGCATCGATCGACTCTGGCGCCATCGGAAGCACCCGCGCCTCGCGCGGATCGACCTCGGAAAACTCCTCCATGCCGAAACTGTATTCGAGCGTCATGCCGTCCGGCTCGAGGAAATAGAAAAAGACGCTGCTCGATGCCGGATGCCTGCCGGGCCCGAAAACGATCGGCACCTCATGCTTCTTCATTCGGTTCTGGGCTTTGCCGATGTCATCGATCTCTGACACCATGAAATTCAGATGATGGAAGACCCGCTTTGCGCTCTTGCCGATGCCGATGCCGTGGTGGAACGGATTCGGGAAGGGCCGCATGAACGTCGTGGCTTCGCCGATGCTGTCGGACTCGCGGAAGTTCAGGACATCGCGAAAGAATGCAATGGCCTGCTTTTCCTGGGGCGTGGAGAAAACCACATGGCCAAGCCGTTGGATTTTGGTGTGCGTCGTCGTGAACGGCTTTGCGGTCTCGCCGTTTCGCGGAACGTAAAAATCCAGCGTAGCTTGCGTGAAAGGTTCGACGGTCCGCGTTGCACGCCCGACTTTCAAAACATCGCACTCCGCGGAACTCAGATCTTCGTAAGCCACATTCTGCTCGCGAAGCCGCCGATAGACGTTCTCGAACTGGGATTCGTCCTCGAGCATCCAGCCAACCGACCTGAACCCGGCCGGTTTGTGCTGATTGAGCGCCACCGAATGGTGGTCCACGTCGCAGCGGAACAGTTCTGCGCCATCCTCGCGCTTGCCGACATATTCAAGTCCCACCACGTCCTGATAGAATTTTCGGGACTTTTCGAGATCGCTGACGTTGAGTTCAACGTAACCTAATTTCTTGTACCGGATCATTGCGTTTACTCCCGTGTCTATGTGGGCGGCTTGCTGCCGGAATACCGCCTCTTTGCAGCTAGAGAATGAAGCTCAGCTTGCCGTGCGGGCGCAGCGTTTCCAGATCGAGGATAGCGCGCCGCTCCTTGAACAGAAGACCGGATGGACCACGCACCAGAACGTGGACGTAGCGGCCGACATAAGTATCGGTTTGATCGAGCTGAAAGCGCCAGACGGCGAAGTTCGCGGTGACCGTGGTCTCGAAACCGTTGGTTTCGAGAATTCGCGTATTGGTCACGAGCCGGCGCGTACGCGAGCGCGGATTCTCGGCCCACACGGAGCGGCCCTGAAGCTGGTTGACGCGCGACTTCAGGCTCTTGATGTCGTCGGCGATCAGGAACAGCGCCTCACGATGATCCGAAGCCGGCTGGTCGAGCGACGGCACCAGATAACGCGCGTCCGGCGTCATCAGGTCGAGCCAGTCGTTCAGCTTCCATTCGTCGAGAAGTGCGGCTTCCTTGACGAGAAATCGTTCGACTTCTTCGACCGTGACGGGCTTTGGTGCCGGTACCAGGGAAAGGTCGGGTTTGACTTCTGCTTGCATGATGATGGCTCCTATTCTGCTGCCTGAAGGCGTTCCGCGCGATCGGAACAGTCGGTTGGTCCGCGTTTTCCTTGCATGAGCGCGTTCCAGCGTCGCCAGAATGCCCGCATCTGAAGCTCGTCGATCGTCGAAGGGACCTCGCGGCCCATGCCACGGGAAATATCGGACCATGGCACTTCATGATTGGTCGCAAAGCCGCGCTGACAACCCTCCAGCGCCGAAACGTCGTCTGGCGTGGCAAAACCTGCGGGCCCGAGAAAAGAAAGGAAATTCTCGTATCGCTTCTGACGCAGTTCCTGTGACTCGCCCTTTGGCAGGAGAGCCCACGCGTTCACTTCCATGTAATCCGGCGCGATCGGATAGAAAGTGCGAACCGTATGCCACAGCGAGATCAGGATAAGGTTCGGGAAAATGAACAGGTTGCGATTGTAGTCCGCGATCTGGTGCGCGTGCTCCTTGCCGAATTTGACGTCCAGTTCCTGGCGAATCTCGGCGAGTTCTTCCTTGGCAAAAGCGGTCAGTGGCGTCGGCCGAACCGGACTTTCCACCATCGAATGGCCACCGCCCCCCAGAGCCGCGCCGCGAGTGTGGTTCGTCATCGCCGTCGGCGCGACCCAGCCCTCGTTATCGACCCCTATGTCCGGCAGGTACTGGCGGAAATAGCGGTTGTGCGTCGACATTGCATGGTAGCCGTCGATGCTGTTTTCGACCAGGAGCTTCCAGTTGGCCCGCATGCTATAGGCTTGTGCGCCCGGGACGATTTCAACCTCGTCGCCGCCAAAATCGATCATGTGATCGAGCTTTTCGCGGGCTTCGCCAAGATAGGTCTTGAGATCGACGACGTTGGCGTCGAAGCAAACGAACATCAGCCCGCGATAGCTTTCGAAGCGCGGCACTTCTTTCAGGCCGAGCGCCTTCTTGTCGAAGGCCGGCGTGTAGGATTCCTGGCCGGGAACGCCGATCAGTTCGCCCTGGGTGTTGAAGGTCCAGGCGTGATAGAAGCAGGAGAAAACCCGCGCCGACCCCGATTTCTCGCGGCATACGACATTGCCGCGATGCGTGCAGGTGTTGAGGAATGCTTTCGGTTCGCCGGCCGCACTTCGGACGATCAGGAGCGGCCGGCCCGCGACCTTGCGCGTGATATAATCGCCGGGATTGCCGATTTCCGATTCATGCCCGGCATAGAGCCAGCACCGGTCGAAGATCTCCCGGCGCTCGTAGTCGAGCACCGCAACATCCGTAAAGGCGCGACGGTTGACGCGGAAAACTCCCCGTGCCCGGTCGTCGATGATGAGATTTTCTAGTTCTTTATGTTCCATCGTTTCCTCCCATCCCTGTCGCTCTATACGGCGACTTTTGCTTTTGGCTGCTCGGTGGCGCCGCCCGCCTGGGCTGCGCTTTCCTGCTCGATCGGATTGCGCAACAGCCCGATCGACTCGATCTCGATCTCGCAGACGTCGCCGGGCTTCATGAAGATCGGCGGCTTGCGGGCGACGCCAACACCGCCCGGCGTTCCCATCACCAAGAGGTCGCCAGGCTCCAGCGTCATGCATTCGGACATCAGGTGAATGGTTTCGGCAACGTCGAACACCATGTCCTTGGTGTTGGCATTTTGCATCACCTGGCCGTTCAGGCGCGACTGGATTTTCAATCCGCTGGCGCCGGAAGGCAGAGCGTCAGCCGGGACAAATTCGGGGCCGAAGCCTCCCGTGCCGTCGAAATTCTTGCCGATGGTCCATTGCGTGGTCTTGCGCTGATAGTCGCGGATCGATCCATCGTTGAAAACGGAGTAGCCGGCGACATAGGAAAGCGCATCCGCGCGCGAAACATGCCGGGCCTTCTTGCCGATAAAGGCGACGAGCTCAGCCTCGTAATCGAATTGATCCGAGCAGTTCGGCCGGATCATCGGTGCACCGTGCCCCACAAGGGAGGTCGCGGCGCGGAAAAAGATCATCGGATACTCCGGCGGGGTGCGGCCGCCTTCGGCGGCGTGGTCCACATAGTTTAGCCCAAGGCAGATGATCTTGCCCGCGCTCATGGCGGGAGGAAGAATCTTGACGCTCGCCAGCGGAATGCGCGTCTTGCTGGCCTTTGCGGTTGATGCCACCGCCGCCAGCGCGTCGGAACCGCCACGCAGAAGATCGGATACGTCGCTCGAAAGCTTGGGCGCGGCCTGCGAAAGATCGATGACACCGTCACCCTCGCGCACGCCCAGGGCGATGCGGCCATTGTGCTCGTATCTCAGAATTCCCATTGTCATCTCCTGCTTTGGATTGCTGTGAAAAGGGGGCACTCTCGCGAGCGACGCTTCAAATCTCAAATCATCGCCATGCCGCCGCTGACGCCGACATGCTGCCCTGTCACGAAAGAAGCCTCCCGCGAGGCAAAGAACGCGATCGCGGCAGCAACTTCCGTCGGATGCGCAAGGCGTCCGATGCTGACGGCGCGAGCCGCGCCTGCTTTCGCGAGCTCTTCCAATACTTCCGGTGGCGTCCATTTCGGATCGCGGAAACCTGGCGGCTGCGGCTCCGGATCGCCGTCGGCGGCGGTCTCGATGCCGCCGGGCGAAACGCAGTTCACGGTGATGCCATCGCGAATGGTCTCACCCGCGAGCGTTACCGTGAGGCCGACCATCGAGCCCTTGCCGACTCCCGCCAGCAGCGTGTGATACGGCGCACCGGTTCGCCAGGCTTCACCGCCGACATTGACGATGCGGCCGTAACGCTGCTGCGTCATGTAGGGAAGCACGGCTTTGCAACAGCGGAGCGTGTTCCAGACGTTCCACTTCACCGCCTTCTGCAGCAGGTCTTCGTCGAAATCGACCAGCTTGATCCGAATGAGAGCCGCGGCGTTGTTGATCAGCGCATCGATGCGGCCGAACTGCTCGTGCACGCCGGCGGCCATGCGGTCGGCGACTTCGGCTTCGCTGAGATCCCCGCCATAAGCGATCACTTTGGCGCCGGTTTGCTCATGCAACTGACGTGCGGTTCGTTCGGCGCGATCGTTCTGGATATCGGCGACCACGACCGAGCCGCCCTCCTCCGCGATCCGTCGCGCCACCACGCGACCGAGCCCTTGCGCCGCACCCGTTACAATCGCAACTTGCCCGTCAAAGCGTCGGCACTGCGTCTTGAGCTCGAAGGCGGTTGTCTTGTGGGCCGGTGCCGAATGCACGTTCACGTTCAGTCTCTCCCTAGCAAACGCTACGGGCCAGTCTTTGAGGCCGGCCTTTATAATTTCGATATTTTAAGCCTACTCCTCACAATTTCGATTGTCGAGTCCAGAGCGGGCAAATTTTTAATGAGGTCTATGCCTTCGCGCGCCGCTCGCGCGCGATATCAAGACCATGATCCGCGATCGCGCGAAGCAGGGATTCGGTGGTCTTGTTGTAGTGGTCGTTCAAAAGACCAATTGCGAGATCGGTCTTCCGCTCGATTGCGGCCTGCATGATCGCCCGATGCTCACCTTCCACGTCGCGGCTGCTGTTGCCCATGACCGCAACAAGATACCGGTAACGCTCGGCACAATCGAAAAGCAGATCGTTGAAACTCATCATCCAGCGGGATTGGCATCCGGCAAGCAAGGCAGCGTGAAAGATCTGATGCAACTCGCTCCACTGCGGGTTCATGGTAACCGGGCCGCGCTCAAGCCGGCTCGGAACGCGGGAAAGACGATGAAACGCCAGTAAAACGCTCTCTTCCCAAGCGTGATCGCCACGCGCGATCGACTCCCGCAAAGCCACCTCATTGATCAAGCAGCGCGTACGCGTCAGTTCGAGCAGTTCGTCGGCACTGACCGGCGTTACGCGAAATCCCTTTTGATCGGATTGCGTGACGAGCCCTTCCGCCGACAGCCGGTTCATCGCCTCGCGCAACGGCGTGCCGCCGACATCATAGCGCTGGCGTAGCACTTCGATTCGAAGCTTTTCTCCCGGCAGCAATACGCCCTGGATGATCTCGCGGCGAAGTTGCTCGTAGACGGCGCTCGTCCTGGTGCCGCCCCGTGCGGTGTCGTCCTGAACTACGTTCACTTGCCCCTCCGATGGTGTTGCGCACTTCCGTAGCTGAAATAGGCGGATTCCGCAACAAAAATCGATAAAACATAAGTTTTGGATTTGATTTCGATATTCTGATGCCATAATAAAGCGTGAACTGGGAGCACAGCTGTGACCGTGATTGATGTGCACACGCACGTAGTTCCCAAGGCCCTCGTCGACGCGTCCGCTCGTCACCGGCTTTGGCCGACCTTAGAAATGCGCGGCGATGACCGGGCCGCCGTCATGATCGAGGGCAAGGTGTTTCGTGAGATCGATTCCCGTTCATGGGATGCCGAACGGCGGCTACGGGACATGGCCGAAGACGACACCGACGTTCAGGTGCTCTCGCCGATGCCCGAACTTCTCTCTCATTGGTTGCCGGCGGAGGTCGCCGATGATTTGTCGACCATCATGAACGAGCACATCGCCGGCATGATCGCCAAGGCGCCTGCGAAGTTTCGCGGCATCGGCATGATACCCATGCAAGATGTGGCGCTGGCAATAAAGCGGCTGGACGATATCCGGGCGCGCGGTCTTTGCGGCATCGAAATCGGCACGCACATCGACGGCGTGCCGCTCGGCCATGACAAGCTGATGGATTTCTACGCCCGCGCCGAGGAGCTTGGCCTGATGATCCTCGTTCATCCCCTGCATCCGGTCGGGTTGGAGCGGATCGGCGGGCCACGTGAGCTCGCCGCTGTCGCTGTCTTTCCTCTCGAGACGGCGCTTGCGACGACGTCGCTTGTGGCGGGGCGCGTTCTCGAGAAATTCCCGCGCCTTCGCATCCTGCTTAGTCACGGCGGCGGGGCTTTCCCCTGGATTGCGCCGCGTATCCAATATGCGTGGAACATGGGGACGGCGCTGAGCAAGGCGGTCAGCCAGTCGCCAACCGAAACGCTAAGGAAATTCTGGTACGACACCATCGTCTATGATGCTGCCGCACTTCGCTATCTCGGCGAATGCGTCGGGACCGATCGTCTGGTGGCAGGTTCGGACTATCCTTTCGCGATCCGCCAGACCAACCCGGGTGCCTTTGCAGCATCCGCGCTCGGCGGCACCGCTCTCGACGACAATGCGGCGGCATTGCTCGGGACGGAGTTTGCCGAGAAGGTCATTGGTGAACTCGATCCGGAGCACATTGTCGGCGGCGGCCGCGGTCGCTGAACAGTCCATCTGGCACCGCGCCCACCATCATGCCGACGTTCACTCCGGTCTGATATTCGCGGTCGCGACCATCTCTTGCGCAACAGCAACTTCTCGCTTGTTGCGTTGGGCCAACTCTTGCGGACCACCGTCGAGCAACTCAAAGCCTGGAACGCTCTTCGCAAAATCCGGCTCTTTGAGCACCGCCCGCACGTCGTTCGCAATCTTGTTGACGACGGATGAGGGCGTGCCTGCCGGCGCGTACAGAGAATGCCAGACCGCAATCTGCAGATAGGGATAACCCAACTCACCCGTGGTCTTTACATCGGGAAAAGCCGGGTCGCGTTGCGCGCTGGCGATCGCCAAGGCTTTCAGTTTGCCGGCGCCGATCAGCCCACCGGCTACCGCCGCACTGCCCACGGTTAGCTGGATTTCATTGCCGAGCAATCCGGTAATCACCGGAGCGATGCCCTTGTAGGGAACGTGGACGATGTCCAGCCCTTCCCGGCTGTTCAGCATTTCGAAGGCCAGTTGCGGCTGGCTGCCCGCGCCATAGGACCCGTACGAAAACTTGCCTTTCTCCCGCCTGATCAATGCCACGAGTTCCCTGAGATCGTGTACGGGCATCGATGTCGGAGCCAGGATCATTTGATTGGCTTGCACCATCATCGCGATCGGCGAGAAGCTCGTGTCGGGATCGTAGGTCAGCGATTTGTAGAGATATCGGTTGGTCACCATGATCTGATTCTGCGCCGCGAGGAGCGTCAGACCGTCCGGCGCGGCTTTTGCGACGGCGCCCGCGCCGATGAGCCCCCCTGCGCCCGGCCGGTTGTCGATGATTACGGGCTGTTTCCAGCGCTCGCTGAGGCGCTGTGCGAGTGGCCGGACGATGATGTCCAGACCGCCGCCAGCGACCGCCGGCACGATAATACGCACTTGCGCCGACGGATAATCCTGCGCCGCAGCAGGCATCTGCAACAGCACAGCTACAAACGCAAATCCAGTTTTTCCGATCATCGCGCGCCTCCCCGTCATCTGCCCAGCCGCGAGCGCGCAAGCTTTTGCCGCTTGTCAACGCATGACCGCTCAAAAGTCTTCACATCGGATGTCGCGCCCTACGCGGACAGCGGATTCTCAGCACCGTCCGGCAATCGCTCGATGTTGCCGATCGTGGATTTGCGGCGATCGGAGAAGCTCTGCCAATAGTCGAATGATTCCGGGATAGGCTCGAAGATCCGCGGCTTGCGCGCGCCTTCTTCCGGGAATTCTTCCATGCCAAAACTGTACTCCAGCGTCATGCCGTCCGGATCGAGGTAATAGAGGAACATGCTGCCGGAAGCGGGATGCCGTCCGGGACCGTTCACGATCGCGACCTGGGACTTCTGAAATCTCGCGATCGCTTTGCCGATGTCATCGACTTCGGTGACCACGAAATTGACGTGGTGAAGAGCCGGCGCCTCGGCGTTCGCGAGCCCGATGCCGTGGTGATACGGATTGGGATGGAAGCGCATGAAGCAGACGAGGTCGCCGATCTTGTCCGAGGTCCGGCAGGCAAGGACTTTCTGATAAAACTCACAAGCCTCCGCGAATTTCGGTGTCTTCATGACGACATGCCCGATGCGCTGAATTTTGCTTACCGTCGGCACGAACGGACTGCCGATCCATTCGTACATATTGCTGTAATATTCGTACGTCGTACCGGTGAAGGGCTCGACAAAACGCAAGCTGCGGCCCTGATGCAATGCTTTGCACTCGGACGGATCGACCTCGATCACCCGCTGGCCACGATCGGTCAAATGCCGGCTAATGTTTTCGAGTGCATCGTCATCGATCATCTCGATGCCAATGCGCTTCAATCCCGGCTCCTTCGCGGGATAGAGGATCATATTGTGATGGTCGGTGCTGCAACGAAGGAATATCTCGCCGCTCTCGCCCGCGCTGCTGTATTGCAGCCCGACCTGCTGTTCGTAAAACGCCCTTGCCCTGCCGACGTCCGTGACGTTGAGTGCGACATAGCCGAGCTTCTTGTAACGCAGTCCCTCTTTCTTGAACAGCGCGAGTTTTTCTTCGTCGCTCTTCTGCATGGCATCTCTCCCTGATCTTAGATGATAGTGCTTAGCAAATATTCGGCAGCCATCAACCGCTCTTCGCGATCCTGACAGTTAGTGGGGCCGCGCTTTCCCAGCATGACCGCGTGCCAACGGCGCCAGAATGAGCGCATCTGCATCTCGTCGATGGAGGAGGGCTGCTCTTTGCCCATGCCTCGCGAGATATCCGACCATTCAACTTCCTTCATGGTCGCAAAACCACGTTGACATCCCTCCAAACCGGAAACGTCGTCCGGCGTTCCGAACCCGGCCGGACCCAGAAACGAAATGAAGTTTTCAAAGCGCTTCTGCTGAAGTTCCTGGGATTCGTTGCTCGGCAATAATGCCCAGGCATCGATCTCCATATAGTCCGGCGAAACGGGGTAGAAGGTTCGGACCGTTCGCCACATCGAGATCAGAATGAGATTCGGGAAGATGAAGAGATTGCGGTCGACATCCGCGATCCAGCTCGCGCGCTGCTTTCCGAATTTTTCGTCCAGCTCAGCCCTGATTCCGGCAAGCTCCTCCTTGGCCGTACCGCTCAGCGGCGTTTGCCGCACCGGCTTTTCCGTAACCGAGTGACCATTGCCAAGCGCGACGCCATGGGTGTCCGTCGTTCCGCCCCATGAAACGCCTTCCATCCCGATGTCAGGCAGATATTGGCGGAAATAGCGGTTATGCGTCGACATCGCGTGATAACCGTCGATGCTGTTCTCGACCAGCAGCTTCCAGTTCGCTTTCATACTGTAGGATTGCTGACCCTTGGCGATATGAACGCCGGCGCCGCCGAAATCGAGCATGCAATCGATGCGGTCGCGTGCCTCCTCGCCCAGATAGGTCGAAAGATCGACAACAGCCGGATCGAAGCAGACGAACATGAGGCCGCGATAGCTTTCGAAGCGTGGCACCGGCTTAAGACCCAGATCCTTCTTGGAAAAGGCCGGCGTATAAGAATCATCGCCGGGAACGCCGATAAGATCGCCCTGGGTATTGAAGGTCCATGCATGGTAAAAGCAGGAGAAAACGCGCGCCGAACCTGATTTTTCACGACAGACCACATTGCCGCGATGCGTGCAGGTATTGAGGAATGCCTTCGGTTCTCCGGTCGCGGTGCGAACGATCAGCAGGGGTCGTCCGGCGACTTTGCGGGTGATGAAATCGCCGGGATTCGCGATCTCCGATTCATGGCCGGCGTACAACCAGCAGCGATCGAATATCTCGCGCCGTTCGTAGTCGAGAATTGCCTGATCGGTGAAAGAACGGCGGTGGACCCGGAAAGTGCCCTTGGCGCGATCGTCGACGACAAGGTTTTGGAGTTGCTTGTGGTCCATGGTGTCCTCCCGTCGGCATTGATTGATTAGTCGTTAATTTCGATATTTTAAGAATTAGCACAAAAATATCGAATGTCTACGGCCATTGCTGTTTCGGCGATCAAAAATCCAATTCTGATCGCACCAATGTCGCCAGAGCGTGCAAATCTGCTGCCTTGCGCAAGCTGCCACAACCGCTCCGCTACTTCGTAACCATCCGGCGAATCCGGCGAATACCGCGGGGGCAACTGAACTTGCGATGTTCAAAAGGGATGGTCGAAGCGGTTGCGGCTGATCCAGTCGAGGCGGGCGAAGGGCGCGTCAAACTCTTCGCCGAGATTCTCCCGGAAACCGGAGCGGTAGCGTTGAATGAAGCGATACCTGGTGCCGTGCCACTTGCTGAGTATATCGACGGGATAGTTGAACTGCGTCGGCCGGATGGTGGGCAGGAAGCGGGGCTTCAGGACGTCGTCGATCAGGTGCTGGCAGGCGGCGGTCACCGCCGATTTTTCTGCCGCGGAAAAGCTGCTCGATCTCATGTGTCCTCTTGGCTCACGCCGCTTCGGCACGGCTTGGCATGGGCTTTCGCCAGTTCCAGGGCAGAGGCTCATCCAGCCTGTGGACAGCGTGGTCGTTGATGCGGGCGAGAATGTCGGCGAGCCAGGCTTGCGGATCGACGTCGTTGAGCTTGGCGGTTTATGCCGCCCGCCGAACTATGCCGAGTCGGGTCGTTTTCCCCGGATTTCTCGCTGACCGACAACAAGGGCAACAAGAAGCGCGCCGCCGAAAGTCTCGGAATTTCGCGATCCTACCTATATCGAAAGCTTTCCGAGATGAACGAGACGTAGCCGAGGCCGGCGTCGCACAGCCCCGGCGACCGGGATCGGATAATGCAGCAGCCGGCTCGCTAGGCGGATGTCTCGGCGTCGGTAACGTCGTCGGATCGGTCAGGCGATCTTGCTGTAGATTCCCTGGCCCGTCGCGACGAGTTGTCCACTCGGATGGCTCTCCGCGACAATCGAAGCGAAGTATGTCCTGCGGCCCTGCTTCGAGATCCGCCCCGTCGCACGGATCCTAGAGTCGCCGGCCGCCGATCTTCCGACGAAACTGCAATTCAGCGAGACCGTCACCGCTTTCGGCGCCACCTCGTCGTTCGGATCCGATATGGCCCACAGCCCGGCGGTGTCCAACATCGCCATGAGGACACCTCCGTGAACGGTGCCATGACGGTTGAGATGCTCGGGACCGATCTCGATCTCGAAACATGCTTCGCCGGCGACCGCTCTGGTCTTCTGCATTCCGAGGACGTCGCCAAAGTGAAATCCTTCGGGGAAGCGGCCGCCGAGCGCGCCCTTGAGATCAGGGGAAGCCATGCTCAGACTCCAAGGTTGTGGCCGCTCTGGACGGGGTCATTTCCCAACGCCTCCTCCGACGAGGTTCTTCGCGACGATCGCGCGTCGCGGAGGCGCGTAGGCCGGCGTCCCGTAGGTCTCGAACAGAGCATGCGTCACGTGGTAGTGGCGCGCCATGCCGCCGCGTAAAATTCGCTCGAGGGGTCCGTCCGGATATCCCAGGCCGAGCTTGCAGGTCAGGTCCATGTCTGCCTGCGTGGCCAATCCCTCGTCGAGGAAACGCAGGGCCGCGTTGTACTTCGGAATCACCAGCCGATTGATGATCCGGCCGATCTGATCCGCCGAGACGACGACTTCGAAACCCGCCATCTTGAAGACCTCGGTGGCGGCGGCCACGGCGGCGTCGGACGCGGAGACCGGCCGGACCAGTTCGACGAGCTTGGACGGCGCGTCGTCGCCGTTGCGGTACCGCGCGAAGCCGAGGACGTTCTTGTGACCGCTTTCGTCGCCGATGTGCTCCGCGAGACTCTCGTTACCGAGCTCTATGAGGATCGCTGTCTTGCCGGGATCCGCAGCGAACGGTGCTTTGCACAGGACGAGGACATCGGTGCCCTTGTCCTTCGACGCTCCAGAGAGAAACGCATCGCCTTCCGGGAAGGACCGGCTCGGGCCGTTCTGAATGATGGTGTAGGTCATCGGCTCAAGCTCCAAACATCGCGTTGCCTTCGTAGTCGAAGAAGCCGCGTCCGGATTTCCGTCCGAGCAGGCCCGCGGCGACCATCCGTCTCAGCAAGGGCGGCGTCGCCGCCCGGGGATCAAGGGTGATCGGATAGAAGGCCTCACAGAGCCGTACTTGTGTATCGAGGCCGATCAGGTCGATGAGTTCGAGCGGTCCCATCTTGTAGCCAAGGCCGGTCTTGATGGCCTTGTCGATGTCGGCGGCGCTCGCGACGCCAGCTTCCACGGCACGGATCGCGTCGTTGTTGAAGGGCACGAGGAGCGCGTTCAGGATGAAGCCCGGCTTGTCCTGCGTCTTGACCGGAATCTGGCCGCAGGCCTTCGTCCACTCCCACGCCGTGTTGAACGTCTGCTCGGACGTGAGGATGCCCGGCGACATCTCGATCAGCTTCATCAACTGCGCGGGTAGACAGAAATGCATGCCGACGACGCGCGCCGGTAGCTTGGATCCAGACGCGATCTCCGTGATCGAGAGCGTCGAGGTGTTCGACGCAAAGATCGTCTCCTCGGCGCAGACTTGGTCGAGGCGCTTCAGCAGATTCCGTTTGGTTGCGAGATCCTCGAACACCGCTTCGATAACCAGATCGCACTCGCCGAGGTCCGCAACATCAGTGGTGCTGGACATTGCGCCGACGATCGCGTCGCGCTTGGCCGCCTCCAGCTTTCCGCGTTCGACCGATTTGTCGAGGAACGCTGCACATTGCTTGGCGGCGCGTTCGAGCGCATCGCCCTTCATGTCGTAGGAGACAGTACGGAAACCGGCACGCGCCGCGACCAGCGCTATGCCCGCTCCCATCGTGCCCGCGGCGCCGCAGACGCCGACCGTCTTGATTGATTTCGTCATTTTGCCGCAAAACTCCTGCCGATGAGCTGTCGATGCACCTGGTTGGTGCCCTCCCATATCTGCGTGATCTTGGCGTCGCGCATCAGCCGCTCGACGCGGTAGTCGCGGCAGTACCCGTAGCCGCCGAACATCTGCACTGCCTCCGTCGTCACGCGCATGGCGAGATCCGACGCGCGCATCTTGGCCATCGACGCCTCAACGCCGAAGTCCTTCGCGCCTGAATCGATCAGGCCAGCCAGGTAATCCAGCCAGTTATCGGACATGGCAAGGTCGGTGGCGAGATCGGCGAGCATGAACTGGTTGGCTTGGAAGTCGATTATGCGGCGCCCCGACTGCTTGCGTTCGTTCATGTAGGCCGTCATGTCGTTGAAAGCCGCCATGGCGATTCCCATCGCGTGCGCGGCGATGCTCGGACGCGAGCGGTTTAGCGACGCCAGTAGGATGCGAAGACCGTCGCCGGGTTCGCCGATGAGATTGGCGCGCGGCACGCGGACGCCGTCGAAGCGCAACGCGGCGGTCGAGGAACCTCGGTGCCCCATCTTGTCCTCGAGCCGAAGGACTTCGAAACCCGGCGCGCCTTTTTCCAGCACCAGGACGGAGATCGCCTTTTTCGCCTCCTCGATTCCGACGAACTTCCCGAACAGCAGGATGCGGTCGGCCACGTCGCCGTTGGTGATGAAGATCTTGGAACCGTCGATCACGATGTCGTCGTCGTCCGGCGTGAACCGAGTTTTCATGCCGGTCGCGTCGGAACCGGCGGATTCCTCAGTGATCGCCAGCGAAGCAAGCCCGCCCCCGGCGATGCAAGGCAGCAGCCGAGCCTTCTGTTCGGTCGTTCCGAACTCGATTAGCGGCTTCATAGCGTGAAAGTTCGTCGCATAGATGATGCCGGTCGCGGCGCAGGCTTCGGAGATGCGCTTGACGATACCCAAGTACAGCCGGAACGACATCGGTGCGCCGCCGAACTCCTCCGGAACGAAGACCCCATTGAGGCCGAGTTCATTGATTGCCTTGACGTTCGCCCAGGGAAATTCGCCCGTCGCGTCGGTATGTTGGGCGTTCGGGGCGAGCACGTCGGCGCAGAGCCGATCGACTTGGGAGAGGATGAGCTTCTCATCTTCGCTCCAGTTACGGCTGCGCTCCAGCTGATCGAAGATGGACATCTAGATCAGCGATTTTGAAATTCGAATCATATCAAGCGGCCTTGTCAAGTTTGTAGGTCCAAGTGTGGACGACGGGATCGCGATTGAAGAAGT
>LNAP01003279.1_pt1 | contig 17679 bp, 17 predicted proteins | sample 602601 | NCBI WGS metagenome assembly LNAP01 (sample SAMN02440304, study PRJNA202911) | soil metagenome | biome: Subtropical and temperate rainforests or woodlands; isolation source: soil samples (1 kg each in a 20% v/v slurry with milli Q water) were... ... | reverse complement strand
GATCGTATCGAGCGCCTGCCGCAGGCCGAAGCTCGCGCCCCGCAGATCGGCTGGCGCGAGATCGGCGACGAGTGCGTCCCGAGGGGCGTCGCGAATACCCTTGCCGATGCGATCGATGAAACGCGCCGCGACCACCCAGCCGACCGTGCCGGCGAGCGGGAAGATCGGCTTAGTGACCGCCGCCAGTCCATAGCCAAGGGCGGTCAGCAACTTGCGATGGCCGAGCCAATCGGACAGAGCGCCGGAGAAAATTTTGGTGATGTTCGCCGTCGCTTCGGCGATGCCTTCAATGAACCCGATCGTCAATGCCGAGGCGCCAAGTACAGTGACCAGGTAGACGGGTAGCAGCGCGTGGATCATCTCGGACGAGATGTCCATGAACATGCTGACGAATCCAAGTGCCCAGATACCCCGGGGGAGTCTGGCGCGCGATTTCGAGTCTGCGGGAGGAGTCTCAGTCGCCATTGCCGATTGCTCCGGACCTGTGTCTTGGGGCGTGTGCCTCGTTAGTACGCCATTTCACGGAAATTTTCGCATCGATAGGCACGACGGCTTTTCGACATTCCACGACCTATTGATCTGTCGGTCGGCTTCGGCACGATCGGTATAGCAGAGAACGCGTCTTTGTAGGTGCTACCCATTTTGATCGGTTGATTCAATGCAGGGGATTGTCAGACGACCGTTCCGAAGATCGCGCCGATGCCCGCCGTCAGCGCCATCGCTAGCTAGAGCGCCCCAGAACGTCACGCGAATCATTGCTTTAGCCGCGCCTGCTCCGCCCGCTTTTGCGCCAACGGCGCCGAGCAATGCCAGAAACCCAAGAGATGCAAGCACGACCATGGGGATGAGCACACCGGCTGGCGACAACACTGCTGTCAGTAGCGGTAGCGCAGCACCAACGGCAAATGTTGCGGCCGACGTCAGGGCAGCTTGGACCGGACGCGCGGTGGTGATTTCGGAAATCCCGAGTTCGTCACGCGCATGGGCGGCTAGACTATAGACTAGGCCATCCTTCGCCATCAGCTGTTCTGCGACCTTCCGTGCTAATTCGCGGTCAAGACCGCGTTCGACATAGATCGTAGCGAGTTCGTCGTGCTCAAATGCGGCATCTTCGCTCAATTCCCTGCGCTCGCGGGAAAGATCAGCCTGTTCAGTATCCGATTGGGAACTGACCGAGACATATTCTCCCGCAGCCATCGACATGGCTCCAGCGACAAGTCCAGCCACTCCCGCGAGCACAATATCGCTTTGCATCGGCTTTGCTGCAGCCACGCCGACGATCAGGCTCGCGGTCGATACGATACCATCATTGGCGCCCAGGACGGCCGCCCTCAACCACCCGATCCGGGCAACGAGATGACGTTCTGGGTGAAGTCTCAATCGAGTCATGCCTTCGTCCGAAAAACCTCTTCGGGCTTCGCGCCTTCAGCGGCGGTATACGAGATTACGCTACACTTGCGGACGTCGGTATCAAGGAGCGATCCCCGCAGTGTGATCATTAGCGCCGCTTGTATCCTGTGATCATTGCGCGAACGAGGTTTTCACAATGTTCTACACTGGCGACGAAGACCCCGACGAGATGTAGTCCGACGAGAACGATCGAAAGATTAGCCGCCGCCTCATGAACATCCTCTACCCATTCGGTGCCCCAATAGGCATCTGTGGTCATCATGATGCCTGTCGCCGCGGTCGCGACGAGCATGATCACGAGGGCGATGATCATGGCCCCGCCCGCAGGGTTATGACCGCGATAGCGTCTCGCACGAAGACGAATTGTATCGATAAGAAAGCCAACGATTGTCGAAGGACTATAAATGAAGTCGCAAAAACGGGCATAGGTTGTGCCGACGAAGCCCCAAACAATGCGGATGACGAGCAATCCGACGATTGCGTAGCCCGCCCATTCGTGGACGCCTTGCATCTCGTCCCCAGTTACCCGCGCAACAACAAATGCCATGACCAGCGACCAGTGAAAGAGGCGTACAATGGGGTCCCAGACCAGCACTGTTTGTTTGGTTTCGGTTGGGACAGGCGCTGCCGGCGGCTGATCGCCGCCGGCATTGGAATTGCTGCTGAATGCCATGGTTAATCGTCCTTCGCCTCATTGTCGAGGATCTCACCCGTAGCCGGATGGACATAGGCTTCCAGACGCTTGCATAGACTTCGTAACGGCCCTTCTCCATCTTGACCTTGCGGACGTCATAGCCTTGGGCCGTTAATTTCTCCGTGATCTGCGGGACCGTCAGCCATTGGTTACGAGGAACATCCAGGCGCTTTCCGTCATTGGAAGCGAAGGCCGAGCCTGCGGCAGCGATCAAGACAACCCCCAAGGCCGATGGGATCAGATATTTGCGCATTTCATCTCCGTTAAGTGTGGCCGGAACGGCTTTCACCGTCCGATGGCCGCGACATTGCCAGAGTGCGCCTGACAGGGCTCTCGTTGATCTACGTCAGGGACCTGTCAGCCTCGCCGCAGTATTCATCTATCCTATGCGTGCTGTTCTCAACCTTAGAATGCTCCTGCTTGCGCTTGCGCTATTGTCCGCAAGCACAGGCCTCGCCCGCGGCGAGGATAGAGAGCACGGCGACCATGACCGCGCCCGCCACGCCGTAGAGCAAAGTCATGCCCGCCCCCTTGCCGATATTTTCGATCAGGTTCGCGCCCGCATCGGCGGAAAGGTGATCGGCGTCGAGTTCGAGAATGAGCACGGCCGCTACGTCTACGAGTTCAAGGTCATAACACCGACTGGCCAGCTTCGAGAGGTCCACGTGGACGCGATGACGGGCGAGATCTTAATAAGCGAGAATGACTGATGCGCGTTCTCTTGGTCGAGGACGATCTCCGTATCGTCCGTGACATCAAGGCGACTATGGAATCGGCGGGATACGTCGTCGAAACCATTGGCGATGGCGAAGAGGCATGGTTTCGCGGCGACACGAAAGACTATGACCTCGTTGTGCTTGACCTCGGTCTGCCGAAGATGGATGGCCTCGCTGTCCTGAAGCGCTGGCGGGCGGCGGGTCGAACGACGCCGGTCCTGGTGCTCACTGCACGTGGGGCGTGGGCCGAGCGGGTCGAGGGCATTGATGCGGGAGCCGACGACTATCTCCCAAAGCCGTTCCAGATGGAGGAACTGCTTGCTCGCGTCCATGCTTTGATCCGGCGCTCCGCAGGTCTTGGCGCATCTGTAATTGCGGCAGGCCCGCTTAGCCTCGATATGCGACAGATGCGGGTTACGCTGAATGGCGTGCCGGTGTCTCTCTCCCCGCTCGAGTATCGCTTGCTGGCCTATCTGATGCACCATCAGGGCCGAGTCGTGCCAGGTTCAGAGCTGCTGGAGCATCTCTATGGCGACAATGACGCCCACGAAGCTAATGCGCTGGAAGCCGTCCTGGCAAGACTGAGAAAGAACCTCGGGCCTACCGCGATCGAGACAAGGCGGGGTTTCGGGTATTCCATCACGAAATTGGCGCCATGAGCCGCGGTTCACTGCGTCTGCGTCTGCGTCTGCTACTTGCCGGGGCGATCTCCATCCTGGCAGCGTTGACATTGTCGGGTTTGGGACTGACGCTTTTGTTCGAGCGCCATGTAGAGCGTCGCGTCGAGGCCGAGCTCCGTGTGACCCTCAATCAAATCGTCGCCGGGATCGACCGTGGCATGGATGGCGCACCGATCATGTCCAAGACACCCGCCGATCCGCGCTTTGCCGAGCCGCTTTCCGGGCTCTATTGGCAGCTCCAGGTTGGTGATAGGACATTGAGGTCGCGCTCCTTGTGGGATACCCGACTGGCGCTGCCACAAGACGAGTTGGCCGATGGCGTCGTACATGCCATCGCATCTCAGGCCCAAGCGGCGCGGAACTAATTGTCCTGGAACGAAGCGTAACGCTGCCGCTGCGCCTGGGCAACGAGGAGATACGTGCAGCGGTGGCCCTCGATGCGGCCGAAATCATCGGGGCGACGCGCGCTTTTGCTGTCGACCTCTTGCCCTACCTTGTTATCATCGCCGCCTTCCTTATTGCAGCAGCCTATGCCCAAGTCGTGATGGGATTGCGGCCGCTCGCCAAGGTCCGCGGACGCCTCCAAGCGATACGGGAAGGCAAGACGCGGCGGCTTGGCCACGGGTTCCCGGACGAGATCGTGCCCCTCGCGACAGAAGTCGTCGCATTGCTTGAAGCGCGCGAAGCGCAGATTAAAAAAGCTCGCGCACGGGCCGGCGATCTCGCCCACGGCCTCAAGACACCGCTCCAGGTGCTCGCAGGCGATATCGAGCGGTTGCGAGCGAAAGGAGAAGCTGAGATCGCAGCCGAGATCGACGATATCGCCACATCCATGCGCCGACATGTCGATCGCGAACTTGCCCGCGTCCGGATGGCGGCGCGCGATCCGGATGCTCGGGCGCGCGTCGTGGATGTGATCAAAAGGGTTGCCGCGGTCGTCGGCCGGACCCCGGCAGGCGCTAAACTTGATTGGTCGATCGACATACCCTGCGACATGGTCGCCCGGATCGATCCGGACGATCTCGCGGAAGCGATTGGCAATCTCGTCGAGAACGCCGCGCGTCACGCGCGCGAAAAGGTCTCCATACGGAGCCGGCGCGAGGCAGTCCTGATCATTATCACTGTCGCTGACGATGGATCGGGTATTCCTCAGCAGCACTTCGAGGAAGTGCTCTCGCGGGGCGGCCATCTCGACCTATCAGGGAGCGGCGCCGGTCTCGGTCTCGCCATCGTCGGTGACATCGCCGACGCTTGGGGTGGGCGTTTCGAAATTCATACAAGTGCAGCAGGTCTGGAAGCCGACTTCTGCGTGCCTTCGCTTGGGCGTCCAGGCGGCAATCACCCCAAGAAACAGATTCGACCGGTCGAAAGCCCGCCGGATGCCGCGCAGCAACAAAGTGAACTCAGGAGATCCGCAAGGTGACTTGGTCCCGCGCAAAAGAAGCACTCCTCTCAGCCCGCCGCTGGATAGGCTTAAGTGCTCGCGCCTATTAACCTCGCGAGTGGCCGACCAATCGCGGCGCCGGCCGAAGACGCTGATATTTTTCATGTTGTTGAAAACCTGCATCGCAGCCTTCTCGTTGGCGCGGGGTTCCTTGTCGAGATCGCATCTTACGCCATGGTGGCGATCATCGTCATCGGTCCTTTGCTCGCATGGCCAAGGCTGCGCAACACAGTTCTCGGCTGGCACATCAGCCTTGGCTGGTGGCTGTTTCGGGTGGTACTGCTCACGCCTCTCACAGGGATGCTCCTCAGCCTGCATGTCGGCGCGCCCGCATTGCCGAGTGCGCCCCCCGGCGCGCCGGCGGTCATGCCAGCCCGCGCGATCGAGAGAGTCGCGAGCCAAGCCGATCTGTCTGGCCTCGTCTCGGCACGCATCTTCCGTAGCCACAATGTACTTGTGACGACACACAGTCCATCAGGCGAAGCCACCTACTTCGTCGGCGGCGACACCGTCACGCGGATTGAGCCAGGCCAGGACATCGTCCGGCAGTTCCATCTCGGGACCCGGGCAGGCGCTTAGTCCGGTGCACTCAACTTTGTTTCCGCGCTTGCCCTTATGGGATTGACGGGAACGGGAGCCTGGTCCTGGTTCGCCCGGCGGCGCTCAGCCGATCAGGCGCCCGAGGATTCAACCGCCGACATCCTTGTTGCCTTCGCCTCGCAGACGGGAACCGCCACCCGCCTTGCCAAGGCGACCGCCGCGCGGCTCGTTGCCGGCCGCGAGCATGCGACCTGTGGCTCGCTCGCCGCCATCGATCCAGCCACATTGCCGCGTTACCGGCACGTGTTGGTGATAGCTTCAACGACCGGCGACGGAGCAGTTCCAGATCAGGCCGCGCCTCTTATGAAAAAACTCGCAGAAAACCGGATCGATGGCGCGTCGGTCGCACTGCTTAGTCTCGGCGACTCGCGCTATCCTCACTTCTGCGCTGGTGCGGAGAGTCTTCGCGATACCCTCCTTGCCGCCGGCGCGCGTGAAGCCATTCCCCTGGCTCGCGCAGACCGCTCACCCGAAACTGAATGGGAAAGATGGCTTTCTGAGGCGACGAGCCGACTCGGGTTGGCGACTGGTCACGCAGACTTGCCGGAAACGGATCAATCCGTCACCTTGACGCTCGCCACACGCCAGCGGCTCGATCGGCCGGAAGATGCCGAGAAGCACGAAGCATGGCACATCGTTCTGACCAGCGAGAAACCGCTTGACTACCGAGCAGGCGATCTCGTCCTCATCGCCCCCGAGCCGGATGAGCCTGCCCGGTTCCATAGCCTCGACGGCACTTTCGAATCCAAAACGGATCGAGCTAACTGTAGGGCTCTCCAACTGGTGGGACGAAGCCGGCCGCGAGCATGTGGGCGCCGTTTCCGGACGGCTCTGCCGCACCCTTCAGATCGGCACGCGGATTACGGCATCGCTGCGCCATCACAGCGACTTCAACCTGCCAGACGATCCCGATCGCCCCGTTGCGATGATCGGCACTGGCTGCGGCGTTGCACCGTTCATCGGCTTCCTTGCCGAGATCGATGCCGCAAGCCGCAAAACGCCGACGTGGCTGATATTCGGAAACCGCCGGGCGAGCGGCGATTTCTTTCATCGCAAGAGAATCGAGGACTGGTTAGATCGAAAGATTCTTACAAGACTGGACACGGCCTTTTCGCGTGACGAGGCTGATGGGGCCTACGTGCAGAACGGGATTATCGAGAACGGAGCCGAGATCGTACGCTGGCCAAAAGAACGCGACGCGGTGCTCTATGTTTGCGGCCGAGCCTCGACGCTGCGCGCTGCAGTCGATAAGGCGTTGTGCGGCATTCTCGTCGCTCATGCAGACCTGACGCCGGAAAAAAGCAGAGAGATGTATCGGGGCATGGACGACGGAGGGCAAGATCCGGCGCGACCGCTACGCATCGTGCTGCAAGTGTGGTGAGGTCGCATCAGTATGTCAGCATTGGCTGCTGGGCAGGCATCGTCAATGCGTTGCTATGGTGACGCGTCGTCGTGACCGCTGTTTAGGACCGAAGTCGCACGCGCCAAAGAGGTTTTAGCAACTCAAGAATAACCAGCACGGCGAAGCCGGCGGCAACTGTCACGGTGAGATCATCCAGGTGCAGCGGACCAAAGCGGAAGAGAGAGCTAAGCCAGGGCCAGAGCAGGCTGAGACCCAGGATGATGATTATGGTCAGGAGAATCCACGCAAGCGTCGCGTTGGGGCGGCGGAGAGCGGTGATCAATGAAGTGCTGAACGAGCGGTTGAGAAAGATCAGGCTGATGATCGCGAACACTAGCGAAAAGAAAGAAAGCGCCCGCACCTCATCCTCCGGCATACCGCGCTGGAGCGCGATCACGAAAATCCCCGCCACCAGCGCAAACGTAAGCGCCCCCTGAAGCAGGCTCCAGCCAATCAACCACCAAGAAAACAGCGGTTCGGCGGGCTGGCGCGGCGGCCGGCGCATCACGGCGTCTTCCTCCGTCTCCGCCTCGAACACCAGCGAGCACACCGGATCGATGATCATTTCCAGAAACGCGATATGGATGGGGCTGAAGATGATGGGCAGGCCGAAAACCAGCGGCAGCAGAGCCAGCCCCGCAATGGGCACGTGCACAGCGAAGATGAAGCCCGTCGCCTTGCGCAGATTGTCGTAAATTCTCCGGCCCAGCCGGATGGCCGTGACGATGGAGCCGAAATCGTCGTCCAGCAGCACGATCGACGACGCCTCGCGCGCCACGTCCGTTCCCCGTCCTCCCATCGCGACGCCGATATGCGCCGCCTTGAGCGAAGGCGCATCATTGACTCCATCGCCCGTCATCGCGACGATTTGCCCATCGGCTTTGAGCGCCTGCACGATCCGCAGCTTCTGCTCGGGCATAATTCGCGCAAATACCGATGCAGTCCGCGTACGCCGCGTCAATTCGGAATCTTGAAGACGATCGATATCCTCGCCCGTGAGGAGTTCTCCGTCATCGAAGCCGGCCTGACGCGCGATCGCTCTCGCGGTGACCGGGTAATCGCCCGTAATCATGACAACCCGGATGCCTGCGGAGCGACACTCGCTGACGGCCGCGGGGACGCTTGGCCGCAGCGGATCGGCGAGGCCCACGAGGCCTATGAACTCAAATTGGAAATCGCGTTGCGATTCCGGCCATCGACTCTCCGCGTGCGAGGCTTTCGCGACGCCCAGCACGCGCAGTCCCTCGTCAGCCATGGCGTCGACCGCCTGCCTTATAGCGGTCCGTTCGGCGGCGTCGAGCCGGCAAAGAATCGCAATGGCTTCGGGCGCGCCCTTGGCGGCGGCCACGAAGGCGACCTTGCGTTCGTCCGGTTGCCAGAGCTGCGTCATTGCGAGAAGTTCCGGCCGAAGCCCATAGGTGCGTACAAGCTTCCACTCCGGACCGGGCTCCCCTTCGTGACCGGCCCGATGCGCCTGCGCGAAATCGTGGAACGCCTTTTCCATGGGATCGAACGGCTCCGGCGCGCTGGCGAAAAGGCCATAAGTCGCCAGTTCCCGGAAACCGACCGGCGACATCGGCGCCTCGCCGGGACGGAAGACGTCGCCGCTCCTGAGCCGCAGTTCGACAATCGACATCCGGTTCTGGGTGAGCGTACCGGTCTTGTCCGTGCACAGCACCGTCGCGGAACCGAGCGTTTCGATGGCGGCAGCGCGCCGCGTCAGCACACGGGCCCGCGAAATCCGCCACGCTCCCATCGCCATGAAGACTGTGAGCACGACGGGAAATTCTTCCGGTAGCATGGACATGCCGATCGTGATCCCGTTGAGCACTGCATCGAGCCATCCCCCGCGAAACACTCCGTAGAGCACCACCGCCGCGACGCTGACGACCGCTCCCCCGATCGCAGACAGCCGCACAAGCCGCGCGGTCTGGGCCTGGAGCCGGGGTGGCTCTGTTTCAACCATGTACAGCGATTGGCCGATCTTGCCGATCTCGCTGCGCGGCCCTGTCGCCCGCACTTCGGCAATGCCGCTGCCACGCACAATCAGCGCGCCGGAATAGACATAAGGCAGGTCGTCGCCGCCGGGACGGGCGATGCCGGCGGGGTGGTCACCGGACGCGAGCTTGCGCACCGGCACGGATTCGCCCGTCAGCAGAGATTCATCGGCTTGCATGTCACGGCCTTGAAGAAGCATGGCGTCGGCCGGAACACGGTCTCCTTCTGAAAGCACGACGATGTCGCCCCGCACGACCTCACGACCCGCAATACGCTTGCGTGCGCCGTCACGGATCACCAGCGCACGCGGACTGGTCAAGTCGCGCAGCGCTTCCAGCACGCGCTCGGTTCGGGTCTCCTGGACGACGGTGATCACCACCGACATGCTCGCAAAAACGAGCAGAATGAGCGCTTCTTTCAGGTCGCCGAGCACGAGGTAGATGAAGCCGCCGCCGAGGAGCAACGCGAGCATCGGTTCGCGCAGAACCTCGAGCACGATGCGCAGGGGCGTCCGGCGGTCCGGACGAGGCAGCTCATTGAACCCCTCTGCTTTCAGCCGTGCTTGGGCGACAGCCTCACTGAGGCCTCGGATCGATTCAGATGGGGTATGGTCAATATTCATCTACAGTAGTGTCCCAACGTTAATCGAAGAGATTCAATTGGTTGACTGAAACCTCAATGCTGCGGTCGGCGTTCATTTTGGCAAGTAGCTGATTTAATGGCATTCGTTCGAACATGGTCAGACTCAAGATCTGTAACATTTCATAGAGGCTTGCCGAGAGGTTGAGCCGCTTTTTGACGATGGCGACGAGCACATAGACCGAGACAGCGATCCAAATCTGTGACCTGACGGCATTCTCCGAGGTGCCGAAAAAGACTTTGATACGAAGAGGCTGCTTGATCCATTTGAAAACAATTCGACCTGCCACCGGCATCGATAAAGCGCGGTGATGGTAATCGCGGGTAGGGTGAAGTTGTTGGTCAGAAACACCAGCCGCTTGTCGGTCTCGGGGTCGCGAAATCGGATGCGACGCAGCGGCGTGTCGAAGTCTTGGCGCGAGTAAAAGCCGGTGAGCACGACGGTCTGATCGCAAATCAACCCCGTGCTGCGGTCGACGGGATGCGAATAACGGAGCTGTGCGTTGAGATTCGATTTGGCGCGCGTCACAAAGAAGCTGCCGGCCTCGTGCAAGCAATGCAGCCGTTCGAAGTCGATGTAGCCTCGGTCCATGATGTAGAAGGTGCCCGGCGAAGGCACCAACAGGTCGAGGACATTGACGTCGTGAAGCTTGCCATCGCTGATGTGCAGAAACGTGGGGATGTTGCCGCGTAGGTCCAAGAGCGTGTGCAGCTTGATGGCCGCCTTGGTCGAGCGAAACGGGGCCCACGGAAACACCGACAGGCACAGGTCGATGGTGCTGGCATCGAGCGCGTAGACCGTATCTTTCAGATCGACGCCAAACGGCTCCCCGGCATAAAGACGACGGGCGATTCCAATGAGCGACTGGGCCAAGTCGGCATAGACGCGCCAGTCGCGCACCGCGTTCGCATTGGTCAAGGTGTTGCGGGCTACGCTGCTGCGGATGCCCATGTGATAGAGCTCGCCCGCTTGTGCTCCCAGGCACGCTTCGATGTCGCGCAGGCTTTCGTGATAGAGATACTGATCGAGGCAAGAAAACGTTTTGACTTTGTGTTCGCCCCCATAACGCGCTACGCAGCGACGAAACGTCGTCAGTGGCAGATGCTCCATGATCTGCGCGAACACCAGCTTGGCCATGACCATCGATGCTCCCTGCGAATGAGTTCCTCGCAGGATGGCAAATGTCAGCGGCGCAGTTCAAATCGAGACCGGAATAAAGCATGGATTATCTATTCCGTTTCAATCAGTTGCGGGCGAACAATCGATCGACGTTGGGACACTACTGAAGGCACATATAAAGGCAATTATTTGTAGTGTGGGTTGCAGGAATCGTTTGAAGGTGGGTGGCTACAGCATGACCCGGAAAAAGCCTGTCCCGGACTTGATCTGAACGATCATGTTCAAACAAAACGATAGAGCGCGATGATGATTCGATCAGAAAATCGCGCTCTGGGTCGGAGCTTACCCGTCGTCGGGTTCGTCAGAATCGCGGGAGAATGTTATGAAGGCGCTCGTTTATCATGGTCCGGCTTCGAAATCAGTCGAAGAGCACCCGAAGCCCAAAATCCAAGCTCCTGGCGATGCCATCGTTAAGATGGTAAAGACCACCATCTGCGGCACGGACCTCCACATTCTCAAAGGCGACGTGGCCACCTGTGCCCCGGGCCGGGTGCTGGGACACGAAGGCGTGGGAATCATCGACTCCGTCGGCACCGCCGTCACCTCATTCCATCCCGGTGATCGCGTTTTGATCTCGTGCATCTCCTCCTGCGGAAAGTGCGAGTATTGCCGACGCGGGATGTATTCGCATTGCACCACAGGGGGCTGGATTCTCGGCAACGAGATCGATGGCACGCAAGCCCACTATGTCCGCACGCCGCACGCTGAAACCAGTCTCTACCGGATTCCGGACGGCGCGGACGAAGAAGCGCTGGTAATGCTGAGCGACATTCTACCCACCGGCTTTGAATGCGGCGTCGTCAATGGCAAGGTTTCGCCAGGCTCAACCGTCGCGATCGTCGGCGCCGGACCGATCGGATTGGCCGCCTTGCTGACGGCTCAGTTCTATTCGCCGGCGGAGATCATCATGATCGATCTGGACGACGGTCGCCTCGGGATGGCGCGGCAGTTTGGCGCGACGCATACGATCAACAGCAAGGACGGAAAGGCGGCCGCGGCAGTGAAAGCCTTGACGGACGGTCGAGGCGTCGACACAGCCATCGAGGCGGTCGGCGTCCCGACGACCTTTGCGCTCTGCGAAGATCTGATCGCACCCGGCGGCGTCATCGCCAACGTGGGCGTGCATGGCCAGAAGGTCGATCTTCATCTCGAGCGACTCTGGTCGCAGAATATTACAATCACCACCCGGCTGGTCGACACCGTAACAACGCCGATGCTTCTGAAAACCGTGCAATCCAAAAAGATCGACCCGACGCGCCTGATCACGCACCATTTCAATTTCGATGACATTCTCGATGCCTATGACGCGTTCGCTCATGCTGCCGATACACAGGCATTGAAGGTGATCATCACCTTTTAGATTTGGTTTCTACTACACCGAGAGAGCCTCATCCGCGATTACCTGCTCCTCGTCGGTCGGAATGACGAAGGCAGAGATTTGGCTTGATGCGGCGCTGATCCTTTCGGCGTTCGCAGCGTTGGCGGCCGCATCGAGTTCAAGGCCAAGCCAAGCCAGTCGCTCGCATATCGCCATGCGGATCTGCGGCTGGTTCTCGCCGATGCCCGCCGTGAAGACGATGCTATCGAGGCCGCCAAGCGTCGATGCGAGCCGCGCGATTTCGCCCGCCGTGCGAAAAGTGAAAAGGTCAATCGCCTCCCTGGCCTCCGGCCGGTCGCTCGCCAGCAACTCGCGACTGTCGGCGCTCACGCCCGACACACCGAGAAGTCCGCTTTCGTGATAGAGAATGTTCTCCACCTCGGCCACGGTTCGCCCGACTGGACCAAGCAGATGCAGCAGCACGCCCGGATCCAGCCCGCCGCACCTGGTCGCCATGGGAATGCCGTCGAGCGTGGAAAACCCCATACTGGTATCGTGGCTGAGGCCCGCTTTCAAAGCGCAAAGGCTCGCGCCGCTGCCGAGATGTGCGACGACCACTTTTCCATCCGCCGCAGCAGGCGTGCGGCGCGCCAACTCGCTGGCGATATATTTGTACGACAGCCCGTGGAAGCCGTAGCGCTTGATGCCCTGATCATGCAGAGCTCGTGGAATGGCGAACCGCCGCACGACACCGGCGTTCGTGCGGTGGAAGGCGGTGTCGAACGAGGCGGACTGCGCAAGGTCCGGCCGCAAGTGCCGGATCGCGCGGATCAGGCGCAGGCTCTGCGGCTGATGCAGCGGCGCAAGCATCGTCAGAGCATCAATCGCCGCGATCGCTGCGTCGTCGATGCGGACCGGACCGGCAAAGGTGTCGCCACCATGCACCACGCGATGGCCGATGGTGGTGAGACGGCTCATGTCGAAATGCTTGCCAAGCCAGCCAAAGGTCTCTGCAATGACCTCCTGCAGGTCGTCGGAGGCTTCGGCCTCAAGATCGACTTCAAAGGTCGCAGGCCCTTCCGTCACGCGAAAGCTCAATGGCTTCCTCCGAAAGTCGATTACCCCCTTTGCCACGCTGCGGGTGACAGCCGCGTTGATCTCGAAGAGGCCGAGCTTGACCGACGAGGAACCGGCATTAAATGTGAGCAGCAGCTCAGGATTCATAACGGTAGTCTTTTCGCCGGCTGCGGCGCGGCGACCAGCTTGGCAAGCGCGGCGGAGGCGATCCGCGCCGTCAGTGAATCGGCCCGGCTGGTCAGGACGATCGGCACCCGCGCCCCGAGCACGAGACCTGCGGCCGTGGCGCCGGCGAAGTAGATCAGTTGCTTGGCCAGCATATTGCCGGCTTCGAGATCTGGCACCAGCAAGATATCGGCATGGCCAGCGACAAGCGAAATGATTCCCTTGGTTCGCGCGGCGTCGGGACTGATGGCATTGTCGAAGGCAAGCGGTCCATCGACCCGAGCACCGCTGATCTGGCCCCGCGCCGCCATGACGGTGAGCGCGGCGGCATCGAGCGTTGCCGGCATCTTTGGGTTGACCGTTTCGACTGCGGCGAGCACGGCCACCAGTGGCTCCGCCATACCCAATTTGTGCAGGAGATCGACGGCATTTTGGCAGATGTCGCGCTTTTGCTCCAGCGTCGGCCGGATGTTGATCGCCGCGTCGGTGATGATGAGCGGCTTGGGATAGGCCGGCACGTCCATGGCATAGATGTGGCTGATCCACCGCTCCGTCCTCAGTCCGGAGCCGGGAGCCACTACCGGCGCAAGCAGTTCATCGGTATGCAGGCTGCCCTTCACCAATACGGCGACCTTGCCGGCGACCGCCAGTTCAACGGCGCGCGCCGCGGCGGCATGGCTGTGCGGAACAGCCTCCACCGCGATGCCGTCGAGCGAGACTTGAGCCGCGTCGGCGGCCGCGCGGATCTTCGCTTCCGGTCCAATCAGTAGCGGCTCAAGAAGCCCCTCGTCGCGGACCTCGATGGCGGCAAGAATCGATTCCGGTGAACAGGGATGTACGATAGCCGCGCTGATCGCCGGCCGGCTTCGGGCATCCTTCACGAAGGCCGCGTAGCGATCGTGGCGCCGAAGTGTGACGTCGGCCAATTTTGTTCGAGGCCACTCGATCGTCCGCTCGGGAGCGATCACGGTGGCTGTGCCGGTTAGCACTTGATCGCCCTTCTGATTGGTGCAGACGGTGTCGAGAAGCACGATGTGCTTCTCTAGCCGCTTCTCTTTAACGATGACGGTCGCGGTGATGGTATCGCCGGGTGCGGCCGGCTTCAGGAATTTCAGATCCTGCTCCAGATAGATGGTGCCAGGGCCGGGCAGCTTGGTGCCCAGCACGGCCGATACCAGCGCACCGGTCCACATGCCGTGCGCGACGAGGTGGCCGAACAGGTCTGTCGCCGCGAACGTCGTATCGAGATGCGCCGGGTTCACGTCGCCCGACACCGCAGCAAAAAGATCGATGTCATGCCGGCCGACGATGCGTACAATCGAGGCTGCATCGCCGACTTGCAGCTCACCAAAAGTCCGGTTCCTGAGAAATGTCTCGTCCATCACGACCTCATCGCTGGAGGACGTAGACGCCGGGCGCATTCTCGAGCGGCCGATAGCCTTTTTCCACAGCGCCCATGGCAGGCGGTGGCACGCCTTCTGGCTCGGAATGGCCGGCGAGCCAATTGACCCAATCCACCCACCAGGAGCCATCCTTCGATACGGCCGCAGCAGCCCATTCGTCTGGGTCGAGACAAGTGTCGACGGTACGCTTCAAAGCAATGCGAAAACGCCTCCGGGGATGGCCGGGTTCACTGACGATGCCGGCATTGTGCCCACCGCTCGTCAGCACAAAGGTGACGTCGGTATCGGTGTGGTAATGAATTTTGTAGACCGACCGCCATGGCGCGACATGGTCGCGTTCCGTGCCGACGACAAACATCGGTGCGCGGATATTCTGCAGCGCAGCCGCGCGTCCGTTGACCATGAAGCCGCCGGCCGCGAGTTCGTTATTAAGATAGAGCCGCCGAAGATATTCCGCGTGCATTTTATAGGGCATGCGCGTGGAATCCGCATTCCATGCCATGAGATCGATCATTGGCGTGCGCTCGCCCATCAGGTAGTCGTGCACGAGCCGCGACCAGACGAGGTCGTTGGTGCGCAGGAGCTGAAAGGAGCCAGCCATCTGATCCGCGGAGAGATAGCCCCTGTTCCACATCATGCTTTCCAGGAAATGCATCTGGCTGTGGTCGATGAAGAGGGCGAGTTCACCGGGCTCGGTGAAGTCCGTCTGCGCTGCGAATAGCGTGACAGTCGCCAGCCGGTCGTCGCCGTCGCGCGCCATCGCGGCGGCGGCGATCGACAGCAGCGTTCCGCCAAGGCAGTACCCCGTCGCATGGACCTTGCGGCCGGGAACGATGGCGCTGACGGCGTCGAGCGCGGCCATGACGCCCAATCTCCGGTAATCGTCCATGGTGAGATCGCGGTCATTGGCCGTCGGGTTGAGCCATGAGATGCAAAAAACGGTATGGCCCTGTCCCACCAGGTAGCGGATCAGCGAATTCTGCGGCGACAGGTCGAGAATGTAGTACTTCATGATCCACGCCGGCACGATCAGCACCGGCTCGGCGAGCACCGTGTCCGTTGTTGGTGCATACTGAATGAGTTCGATGAGGTGGTTTCGGTAGATGACCTTTCCGGGCGTAACAGCGACGTCCTTGCCAACTTGGAAATTCTCGGTGCCCACCGGTGGCTGCCCGGTGGCGAGCCGCTCGACATCTTCCACCCAGTTCTGGAAACCCTGAAAGAAGTTAGCCCCGCCCGATTCGATGGTCTTCTCGATCACTTCGGGGTTGGTGAACGGCGAATTCGACGGCGAAAACATGTCGAGGAACTGACGCGCGGCGAAAGACACCACCTCTTCATGATGCGGCGTGACGCCGGGCACTTCGTGGGTGACGTTGTGCCACCATTGCTGATTGAGCAGGAAGGCTTGAGCCAGAAAATTGTAAGGGTGTTTGTGCCATCCCTCAGCGAGAAACCGGTAGTCACCCGGCAACGGTTCGATGCAGGGCGGCACATCGGGATTGCTGGCTGCCGCTGCGCAATAAGCCAGCAAGCGGCCGGCTTTCCGTGACGCCTTGTCGATTAATTCCAAGCGCTTTCCGGGCGCGGAGGCCAGATGAATGGACCAGTCAAAGAAGGCAAGGGCCAGCGACGCAGGCGAAAGACCTCCTGTCGTCTGTGCGGTAAGCGCGTTGCGCATCCGGTCGATGGCACGGAAGGCTTCGCCGCCGACGCTCTCCTCCGCCTGCGGCGGCCGTGCGGGCTTGGCCGGCCCGGCCACAATATCCGTCGTTGCGTTCATCTGCGGTGCCTTTCCAGCTTTGGCGCATGTCTGCTCACGACGACGGCCGTACTCATCATGCTCTCAAGAGCGCTTGCGGTAAGGCCTTCGAGATCGCCGCCCTTGGCCTCAAGCAGCGGTGCGATGCGAAGTACGTTCCGTAAGATGCCCACTCCGGCCAGCAAAGCGACGATCAGCGCGGCGCGCCCGCCCGCGGGCTGATCAAGCTTTTTGGCGAGGGGATTGATGAAATCGTTCAGCATGAAATCCCGCAAGACGCCCGATGCTTCCGGACTCGAAAGCGAGCGGATGATTATGTCGAGCGGTCCGACTTCGTCACGAGCCCGTGCGGCATCACGTGCGAAAATTTGCTTTGCGAGCGTGTCGGCGAGATCGTCGGCCGTGCCGCTAAGAAGACGAGCGGGCTTCATCGTCGCTTCGACAGCCTTGGCAAAAAGCTGCTCTTTTGAGCCAAAGCAGCGGTGCACATAAGCCACATCGACGCCTACATCCGATGCGATGTCTCGCAAGCCGGTTTCTTCATAAGAATGCCTGGAAAACCGTATGACCGCGGCCTCCAGGATGCAGTTACGCGTAGTGACCGCGCGCTGGAGTGCCAGATGACGACGCATGGTTCCTCGCGAGAAGTCGATAACCAAAAAATCCTGTGTAACCTACAATCTCGCCGGTCAACAACTGTTGATCTGAGTCAAAGCCATTCTCCATGTGGTCGCATAGATTTTCAAATGTGATGTGAGCTTTGAACGATAATGGAGATTTTCAATGACAATCGAACAGACGCAAACCGACGCGCAATCGCCGCAGAGTAACTTCAAATTTCCATTCCTCGGAAGCCACGAATGGCTGAAGCCATTTTCTGCATCGCCCGTAAATTCCTATGTCGCCGCATGGCATGACGCGCTCGGTTTCGTCGCGTCTCGCCTGCAGGAGCAGGCCGACTACGCCAAAAATATGGCCGAATGCAGCGATCCTGCTGAAGCATTGAAGTGTCACGCAGAGTTCGTGCAGAACTCATTGAAGCGGTCCTACGCCGATGGATCGAAGATCTTCGATACGCTGCGTGCGAGTTTTTCGTCCGCGCAGCCAGGTAAGTAGCTCGTCTCGTCGGGCGCTTTTCCTCTGAAGTAGGTTAAGAAAGCGCTGCAATCGTTGATGTCATGCGCCCGTCGG
>LNAP01003146.1_pt1 | contig 17682 bp, 15 predicted proteins | sample 602601 | NCBI WGS metagenome assembly LNAP01 (sample SAMN02440304, study PRJNA202911) | soil metagenome | biome: Subtropical and temperate rainforests or woodlands; isolation source: soil samples (1 kg each in a 20% v/v slurry with milli Q water) were... ... | reverse complement strand
GTACATCGCCTCCATGTGGGTCAACGGTATCGCCCAGGGCCTGATGTGGCGTGCAGTCAACGAAGACGGCACCCTGACCTACTCCTTCGTTGAAGCCCTTGAAGCCAGCCACCCGGGCTTCATCGTCCGCGCTATCGGCGGCGCCTTCTTCCTTATCGGCATGCTGCTGATGGCCTACAACACCTGGCGCACCGTGCGTGTTGCCAAGGCGGCGGAAATCGAAGCCGCAGAGAAGTTCGTGGTTGAAGGAGCTCACTGATGAACAAGCACGAAATCATCGAGAAGAACATCGGCCTGATGGCGCTGCTGATGGTCATCGCCGTCAGCATCGGCGGTCTGACTCAGATCGTCCCGCTGTTCTTCCAGAAGGAAACCACCCAGCCGGTCGAGGGCCTCAAGCCCTACACCGCGCTGCAGCTAGAAGGCCGTGACATCTACATCCGTGAGGGCTGTGTCAGCTGCCACTCGCAGATGGTGCGTCCGTTCCGCGCCGAAACCGAGCGCTACGGGCACTACTCGGTCGCTGGTGAAAGCGTCTATGACCATCCGTTCCTGTGGGGCTCCAAGCGTACCGGTCCGGACCTGGCTCGCGTCGGCGGCCGCTACTCCGACGACTGGCAGCGCGCCCACCTGTACAACCCGCGCAACGTAGTGCCCGAGTCGAAGATGCCGGCCTACCCGTGGCTGGTTGAGCACAAGCTCGACGGCAAGGACACCGCCGCCAAGATGAAGGCACTGAAGTCCGTGGGCGTGCCTTACACCCAGGAAGACATGGCCGGGGCCCGTGACGCAGTCAAGGGCAAGACCGAAATGGACGCGCTGGTCGCGTACCTGCAGGTCCTCGGCACCAGCCTCAAGAACAAACGGTAATTCGCTATGGATATCGGGACTCTGCGTGGTCTGGGCACCGCCCTGGTACTGGTCGCATTCGTAGGCCTGCTGATCTGGGCCTTTAGCGGCAGACGCAAGAAAGGCTTTGACGAGGCGGCCAACCTGCCCTTCGCCGATGAGCCCAAATCCGAAAAGCGTGAAGAAAAAGCTTCTGGGAGTAAGCACGAATGACCAGTTTCTGGAATTGGTACATCACCATACTCAGCCTCGGCACCCTGCTGGCGCTGACTTGGCTGATCTTCGCGACCCGCAAGGGACAGCGCCCTGACACCACCGACCAGACCATGGGGCACACCTTCGACGGCATCGAGGAGTACGACAATCCGCTGCCGCGCTGGTGGTTCATGCTGTTCGTCGGCACCCTGATCTTCTCCGTCGCTTACCTGATCCTCTACCCGGGTCTGGGCAACTGGAAAGGCGTCCTGCCGGGTTACGCGGAAGGCTGGACCGGTGTCAACCAGTGGAAGAAGGAGATGGCCCGCGCCGACGAGCAATACGGCCCGCTGTATGCCAAGTTCGCCGCCATGCCGGTGGCCGAGGTAGCCAAGGACGAACAGGCCCTGAAAATGGGTGCACGCCTGTTCGCTTCCAACTGCTCCGTGTGCCACGGCTCCGACGCCAAGGGCGCCTACGGCTTCCCGAACCTGACCGACCATGACTGGCTGTATGGTGGCCAAGCCGACACCATCAAGACCACCATCATGGGCGGTCGTCAGGCGGCGATGCCGGCCTGGAAGGACATCCTCGGCGAGGAAGGCATCAAGAACGTCGCTGGCTATGTGCGCAGCCTGTCCGGCCTGAAGAACCCCGAAGGCTTGGACATCGCGGCTGGCCAGAAGACCTTCGCCACCAACTGCGCGGCCTGCCACGGCGCCGAAGGCAAGGGCACCCAGGCCATGGGCGCACCGAACCTCACTGGCTGTACGGCTCCAGCTTTGCCCAGGTTCAGCAGACCCTGCGCTTTGGCCGTAACGGCATGATGCCGGCGCAGAAGGACATGCTGGGCAACGACAAGGTGCACCTGCTGGCTGCCTACGTGTACAGCCTGTCGCAGAAGGCACCGCAGCAGTAACGCTCTCTGCTCGGTCCCAAAACGCCGCTTTCCGCTCGCCGGAAAGCGGCGTTTTGCTTTCTAGCATCAGCGCCAGCCCTCGACACAGCATAAAGACGGCCATGCCGCCACCGCGCTTACGCGACCTAGCGTCGCATGCAGATGAGCGGCATTAGGCGTAACATTATCGAGAAGGTGAAATGATCCCAGCCGGCCATGTACCGACCGGGGCGCCCATTCCCAAGCTGTGGTAGAGACCGATGAGCGAGAAGATCCCCGTCCAGGATGTAACCCCCCCGTCCCCCGCCAAGAAAGGCGAAAGCGTCGATCTCTACGCCAAGCGCGAGATGATCTACACCAAGGCCTTCACTGGCCTGTTCCGCAACATCCGCATGGTCAGCGGTGCCTTCCTGTTCCTGATGTTCTTCGGAACCGCCTGGCTCAACTGGGGCGACCGCCAGGCCGTCTGGTGGAACCTGCCTGAACGCAAGTTCTATATCTTCGGCACCACCTTCTGGCCGCAGGACTTCATGCTGCTGTCCTGGCTGCTGATCATCTGCGCCTTCGGCCTGTTCTTCATCACCGTATTTGCCGGCCGCGTCTGGTGCGGCTATACCTGCCCGCAGAGCGTATGGACCTGGGTGTTCATGTGGGCGGAAAAGGTCACCGAGGGTGATCGCAACCAGCGCATGAAGCTCGACAAGCAGCCGATGAGCGCCGAGAAATTCCTGCGCAAGAGTGCCAAGCACGCGATCTGGCTGGGCGTGGCCCTGCTCACGGCACTGACCTTCGTCGGCTACTTCACCCCGATTCGCCAGCTGACCATCGACCTCTTCACCCTCAATATCGAAGGCTGGGCCCTGTTCTGGGTCGGCTTCTTCACCCTGGCCACCTACGGCAACGCCGGCTGGCTGCGCGAGCAGGTGTGCATCCACATGTGCCCCTACTCGCGCTTCCAGAGCGTGATGTTCGACAAGGACACCCTGATCGTCTCCTACGACGAGAAACGTGGCGAGCTGCGCGGTCCGCGCAAGAAGGAAGCCGACTACAAGGCCATGGGCCTCGGTGACTGCATCGACTGCAAGATGTGCGTGAACGTCTGCCCGACCGGCATCGACATCCGCAACGGCCTGCAGATCGCCTGCATCGGCTGCGCCGCCTGCGTCGACGCCTGCGACAGCATCATGGACAAGATGGGCTATCCGCGAGGACTGGTCGGCTATACCACCGAGCACAACCTCTCCGGCCAGAAGACCCACCTCGTGCGGCCGCGCCTGATCGGCTATGCCGCCGCCCTGACCATCATGATGGCCGCCTTCGCCACCGCGCTGTACATGCGTCCGCTGGCCGAACTCGACGTCATCAAGGACCGCGTGCTCTATCGCGAAAGCCAGGGCGGCCTGATCGAGAACGTCTACACGCTGAAGATCATGAACAAGGATCAGCGCGACCACGTCTACACCATCGACGTCTCCGGCCTCGACGGCCTGCAGCTCGAAGGCAAGCGCGAGGTCAAGGCACTGGCTGGCGAAGTACTCTCCGTGCCGCTCGAGCTGCGCATCGAACCGGAAAAACTGCCTTCCAGCGCCAACGAGATTCTCTTTACAATTCAGGCCGCCGACATTCCCGGCAAAACCTTCGACGCCGAAAGCCGCTTCATCGGCCCAAGCGTCCGCTGAGATAGAGAGTGAGCATGCCACACCCCGAGATCACCACCCGTTGGTACAAGCAGTTCTGGGCCTGGTTCATCATTGGCATCCTGGCCTTCTCGGTGGTTCTCGGGCTGGGGCTGGCCTACATCTCCACGATCAAGCCCGACACCCTGATTTCCGACGACTATTACGACGTCGGCAAGGGCATCAACCAGTCGCTCAAGCGTGAGCAGTTGGCCTCGCGCCTGGGCATGCACGCCACCCTCACCCTCGACGACAGCGCCGGCGTGGCAGAGCTGCGCCTGGCTGGCATGAGCCAGCCGCCACAGCTGGTGCTCAACCTGCTCTCGCCGACCCAGGCGGAGCGCGACCGCCGCATCATCCTGCAACCGGTCGCCGGTGAAGCCGGGCTGTATAAAGGCCAGATGCAGGATGCCGTCAGCGGTCGCCGCTTCGTCGAGCTGATTGGCCAGGAGGGCGGCAAGGACTGGCGCCTGTTCGATGAGTTCACCCTGGAAGGCGGCCACGCCATCGAACTCGCGCCCTGACGGTTCCCGACATGGCCGCTCCCCTGCCCTGCTTTCACTGCGGGCTGCCGGTACCTGCCGGCAGCCCCTATCAGACCCGCGTGCTCGGCGAAGAGCGGGCCATGTGCTGTCCAGGCTGCCAGGCGGTGGCCGAGGCCATCGTCGCCGGCGGGCTGGAAAGCTACTATCGCCACCGCAGCGAAACCGCCGCCAACCCCGAGGCACTGCCCAAGGCGCTCGCCGACGAGCTGGCCCTGTATGATCGCCCGGATATTCAGCAAGGCCTGGTGGAACACCAGGGACAGCAGGCGCAGACCTGCCTGCTGATCGAGGGCATCAGCTGTGCGGCCTGTGCCTGGCTGATCGAACACCACCTGAAGAAACTGCCCGGCGTCAGCGAGGCCAGCCTCAACCTGTCCAACCATCGCCTGCAGGTGGCCTGGGATGATGCCCGCCTGCCGCTCAGCCAGTTGCTGGCCGAGCTGCGCCGGATCGGCTATGCCGCCCATCCCTACCACGCAGACGCGGCGGCCGAACAGATGCAGCGGGAAAACCGCAAGGCGCTGCGCCAGCTCGGCGTGGCCGGCCTGCTGTGGATGCAGGTGATGATGGCCGCCATGGCCACCTGGCCCGAGTTCAACATCGACCTCAGCGCCGACTTCGACGCCATCCTGCGCTGGACCAGCCTGTTCCTCACCACGCCCATCGTCTTCTACTGCTGCGGCCAGTTCTTCCGCGGCGCCCTGCGCGATCTGCGCACTCGCCACCTGACCATGGACGTTTCAGTATCGCTGGCCATCGGCGGCGCCTATGTCGCCGGTCTGTGGTCGACCATCAGCGGGCAGGGCGAGCTGTACTTCGACGCCGTCGGCATGTTCGCCCTGTTCCTGCTCGCCGGTCGCTACCTGGAGCGGCGCGCCCGCGAGCGGACGGCCCAGGTCACCGCCCAGCTGGTCAACCTGCTGCCGGCCTCCTGCCTGCGCCTGGACGCCCAGGAGCACAGCCAGCGCATCCTGCTCAGCGAACTGCAGGTCGGCGACCGCGTGCAGGTTCCCCCCGGCGCGGTCATTCCGGCCGATGCCCTGATCCTCAGCGGCCAATCGAGCATCGACGAATCGCTGCTGACCGGCGAATACCTGCCGCAGCCGCGCACCGCCGGCCAGCGCGTCACCGGCGGCACGCTGAACATCGAGGGACCGCTGACCCTGCAGGTCGAGGCACTGGGTGACGATACCCGCCTCTCCGCCATCGTCCGCCTGCTCGAGCGCGCCCAGGCCGACAAGCCGCGCCTGGCCGAACTGGCCGACCGGGTCGCCCAGTGGTTCCTGGTCGTGGTCCTGCTGGTCGCCGCCGTGGTCGGCGTGATCTGGTGGCAGATCGACAGCGAACGGGCCTTCTGGATCGTCCTCGCCCTGCTGGTCGCCACCTGCCCCTGTGCGCTATCGCTGGCCACGCCGACCGCACTGACCACCGCCACCGGGAGCCTGCACAAGCTCGGCTTGCTGGTCACCCGCGGCCACGTGCTGGAGGGCCTGAACCAGATCGACACCCTGATCGTCGACAAGACCGGCACGCTCACCGAAGGACGCCTGACCCTGCGCGAAGTGCGGGCGCTGGGCGATCGGGACAGCAATGCCTGCCTGAGCCTCGCCGCCGCGCTGGAAAGCCGCTCGGAACATCCGATTGCCCGCGCCTTCGGGCGCACGCCACTGCTCGCCGACAACGTCTGCAGCGAGCCCGGCAAGGGCCTGCAGGGCGAAGTCGACGGCCGTGTGCTGCGCATCGGCGAGCCAACGTTCGTCAGCCAGCTCGCCGGGCAACCGGCCCCCGCCATGCCTCGGGAAGCCGGCCAGTGGCTGCTGCTCGGCGATGAACAGGGCCCGCTGGCCTGGTTCCGCCTGGACGACCGCCTACGCCAAGACGCCCCGCAACTGATCGACGCCGCCCACGCGCGCGGCTGGCAGGTGCTGCTGCTCTCCGGCGACAGCTCGCCGATGGTCGCCAGCGTCGCCGCCGAACTGGGCATCGCCGACGCCCGCGGCGGACTCACGCCGGACGACAAGCTCGCCGTCCTGCGTCAGCTGCACGAGGACGGCCACCGCGTGCTGATGCTCGGTGACGGCGTCAACGACGTGCCGGTGCTGGCCGGCGCCGATATCAGCGTGGCCATGGGCAGCGCCACCGACCTGGCCAAGACCAGCGCCGACGCCGTGCTGCTGTCCAACCACCTCGACAGCCTGGTCCAGGCCTTCGCCGTGGCGCGGCGCACCCGCCGCAACATCATCGAGAACCTGGTCTGGGCCTGCCTGTACAATGGCCTGGTGCTGCCGTTCGCCGCCCTCGGCTGGATCACCCCAGGCTGGGCCGCCATCGGCATGTCGCTGAGCTCCCTGGTGGTGGTGGTCAACGCCCTGCGCCTGAGCCGGGTATCCGGCAGCCGCCATCCGGTCGCAGCCGCCAGCGCTCACCTGCCGGCCACTGCCAGCCCCACCTGACCCGGAGACGCCTACATGTCCGCACTCTACCTGTTGATCCCGGTCGCCGTGGTGCTGGTCGGCCTGGCCATCTGGGTGTTCTTCTGGGCCGTCGACAGTGGCCAGTACGACGACCTCGACGGCCCGGCGCACAGCATCCTGTTCGACGACGAAGACCCCAAGCACAAAGCCGGCGTCGAAGCCGCGACCAAGGATGCCGACGGCCCCGACCAGGAACCGCCGCGTGGCTGATCTGCTGCCCCTGCTGGTGTCCGCGCTGATCCTCGGCCTGCTCGGGGGTGGCCACTGCATCGGCATGTGTGGCGGCCTGATGGGCGCCCTGACCCTGGCCATTCCCGCCGAACAGCGCCAGCGGCGCCTGCAGCTGCTGCTCGCCTACAACCTTGGCCGCATCGCCTCCTATACCCTGGCCGGCCTGCTCCTCGGCACCGCCGGCTGGGCCCTGGCCAGCGGGCCGGCCGCCACCCTCCTGCGCACCGTCGCCGGCCTGCTGCTGATCGTCATGGGCCTGTACCTGGCCGGCTGGTGGAGCGGCCTGACCCGCATCGAAGGCCTCGGCCGCATCCTCTGGCGACGCATCGAGCCGCTGGCCCGCGGCCTGCTGCCGGTACGCAACGCCAGGCGCGCCCTGCTGCTCGGCAGCCTGTGGGGCTGGCTGCCCTGCGGCCTGGTCTACAGCACCCTGCTGTGGGCTGCCAGCCAGGGCAGCGCCCTGGACAGCGCCCTGCTGATGCTGGCCTTCGGCCTAGGCACCCTGCCGGTGCTGCTGGCTACCGGCCTCGCGGCCGAACGCCTGACCACCCTGCTGCGCCGTCGCGGGGTGCGTATCGCCGGCGGCCTGCTGGTGATCCTGTTCGGCATCTGGACGCTGCCCGGCCCGCACCAGGGCTGGCTGATGGGCCACGGCAGCGGCCACCTCAGCACGCCTGCGACCAACTGAAGCGGTTGATGCAAGTCAACACCCCCCTGGCGCCCCGGCCTTAGACTGAAACAACTGAAACATAAGTCTGATAATCCGGGATACCCGCATGCTCGACGCCATCCGCTGGGATACCGACCTGATCCGTCGCTACGATCTGGCCGGGCCGCGTTACACCTCCTATCCCACCGCCGTGCAATTCCACGACGGTATCGGGCCGTTCGACCTCCAACACGCCCTGCGCAACAGTGCCCAAGCCAAACGCGCCCTGTCGCTCTACGTGCACCTGCCGTTCTGCGCGCACATCTGCTACTACTGCGGCTGCAACAAGGTCATCACCAAGGACCGCGGCCGCAGCGCACCCTACCTGCAGCGCCTGCTGCGGGAAGCGCAGCTGGTCAGCCGCCATCTCGATCCCGGCCAGGTGGTCGAACAGTTGCACTTCGGCGGTGGTACCCCGACCTTCCTCAGCCACGACGAACTACGCCAGCTGATGACCGGGCTGCGCCAGCACTTCCACCTGCTGGACGACGATACCGGCGACTACAGCATCGAGATCGACCCGCGCGAAGCTGACTGGGCGACCATGGGCCTGCTGCGCGAGCTCGGTTTCAACCGCGTCAGCCTCGGCGTGCAGGATTTCGATCCCGCCGTGCAACGGGCCGTCAATCGCCTGCAAAGCCTCGAGGAAACCCGCTCCATCGTCGAGGCCGCGCGCACCCTGCAGTTCCGCTCGATCAACATCGACCTGATCTATGGCCTGCCGCTGCAAAACGCCGACTCCTTCGCCCGCACGGTCGACGAAGTCATCGCCCTGCAGCCCGACCGCCTCTCGGTGTTCAACTACGCCCACCTGCCCGAGCGCTTTCCGCCGCAGCGGCGGATCAACGCCGAGGATCTGCCCAGCCCAGGCGTCAAGCTGGAGATGCTCCAGCGCACCATCGAGCAGCTGTCCACCGCGGGCTACCGCTATATCGGCATGGACCACTTCGCCCTGCCCGACGACGAACTGGCCATCGCCCAGGAAGAAGGCACGCTGCAGCGCAACTTCCAGGGCTACACGACCCACGGCCACTGCGACCTGATCGGCCTAGGCGTGTCCTCGATCAGCCAGATCGGCGACCTCTACAGCCAGAACTCCAGCGACCTGACCGCCTACCAGAACAGCCTGGACAACAAGGAGCTGGCCACCCGCCGCGGCCTGCACTGCAACCAGGATGACCGCATCCGCCGCGCCGTGATCCAGCAGCTGATCTGCCACTTCAAGCTCGACTTCGCCGACATCGAAGGGCCGTTCAACATCGATTTCCGCGGCTACTTCAACGAAGTGTGGCCACGCCTGCAGTCCTGCGCGGCCGACGGCCTGATCCGCCTGGACGACCGGGGTATCGCCATCACCCCCGCCGGGCGTCTGCTGGTCCGTTCGGTATGCATGCTGTTCGACCACTATCTGCCCCTGCAGAGCACTCAACGCTTCTCCCGAGTCATCTGACCGCACGTTCGGCGTAGTGGCACGCTGGCAGCCGGTAGCACGCTTGGGGTAACCTTGCGCGCATACCAGCTGTGTACGTAAGGATTCGCCATGACCGCCGGCCAAGACAACATAAAGGCGCGCAACCTGCCGCAAGCGCACTGCAAGGAGTGCAGCCTCGCCCCGCTGTGCCTGCCGCTGTCCCTGAACATGGAGGACATCAACGCGCTGGACGACATCGTCAAGCGCGGCCGGCCGCTGAAGAAAGGCGAATTCCTGTTCCGCCAGGGCGACAGCTTCGGTTCAGTGTTCGCCGTGCGCTCCGGCGCGTTGAAGACCTTCAGCGTCACCGACGGCGGCGAGGAGCAGATCACCGGCTTCCATCTGCCCAGCGAACTGGTCGGCATGTCCGGGATGGATGCCGAGGCCTATCCGGTCTCGGCCCAGGCGCTGGAAACCACTTCGCTGTGCGAGATCCCGTTCGAGAAGCTCGATGAACTGGCCATCCAGCTGCCGCAGCTGCGTCGTCAGCTGATGCGGCTGATGAGCCGCGAAATCCGCGACGACCAGCAGATGATGCTGCTGCTGTCGAAGAAAACCGCCGACGAGCGCATCGCCACTTTCCTGGTCAACCTCTCCGCGCGCTTCCGCGCCCGCGGCTACTCGGCCAACCAGTTCCGCCTGGCCATGTCGCGCAGCGAGATCGGCAACTACCTGGGCCTTGCCGTGGAAACCGTATCGCGGGTATTCACCCGCTTCCAGCAGAACGGCCTGCTCAGCGCCGAAGGCAAGGAAGTGCAGATTCTCGACGCTGTCGAGCTGTGCGCCCTGGCTGGCGGACGCCCCGAGGAGTGACCTCGCGACACCCGCAGCCCGTGCAAATGCAACGCCCGCCTCAGGCCTCCTGAGGCGGGCGTTTTTTTCAACGGCCTGAGCAGGCTGCCGCGAACTCAGCAGCCCATCGGCCGGCGGCCGGCCATGGCGTGGGCCAGGGTGCCGCCGTCGACCAGTTCCAGCTCGCCGCCCAGCGGCACGCCATGGGCAATGCGCGACACCGTCAGGCCACGCGGCGCCAGCATCTGGGCGATGTAATGGGCCGTGGCCTCACCCTCCACCGTCGGATTGGTGGCGAGGATCACCTCGGTGAAGGCGCCCTGCCCGATCCGCGCCTCCAGCTCCGGAATGCCGATGGCTTCCGGGCCAAGACCATCCAGCGGCGACAGATGCCCCTTGAGCACGAAATAGCGACCGCGATAGCCGGTCTGCTCGACGGCGAACACGTCCATCGGCCCCTCCACCACGCACAGCAACGCGTCGTCGCGGCGCGGATCGCTGCACTGCGGGCACAGCTCGTCCTCGCTGAGCGTGCGGCAGCGCCGGCAGTAACCGACCCCTTCCATCGCCCGCGTCAGCGCATGCGCCAGACGCAGCGCACCGCTACGATCACGCTCGAGCATCTGCAGCGCCATGCGCTGGGCAGTCTTCTGTCCGACGCCGGGCAGGATACGCAGGGCGTCGATCAGTTGGCGAATCAGGGGGCTGAAGCTCATGGCGAGATACCGATGACACAAACCGAAAAGGGAGAGGCGACTTCCTGCGGCAGAAGAACCCGCCCGTAGGAGCAAATTTATCTGCGATCAACTGCATCGCGAATAAATTCGCCCCTACGGTCAGGCCGGAGACACTCAGAACGGCATCTTGAAGCCCGGCGGCAACTGCATGCCCGCGGTCATGCCGGCCATCTTGTCCTGGTTGTTCTGCTCGATCTTGCGCACGGCATCGTTCACCGCGGCAGCGATCAGGTCCTCGAGGATTTCCTTGTCTTCCTGCATCAGGCTGTCATCGAGGGAGACGCGCTTGACGTCGTGGCGACCGGTCATCACCACGCTCACCAGCCCGGCGCCGGACTGACCGGTCACCTCGGCATTGGCCAGCTCTTCCTGCATCTTCTGCATCTTTTCCTGCATCTGCTGGGCCTGCTTCATCAGACCGGCCATGCCACCTTTCATCATGGGAATCACCTCAATCGTTCAGGGGTTCAATCGTGCCGCCGCGGATCACCGCGGCGAATTGGTCCATCATCTGCCGAACCAGTGGATCGGCATGAATCGATGCCTCGGCCTCGCGCTGTCGCTCCGCACGCTGGCGGGCAGCGGCCTGGGCCGGCGTTTCCTGCTCGGGGCGGACGATGTCGATCTGCAAGGTCAACGGCCGCCCATGATAGCTGCTCAGCGCATCGGTCAGACGACGCTGCTGACTGGCGTTGAACAGCGCGCTTTGCCCCGGATCCAGATGCAGATGCCAGCGGTCGCCGTCCACCGCCACCAGCGTACAGTTGGCCGCGATGCTCGCGGTCATGCCCGCCAGGCCCAGCCGGGGAAACAGCTCCAGCCATTCAGCCGACAGTCCCGTGGCGGGCATGGCGGACGGCAACGTTGGCTCGACGGCCGGCTCGCTCGGCAGATCATGCTCGTCCACCGGCTGCATGCTTTCGAGATAGGCGTAGGCATCCACGTCTACCTCGTCGTAATCCTCACTGCCGCCCTCGTCATCAACCTCCTGCGCCACGCTAGCAGGCGGCTCGGCCAGCGTAGGCGCAGCAGCAACATCCTGGCCTGCTGCAGGAACCGCGCTTAGCGAGGCGACTGCCGCGGCTGGCGTGTCCTGTACGGCGGCGGCAGTGGGCGCCACGTACGCGGGAGACGGATCCCGACGCTCCTCCGGCGCCGCAGGCGCACGATTCACGGGAGCGGTATCCCAGGGCACGTCCACCGGCATGACCGGCGCGCTCGCTTCCCTGGGCGCCGCGGCAACCGGCGCAACGACTGGCACCGCCGGGCGCTGTTGAACTGCGGGCGCGGCAGGCGGCGCAGGCTGTGCGATCACTGCCGCCGGCAGTACAGAAGCCGGAGCCTCCGCGATCCGCGCCGCAGCCCCGGCCACCGGAGCCAGCGTGGAATCAGTCGTGGCCTGACTGATCCCCGTGGACTTTAGCGGCGTGTCCGGCGCCGATGGCACACCGGCCGGACGGAAGGCCAGCATGCGCAGCAGCACCATCTCGAAACCGCTACGCGCATCGGGCGCCAACGGCAGGTCGCGGCGACCGATCAAGCCCATCTGGTAATAAAACTGTACATCCTCGGCCGGCAGCGCAGCGGCCAGGGCCAGCACCCGCTCACGGTCGCCCTGGCCGTTGTCGACCGCATCCGGCAGCACCTGAGCAATCGCCACGCGGTGCAGCACGTTGAGCATCTCGGCCAGCACGCCGGCCCAGTCCGGCCCCTGCTCGGCCAGATGGCGCACCGCCTCGAGCAGCGCACGCGCATCCCCCTCCAGCAGCGACTGCAACACGCCGTAGACCTGGCCGTGATCGAGGGTGCCGAGCATCGACCGCACATCGGCGGCGAGCACCTTGCCCTCGCCGAAGGCAATCGCCTGATCGGTCAGACTCATGGCGTCGCGCATCGAGCCATCGGCGGCGCGCCCCAGCAGCCACAGCGCGTCAGCCTCGAACGGAATCTGCTCGACGGTCAGCACATGGGTCAGGTGCTCGACCACCCGCTCCGGCGGCATGTTCTTCAGCGAGAACTGCAGGCAGCGCGAAAGGATGGTGACCGGCAGCTTTTGCGGGTCGGTGGTGGCGAGCAGGAACTTGACGTGGGGCGGCGGCTCTTCGAGGGTCTTGAGCAGGGCGTTGAACGAGTGCGTGGACAGCATGTGCACTTCGTCGATCAGGTAGACCTTGTAGCGGCCGCGGCTGGGCGCGTACTGCACGTTGTCCAGCAGCTCGCGGGTGTCCTCGACCTTGGTCCGGCTGGCGGCGTCCACCTCGATCAGGTCGACGAAACGCCCCTCGTCGATCTCCCGGCATATCGAGCACTCGCCGCACGGCGTCGAGCTGACGCCCTTCTCGCAATTCAGGCACTTGGCCAGGATGCGTGCGATGGTGGTCTTACCCACGCCACGGGTGCCTGTGAACAGATAGGCATGGTGCAGCCGCTGATTGTCCAGCGCATTGATCAGGGCCTTGAGCACATGGGCCTGGCCGACCATTTCGCGGAACGAGCGCGGACGCCACTTACGGGCAAGAACCTGATAACTCATCGAATCGTTTCGCTGGGAGCAGTTGAGCGTGGGGGGCAATGCTAGCGAAGGACGGTGCAAATTGCACTCGCGAGGGATTTTGCGGGGGCAGAAATGGAGGCGGCCCCACCAGCCACACCCCGGCACACGATGTCACCGCTGTGGCTGCTCCCTTCCGGGCCTGACCAGGTTAACGGCTAATCATTGCGGGGGGACCAATGGGGCCACCATAACGAGCCCGCCATTCGACGAGCCGCGCCATTGTAGCGGCTCGAGCGAAAGTTACAACCTTAACCCTGGAAAATTCTGCCCACGCACCGAACACCCTGATCGAGTCGGGAAAAAAGATGGAGCACGCAATACCCCCGGCATTTTCATGTGAATCTCATCACAAAAACAGACTCTTGCATTATGATTCCGCACCGCTATGCGCCACCTATTACCCCGCGGCACAATCACGACCCAACAAAACGGCCATTTTGTCCGCGCGAGCCCCAAACAGAGCGTTCGAGACCCAGGTATGCAGGAAGACAAGAAAATCACCTTGCGCCGCTGGATGTGGCGCGCGTTCGTGCAAAGCGCCCTGATTCCGCTGATCCTGGTCGAGACGGTGCTGATCGCGGCCTATCTTTTGACCAACGGCGCGATTCGCGACACCCAGATCGAACACCTGCGCCAGGCGGCACTGACCGACCTCAAGAGCGCAGCCCAGCAGGAAGCCAAGTTCGTCAGCGAGCGCCTCAAGGCCATTACCCAGCTGACCCGGACCTACGGCGAGCAGGTGCAGGCCGTACTCCTGCGCGACGCTTATCTGGTGGACGACCTCGAGCGCCAGCGCCACGCCCGCACCGAAGACGGCGTGCTATTCACCCGCACCGACGATGGCCGCGCCGCCTCCTTCTACGCCAATAGCACGCCGAAGGAAAAGCAGGACATCGACAAGGTCATGCGCCTAGCCCAGCTCGATCCGCTGATGAAGAGCATCCACGCCAGCAACAAGCTGGTCAGCGCCATCTATTTCAACAGCTGGGACAGCTACAACCGCCTCTACCCGTGGTTCTACACCCCCGACCAGTATCCGCACGACATGGTCATCCCCAGCTACAACTTCTATTACCTCGCCGATGCCACCCACAATCCGCAGCGCAAGGTGAACTGGACCGACATCTACGTCGACCCGGCCGGCCAGGGTTGGATGATGTCGGCATTGGCCCCGGTCTATCGCGGCGACTTTCTCGAGGGGGTGGTCGGACTCGATATCACCGTCGACAACATCCTCAAGGAAATCGTCGGGCTGCAGGTGCCCTGGAACGGCTACGCCATGCTGGTCAGCGGCGACCTCAACATCATGGCCCTGCCCCCTTCCGGCGAGCAGGACTTCGCCCTCAGCGAGCTGACCAAACACTCCTACGACGAAGCCATCCGCAAGGAAATCTTCAAGCCCACCGATTTCAACCTCGGCAAGCGCCCCGCCACTCAAGCCCTGGCCCACGCCATCAGCCAGAGCCCATCGGGTATCGAGGGGATCAACCTGGCCGGCAAGGCGCAACTGGCCGCCTGGGCCACCATCCCGGAGACCGGCTGGAAGCTGATCACGGTCGTCGACGAAGCCGAGGTCTTCAGCCAGACCAACGCCCTCGCCAGCCGCTACCAGCAGATCGGCTACCTGCTGATCGCCGGCATGGTCCTGTTCTACCTGCTGTTCTTCGCCGTCATGTGGGCTCGCTCGCGGCAGCTCAGCGACCGCCTGCAGCAACCCATCCAGAAAATCGGCGAGATGATGCAGCAGATCGGCCAGGGCAATTGGTTCCCTCCCCGCGCCCGCTCGCACATTGCCGAACTGGAACGGATGGCCGAAACCACCAGCGCCATGGGTGCCCAGCTGGCCGACAGCGAGGCGATCCGCCAGCAGGCGCAGAACCAGCTGGAACTGGTGCTCGACTCGACCACCGAAAGCATCTGGGAAATCGATCTGGAGCAGCGGCGCATCCATATCCAGGGGCGCTTCATCGAACGCTTCGGTCTCAAGAGCAGCGACCTGGGACTGGACGACTTCTACGCCCGAATCCATCCCGACGACCTCGACGCCGTGATCGCCTGCCACGAACATGCAGAGCAACACCCCGACACCGACTTCACGATCGAATACCGCTTCAGCGATGCCTGCAGCATCCATCACTGGCTGCTCAGTCGCGCCCGGATCGTGGCGCAGGACGCCAGCAGCGGGCGCATCCTGCGGATTGCCGGCACCCATGTCGACATCGATGCGCTCAAGGCCACCGAGGAAGCCCTGGTCCTTGCCAGCCAGCAGGCGCAGGCCGCCAACGTCGCCAAGACCCGCTTCCTCTCCAGCATGAGTCACGAGCTGCGCACCCCGCTCAACGCCGTGCAGGGCTTTGCCCAGATGATCCAGCTCGAACTGCCTGATAACCCGAACGAAAGCAATTTCAAGCAGTACACCGACGAGATCCTCTCCGCCAGCGACCACCTGTGCCTGCTGGTGGACGACATCCTCGACCTCGCCCGCATCGAAGCGGAAAACACCGAGCTGCGCCTGGAAACCGTGGATGCCCGACGGATCATGAGCGAGTGCATCGAGCTGATCCGCCCCCAGGCCAGCGAGCACAACCTGCACCTGGAAAGCCACCTGCCGGAAGGAGCCCTGCTGGTGCAGGCCGAACCCCGCAGGCTGCGGCAGATCCTGCTCAACCTGCTGAGCAACGCCATCAAGTACAACCGCCCCTACGGACACCTGTCGCTCAGCTACAAGATCACTGCCGAAAGCCTGCGCCTGATCGTCGAGGACACCGGCTACGGCATCAGCGAGGAAAAACAGGCCCAGCTCTTCAAACCGTTCCAGCGCCTCGGCCACGAGAACAGCAATATCAAGGGCACAGGCATCGGCCTGGTGCTCAGCCGCGAGCTGGCGGAGATGATGAACGGACGGCTCGACTTCAACAGCGAGTCCGGTATCGGCAGCACCTTCTGGGTAGAACTGCCGTTCAGCCCCGAATTGCAGAAGCGCACACGCCGGCAGGCACCCGCCAGCAGCACCGGCACCCTGCTGCGCACGCTGTATGTCGAGGACAACCGCTCGAGCCAGCTGCTGGTCCAGAAAGCACTAGCAGATCTCGCCGACGTGGACATTCTCGACAACGGACTGGAGGCCCTGCACTGGATCACCGAAAACCCGCCGGAGCTGCTGCTGCTGGACATCGACCTGCCGGGACTGCAGGGCGACAGCCTGCTGCGCTCCCTGCGCAAGAACCCCCGGACCCAGGACCTGCCGGTGATCGTCATCAGCGCCGGCGCGCTACCGGAAGACTTCGCCCTGGTCAGCGACCTCAATGTCGCCCGCTACCTGACCAAACCGCTGAAGATCGAGGCCCTGCGCGAGGCGGTGATGCGGATCGGCATTCAGCGTTACACACCCAGCCTCAACCAGTCGCAGGTTATCGGCGCAAGCTCCGAGGGGCAGACTGAGATTGACGAGTGAACGAATGCTATATGCCAAGGCATATAGCATTCCATTTTGGAAGCTTGGCGAGTGCGTGGCGACATGCTCGGTGCCACCACGCAGAATCTGAATATATTCATGACATGCGCTGCGAATTTGCTTTTCTCAAGCTAATCAACAGGTTGAGTCAACGCTTCCACACGCGCCCAAAACCGCGAAAAACTGCCGAACAACAATAAACATCATGAAAAATCAAAATAAACCAATAAACAAATCAGACCCACCCACAAAAAATCGACGAGATCAATAAGCCTCCCCACGCACATACAGCAACAGACAAAAAACCAAAAACGACAGAAAACCCAAAAGACCGACTTGAACAACACAATATAAAACCAAACATCAACCAGACTACGAATCTCTTACTGACAAAAATAAACCCGCGCAGACTCCGCGTGCGTCGAACTCCAAACCATCCCCGCGAGAAAGCAGCCAAGCACCGGTTTTCAATGGAAAAACCCGGCCAATAGGCGCAACTAGCCCCCCGCTCAAAGCACATCCCTCATGCCTGATCGGAAGTCCTGACAGACTTCATTACCCCTTGAGTGATGCCCTCATCCCCTTCCCCCTCACATATCCATGCTTCCCAAGCAGAATAGCCTAGCGCGCGTCAAAAAGCAGGCTAACCACAGCACGAAAACACAAAGGAAACACCAAGCCGTCGACTTTACGACTCGAAAAGCCGCACTACACTTTCGACCACAGGCACACCATCCGCTATTCCCTGATGGTGAAGCCGTTAACTCTCAAGAAATCTCGTATTCAAGAAATAACGGAAAATCTTGGGGCGGTAGCGTGCCTGGATGACGCTGTCAAACAGCAAACACCTGGCAACCGACCAGATGCATAAGGCATGGCGCTCCTATCCGGAACATGGCTCCACCGGTTACCGGCATACCTCAGGACTCGCCAAAAGCACATTTGGCTATACCGCTTGTCGCGTGTTACCGAGCATGTCAGCGGTGCATGAGAGTTGATGATCTAGCCTTCAGAAGACTGTCTGGTTTGCACGCGAGGAGGTTCGACATGAGCAAGACTCTGACCACTCTATCCTTGGTACTGGCCCTGATCACCAC
>LNAP01004227.1_pt1 | contig 17683 bp, 13 predicted proteins | sample 602601 | NCBI WGS metagenome assembly LNAP01 (sample SAMN02440304, study PRJNA202911) | soil metagenome | biome: Subtropical and temperate rainforests or woodlands; isolation source: soil samples (1 kg each in a 20% v/v slurry with milli Q water) were... ... | reverse complement strand
GCAGATCGCGTGTTCACGATGCTGATGGGCGATGAGGTGGAGCCGCGGCGGGATTTCATTGAAACGAATGCGCTGCGGGCGGGGAATATTGACGTCTGATCTTGTTGTCAAACGATAGAGAACATGCAAACTTTGCCAAGTTAGTGCAAAAGTACTGCCAGAGAAAAGAAAAAGGCGCTCAAATTGAGCGCCTTTTTCTTTGGATAAGTATGTGTGGGCCGGGTATCTTCGGGAACCTCAACAGATCAACCGCTGGTGTATCTCAGACAGGCGACGCACCAGCTTACTTGAACGAATGGGTGGCTGGAAGGTTTTGTAAACCTTTCGTAGGTGAGTTTCTGCGGAGCCTTTGTTCATTTATTATTCACGTTCATTCGAAATGAACACGATGTACAAATGAACAACAGCGGTATTCTCACTAAGGCGATTGAGGCCACCAGCCCCCCTTTGAACTGGGAGGTTCTTGAAGAAGAGGCTCCTTCATCACCGGGCGATGCGGATGCCATCCTTGCACTGCGCCTTAAGGAAGGCCCAGCTCACCGGTTCGCGGTGGAAGTAAAAACCGTTGTGCGTATTGAAACCCTGAGAGCACAGGTAACCCGTAATTCAGCAATCTCTCGTCACCCGAGTTGGCTTGTTGTTGTTCCCTACATGTCGAAGAAAAATTCCGCACTTTGCCGGGAGGCCGGGTTGAACTTCATAGACACCGCAGGAAACGCCTTCATCGACGTTCCCGGTTGCTACGTCTTCATCACTGGCAAGCAACGGCTTGAACAAGAGCCCGTTGGATCTGGCCATGAGGTCATGGGGTCTGCAAGCGCCTTACGGGTCATCTTCACTTTGCTGACTGAACCCGGCATGCCGGAAAGCCCGCTACGCGACATCGCCACAAAGGCGGGGGTCTCACTTGGCTCCGCAGCAAAGGCTATGGAAGGCCTTCGACGCCTGGGCCACTTGAGCCCCGGTGACACCCAAAGCCGCAGACTTCTCGCCGTTGACACCCTGCGAACGGAGTGGGCCCGCAATTACCCCATCGCACTGCGCAACAAGCTCAAGCCTCAGCGGTACGCACCGCAGAATGGACGGTGGTGGAAGGACGCCAAGCTGCAGCCGGAAGAGGCGGCTTGGGGGGGCGAGGTGGGCGCCGCCCTCAAGACCTCCTATCTCCAGCCCGAGCTGGCCACCATCTATTGCTGGAAGGACCGAGGAGGGCTGTTGATGCAGCATCGCCTGCGGCCCGATCCCAACGGCACCGTTGAAATCCTCGATGCCTTCTGGACGCCTCCCAGTTCTAGCGCTGAGCCCATCGCACCGTTGTTGCTGATCTACGCAGACCTCATGACCAGCCTGGATGGCCGCAATCGCGAGGTGGCAAGCCTGCTGAGAAAGGAGATCTTCGATGCTGAAACGGCTTCCTGACCGCGACATAGATCCTGCCCTGCGCGCGATCCTGGAAGAGGCGCGCACCGCCACCGAAGCTCTGGACATCCCGTTCTTTGTGGGCGGCGCCATGGCTCGGGACATTACCTTGACCCACGTCTTCGGGCAGGAGGTGAAACGCGCAACACGCGACGTGGACCTCGGGCTCTACCTTGACAACTGGGACCGCTTTCAACACCTGAAGAATGCGCTGGTTGACACGGGCTTGTTCCACGCGGTGGATGGCAAGCCCCACCGGCTGCACTATGGATCTCCAAAAGGTATCCCTCTGGATCTGATCCCGTTTGGCCGTATAGAGCACCCTGCGGGCGAGATTGCGTGGCCTCCAGGCAATGACGTAGTGCTCAACGTGGCCGGGTTCGAGGACGCGTTTCGCAGTGCGCTGGTGGTAGACCTTGGCGCGGGGCTAGTCATCAAGACATGCGCCCTTCCATCCTTGGCTGTGCTCAAACTCATCGCATGGCATGACCGTCGGAAATATTCCAACAAGGACGCCACCGATCTGCTGTTCATCGCACAGAACTACGCCGCCGCCGACAACATGGATCGGCTCTACGAAAGGGAGTCGAAACTGATGGAAGCCGCCGACTACAACCCTGAATTGGCAGGTGCCTACTTGCTTGGCAAGGATGCGGCTTTGCAGTCGGGAAACGACACAGCGGCTATCGCCAAAGCCATCCTTGAAAACAAGGTGCTGCAACAGGAGCTGATCGACCAAATCGTCCGCGCGAAAGCGGTATCGCACAGCCGCGAAGACGAGCAGAGGTATACCCAGTATCTGAAAGGTTTCAGCACGAGCTTCCTCAAGCAACTGGGTGAGCTCGGTCAGTAACGGGTACACGCGAATCGGCATCGCTCGTGTGATTTGCCATCGTGTATGTCCTCCCGCTCTAAAAGTGATGAATACTTGGCGGAAGCCATTGGAATACCTCCGGCGTCGCCCATGCCCACCCTCAACCAGCAGCGCACCCACAAATACATCGCAACCCGCCAGCAGCACCCGGCCTGGCTGCTGCTGGCGTCGCGGCGGGCGCCGCTGGTGCTGAGTTGCCTGGATGCGCTGTTTGAACACCAGCGCGATGGCGTGCCGTTTGATGCCGCCGTGCAGGCGCTGGCGGACATGCTGGCCGCTCATGCCAACGAAGTGGACTTCGAAATCGACAGCACCGACACCCTGAGCCAGGCCCGGCGCGAGGTGCGCGAGTGGATACGGCGCGGGCTGGTGGTAGAGCGTGAGGGGCGTGTTTTTGAGACCGATGCGCTCAAGACCGCGCTGCGTTTCATCGCGCAACTCGATGGTCGGATGATGACTTCCACCGCGTCACGCTTGGCCGTGGTGCAGCGCGAAATCGACAACCTGGCGGCCGCGCTCAACCCCGACCCGCAAAGCCGCACCGAGCATCTGCAGCGCCGCATCGCGGACCTGCAGCAGCAGCTTGATGACGTGCAGGCGGGCCGCATCGCCACGTTGACGGCGGAGCAGGCCGTGGAAGGCATTCGCGAGGTGTATGCGCTCTCGGTCAGCCTGCGGGCCGACTTTCGGCGGGTGGAGGATTCGTGGCGCGATGCCGACCGTGCGCTGCGCGAGGCCATCATCAGCGCCCGCCACCACCGGGGCGCCGTGATGGACCAGCTGCTGGACGGCCACGCCAACTTGCTGAACACGCAAGAGGGCCGCGTGTTCGACAGCTTCCACCAACAGCTGTCCAACCAAACCGAACTGACCGAGATGCGCCAACGCATCCGCCAGATCCTGGCGCACCCGGCAACAGACCATGCGCTCGATGGCCTGCAGCGCAGCACGCTGCACCTGCTGGTGCAACAGCTCATCAAGGAAGCCAAGGTGGTGCAGGCCGTGCGCGCGCGCAGCGAGCGCGAGGTCAGCCAGTTCATGAAAACCGGCCAGGCGGCCGAGAACCAGCGCGTGGGCCAGTTGCTCAACGACTTGCTGGAGCAGGCCCTGCGCATCGACTGGCAGCGCCAAGCCGTGCGCCGCCAAAGCGCGCCGCTGCCGCCACTGGGCGTGGCCCTGGGCAGCGTGCCACTGGTGGAGCGGCTGCGCGCCAAGTCGCTGGACGGCGGCGAGCAGGCCGCGCTGCTGCTGACCACCGAATACGCCGACCTGGGCCAGATGGACGGCGAGTTCTGGCAGGCGTTTGAAGGGCTGGACCGCGACGCGCTGGTGCAGCGCACCTTGCAAACGCTGGCAGACCGGGGCCAACCGATGACCTTGGCGGAACTGGCCGCGGCACTGCCCCCGGGCGAGCACGACCTGGAGACCTTTGCGCTGTGGCTGGCCATGGCGCGCGAGGCGGGTATCGATCTGCAGCCGGGCGAGGAGCACATCGACACACAAGACGACAGCCAGCGCTGGCGCTTTACGGTGCCACGCGTGGCGCTGGATGGCGCGCAACTGGCGCACAGGGAGTGGGAGCTGTGATGGAGCAAGAGCCGGATATTTTTGACCGCATGGCCGCGCAGGCGGTGGACAAACAGGCTCCACAGCCACTATCAAAAGAAGAGCTGCCCGCGCTTGCTGAAAGCCCGCTAGCAGCACAAAACCCTTCAAAAACCCCGTCCAACGTGCGCCAGGCGCTACAGTTTTTGCTGGCCCATGGCTGGCTCGAATCTGCGGCCAAGCCCAAACTGTTCAGCGTGATTGCGGCGCAAACGACGCTGCTCGATGCGCTGCTGGAGCCCCTGGACTTGCGCGTGGTGGTGGACGACGTGCGCGGCCTGGCCTTTTTGGCCGTGGTGCCGGACTACGCGGGTGACGACGCCGACGAAAGCGAGCAGGACGACTGGACGCACCCGCTGATGAAGCGCCAGCGGCTGACGCTGGAGCAGTCGCTGCTGCTGGCGATTTTGCGGCGCGAGTTTTTGCAGCGCGAGCAAGAAAGCGGCACTGGCGCGGTGGTGCGCGTTACCGTGGACAGCCTGCTGCCACAGCTCGAAACCTACCTTGGCAGCACGGGCAGCGACATGCAAGAGCGCAAGCGCCTGGGCCAGTTGCTGGAGAACCTGCGCACGCACGGCATGGTGACGGAGGTGGATGCGCAAGACTGCATCACCATTCGCCCCATGATCGTGCACCTGCTCAACCCCGAGAACCTGCAAACGCTGCTGCTGCGCCTGCGCGAGGTGGCCGAACAGGGCAGCGCCCATGGCAGCAAAGCCAACGCCGAGGGCACGCCATGAGCGCCGACGCCTCCTTCATCCTGCAAGAGCTGCACCTGTACAACTGGGGCGCGTTTGCGGGCCGCCACCAGGTGGCCATCGACCCGGGCAACAGCGCCATCATCGGGCCCACGGGCAGCGGCAAGACCACGCTGGTGGATGCGCTGATGACGCTGCTGTGCGCCAGCCCGCGCTACAACCTGGCCTCCACCGGCGGGCACGAAAGCGACCGCGACCTGGTGAGCTATGTGCGCGGCGCCAGCGGCCAGGGCAACGACAGCGGCGACCACATTGCGCGGCCCGGCCGCTGCGCCACCGGCGTGGCAGCACGGCTGGTGCGCGAGGGCGCGGCGGGGCAGGAATCCGTCTGGCTGGGCGCGCTGCTGTGGTTTGACGGCAGCAGCCAGTCGGCGGGCGACATGCAAAAGCGCTGGTTCTTTGCGCAGGGGCAGGGCCACAGCCTGGACCTGTGGCTGGAAGAACAACACAGCGGCGGCGCGCGCGCACTGACGCGGCTGGCCAAGGACAGCGACGGCTTGCAGATGTACAGCAGCAAGGCGCCGTACCTGGCCAAGCTGCACAGTTTTTTTGAGGTCGGCCCCAACGCCTTCACGCTGCTCAACCGTGCGGCAGGCCTCAAGCAGCTCAACAGCATTGACGAGATTTTTCGCGAGCTGGTGCTAGACGACCATTCGGCCTTTGACGACGCGCAGAAAGTGGTGGATGGGTTTGCCGAGCTGGCCTCCATCCATGCCGACCTGGAGCTGGCCAACGCGCAGTGGGTGTCGCTGCTGCCCTTGCGCGATTTGGCCGCACGCGAGCAGCAGCAGGCCCAGCACCTGGCGCACTTGCAGGCGCTGCAGCAGCAACTGCCGCACTGGTTTGCAGCGCAGGGCGTGCAATGGTGGGGCCAGCGCGTGGCGCAGTTGCAGGCACAGATCGCGGTGCGCGATGCTGAGTTGCAGGCAGCGCAGGAGCGCGTCCACACGGCGCGCAAGCATGAGCAGGATCTGCACGGCCTGTACCTGCAAGCGGGCGGTGCCAATATCAATGTGCTGCGCGAGAACATCGACCACGCACGCAAGGCCTTGGCGCGTATCCAGCACCACCTCGTGCAGTACCAGGCGCTGGCACGCAACCTGGGGCTGGGGGATAACGCAGGGGCCGGCGACCTTGCCAGCCACCAAGCCCAGGCGCAGGCTGCGATGGAAGAGATCGACGCGCGCCAGACTGCACTGCAGGCCAGCGCCGAACACGCCATCGCCCAAGCCCACAACGCCCACACCCGCTTGACCGAGACCCAGGCCGAATACGACGCCGTGCGCCAACGCCCCGGCTCCAACCTGCCGGTGGAGTTTCAGCGCTTTCGCACCGATCTGGCCGACCATCTGGGCTTGCCAGAGAGCGACTTGCCCTTTGCCGCCGAGCTGCTCGAGGTGCGCAAAGCCGAGCAGGCGTGGCGCGGCGCCATCGAGCGTGCGCTGGGCAGCCACCGCCTGCGCATCCTGGTGCCCCAGGCGGCGATGCACGCCGCGCTGCAATGGGTGAACCAGCGGCACAACAAGCTGCATGTCCGCCTGCTGGAAGTGCGCGATGCCACGCCTGCGGCGTTCCTTGCCGACGGCTTTGCACGCAAGCTCAACCTCAAGCCCGCCACACCCACAGCGCACCTGAACACGCTGCGCCAATTGCTGTCTGGCCTGGACCGCCACTGCGTGCCCGACGTGCAAACCCTGGAGCGCACACCCCACGCCATGACGGCGCAAGGGCTGATGTCCAGCCACTCCGGCCACTTTGACAAGCAGGACCAAAAGCGGCTGGACCAGGACTGGATGACAGGCTTTGACAACCGCGACCGGCTCGCGCATTTGCTACAACAAAAGGAGCTGCTCGCGATTGACTATCAAGCGCTGGAGGCCGAAAAGACCCAAATCCTTGCCACCCAGCGCCACGCGCAGGAGCAGCGCCAACTGTGGGCGGCACTGCAAGCGCTGCAGCACGACGACCTGGACACCACTGCCGCCGATGCACAGTTGCAGCACAAAGAGCAGCAACTGCAGGCGCTGCTCCACCCCGACTCAGACACCGCCCAAGCCCAGCAGCGCTGGGAGGCCGCACAGGCCCAGACCCGCACCGCCGATGAACAGCTGCGCCACCTGCAAACAGCGCAGACGCAAGACGAGACCTTGCAGGCTGCTGCACAGACGAAGCACAGCGCTTACCAGGCGCGCAGCGCTGGCGCGCCAGTGATCGCCGCCGACTTTGCTGCACAGCTGACCAGTACCGGCCACCGCCTGCCCCCGCTCGATGGCGACAACCTCGAAGCCCAGGAGCGCGACGCAGGCACTGCCGTGCAAGCCAAAACCACCGAGGCCAGCAAGAAGCTCAACACCCTGCACACCGACATCGTGCGCCAGATGGGCAAAGCCAAGGCCGAAGACCGGGGCGCGCTGGCCGACCACGGGCAAGAGGTGGATGCGCTGCCCCACTACCTGCAGCGCCTGCAGGTGCTGGAGGAAGAAGCCCTGCCGCACAAGCGCCAGCGGTTTCAGGAATACCTCAACAACACCTCGCAGCAGGGCGTGGACACCCTGCTCAATGGCATTGCCGCGCAGGTGGCAGACATTGAAGAGCGCATTGCCCAGCTCAACGCCACATTGCGGCGCGTGGATTTTCAGCCCGGCCGCTACCTGCAACTGGAGCCCCGCGCCGTCGTGCACCAGAGCCTGCAAGAGCTCAACCGCGCCCAGGCCCAGCTGCGCACCGAAAGCCTGCGCGACGATGGCGGCCAAAGCCACTACCGCGCGCTGCGCGCCATCGTGGAGATGCTGCAAACCCACGCCACCAACCGCCGCAGCAAGGCCGCGCAGGCGCTGCTGGACGCCCGCTACCGCTTGCAGTTTGCCGTGCTGGTGCTGGAGCGGGGCAGCGGCCAGATGCTGGAGCGGCGCACCGGCTCGCAAGGCGGCAGTGGGGGCGAGAAAGAAATCATCGCCAGCTACGTGCTCACCGCATCACTGAGCTACGCGCTGTGCCCCGACGGCGCCAGCCGCCCGGTGTTCGGCACCATCGTGCTGGACGAAGCGTTCTCCAAAAGCTCGCAGGCCGTGGCCGCGCGCATCATCCAGGCGCTGCGTGAGTTTGGCTTGCACGCGCTGTTCGTCACGCCCAACAAGGAAGTGCGCCTGCTGCGCAACCACACGCGCAGCGCCGTGGTGGTGCACCGGCGGGGTGCGCAGGCCACGTTGGCATCGTTGCGCTGGGAGGAGATTGATGCATTCAGAAAAGCACCCCCTGAGTCGCCTGCGGCGCCCGTTTCAACGGTGACGGGCGATGCGCTGGACGATGCATCACCGGCATGAAATCACCCCAAACCCTGGCGGCCAAACTGGCCCAGCAATGGCACAGCGCCGATTGGCGCGAGCGCCAGCTTCTGGGCGGTGGCGCCGCGTGGCCGCTGACCCTCTCCATCGGCCAACCCGACTCCGCTGTCTTCATCGGTGACGCCGCCGCGCTGCGCAGCCATCTGCAACAGTGGCGCGCGGTGGAGCAGCACGGCCTGGGCAGCGTGCAATGGCAAGAGCGGCGCTACCGTGGCAGCAGCGACGCCATCGCCGTGCCCACGCACTGGCAGCTGGCCAAGCCCTCGCAGTGCGTGGCGGCCATCGGCCACTTCAAGGTGCCGGGGCATGCACAGGTCCACAAGGACTATGCCCGGCTCAGCACGCTCATCGCGGCGGTGGAGCGCAGCGGCTTTCAGCGCCTGCTGGTGCGCCGCCTGGTGCAGTGGCGCGACACACCGACCGAAGCCGTCATCACCGCCGCACGCATGGCGCTGCAACTGGAGCCCGGCTGCGCCCAGGGCAAGCCCCTGCGTGCATTGGCCGTGCAGGGCAACGACAGCAAATTCTTCGAGCGCCACGCCAGCCTGCTCACCGCCTTGCTGGACGAGCGCTTTGACGGCGAGGCCAGCCGCCAAGGGCTGCTCGGCTTTTTGGGCGCGCTGCCGGAGGATGACCACTGGCTGCTCATCACCCCACTGGCCCCCGGCCTGCTGCCTTTTGCACGCCAGCGCGTGCGCGCCAGCGAGCTGCTGACCACACCGCTGCCCGCCCGCCGCATCCTGCTGGTAGAAAACGAACGCAGCCTGCACCAACTGCCCCAGCCCGTGCCGGACACCATTGCCGTGCTGGGTGCAGGGCTCAACCTGGGCTGGCTGGCCGCACCCTGGCTGCAGGGGCGCAACGTGGCCTACTGGGGCGACGTGGACACCTGGGGCCTGCACATGCTGGGCATCGCCCGCAACCACCTGCCGCACCTGCACGCGCTGCTGATGGATCGCGCCACCTTCAATGCACACCAGCCCCTGGCCGTAGCAGAGCCGGTGCATGCACACGAGCCAGCCTCCGAAGCCCTGCTGCCCGAAGAAGCCGCGCTGGACACGCACCTGCGCACGCAGGAAAAAGGGCGGCTGGAGCAGGAGTTCTTACCCACAGACGCGGTGCACCGCGCCGTGCATGTCTGGGTGGATGGCGGTGATTGAGTCGCCCTCTTTGAACTGGAAATATCCGTTCGGGCTGAGCTTGTCGAAGCCCTGCGCCGCGCTTCGACAAGCTCAGCGTGAACGGTTCAATGGGTTCATGCCCGTCCCAGGCACAATCCCACCCCCATGCGCTCTCCCATCTCCATCGTCAACGTCGACCGCCTCGACACCTGGTCCCGCTACCGCGCTGGCCTGTGCGACACCTGCGCCGCCAACTGCTGCACCATGCCGCTGGAGGTGCAGTTGTCTGACCTGGTGCGGCTCGGCTTGGTGGATGCGTTCGAGGCCGAGCATGAGGAGCCCCGGCACATTGCCAAGCGCCTGCAAAAGGCGCGGCTGATTGACCACTTCAACCACAAGAACGTGGTCTTCACGATGGCGCGGCGGGCCAGTGGGGATTGCAACTTTTTGCACCCCACCACGCGGCTGTGCACGGTGTACGACCAGCGCCCCGACACCTGCCGCCTGCACCCGCAAAAGAAAAGCCCCAAGCCGGGGTTCTGTGCCTATGGCCGCCGCACGGCCTGACGGCATGGGTGGCTGCGGCGGCTGATTCTTCCAATGGCGCTGTCTGACCACGCAACGCCCGCACCATGCCCGCCAAAGCCCTGCCCAGCATCGACCCCGCCCGCTGCACCGGCTGCGGCTGGTGCGTGGCGGTGTGCCCGCCGCATGTGTTGTCGCTGCAGGTACAGGTGCAAGGCAATGGGCCAGGGCAGGCGCCATCGGCGTGGGGGCCCAAGCGGGCGCAATTGCATGATGCGGCGGGCTGCACGGGGTGCGCGCTGTGTGCACTGCGGTGCCCGTTTGATGCGATCCGCATGGTGCGCACAGTGGATGTGGCGCCGCGGCGAGGTGATGGGGTTTGAAACTGCTGTGGAGCGGATATGGCCCTGAAGTCATCTGCTCCAGGTGATTTCGTTGTGCCCGTGCCTTACGACTTCCTGGGTGCCTTGATGGCTTTGGAGGGCTTGTCTTTCTTGTCGGCCTTGGGCGCAACAGGCGGCAGGTAGTTGGCCCCTGTCACCACCGACTTGCCGGTCTGGCTTTCCAGCTGGTTACGGGCCTGGCGCGCGATGCGGCCACCGGTTTTTGCGGCCGTCTTGTTTTCGGCCATGCCGGTGGCTTGCACGCTTTCGGCAATCTGGCGGGTCGATAGTTCGGCCAGGGCGGTGAAGATCAGCTCGGCCTCGCTCATGTGGTCACGCAGGTTGTGGCTGCTGAGGCCCTTCATGTCTTTGTGCTGTGCCACGCTCACGCCCGCCCACTCCTGGTGAATGATGTTGGTGAGGATGGCGAATTCACTGCCCGCCTTGATGTCGTGCTCACTCCAGTAGTCGGTGAGCTTGTTGCGGGTTTCCTGCCCGGTCATGCGCTGCTGGATCCATTGGTCGCTGCGGCCATGCTGCTGCCAGGTCTGGCGGGCTCGGTCGAGCGACAACGCCGGGTCGGCCATCTCCTGCATGCGCTCGTAACCCACCTTGGCCAGCCAGAGCTTGATCGGTTCGGCTTTGGGGCTGGGGATGGATTGCACGAGCCGCAGCAGGGTTTCGGCGGTGGCTACGTCGGTGAGATAGTTTTTGCCGTCGGCAGCAGGCAATTTCAGTCGGTGACAGCTTGTCACCGACTCGCTGCCCTCCTTGCTCAGGCGCTCTTTCAGCTTGTTCCAGTATTTGCGTGCCGTCTGGTAGTCCGGCTGCTGCGTCAGCACCTGCACGACATCGATCACAGAGAACCACCAGGTTTCCGTGCTTTCGTCGTACACGCGGCGGATGGATTGGCCGTCCAACTGGGTGGGCAGGATTTTCATACCGAACGCCTTTCAAGAACCTGTTTCATCGGCCTCTGAAAGAGGCCAGAGACTAAGGGGCAAAACGCTGGGACCATGGAAGTTGGCATGCCTTCCCAGGCCCAAAAATACTGTATATATTATCAGTCTATGCTCTTTCATCTAGCGCTGCCGCAGTCGTGTCAGGCCCTTGGTGCACACACGGTATCGACCTGGCGCCAAAGCGCCTTCACCCATCCTGATTGCTATTGAATATATAGCTAACAGCGCTTATCCATAAAGCGCCACACGCCATTTTTATCAGTGATTCTTTCCGCCCACACCCTGTGCCACACTCTCCCCCCTATGTCTTCTACAGAGTGGGCCCAGGCGGCCCTGCAGTCGTTTGATGCGGTGGTGCAGGCCACGGCAGGGTTTCGCAGCCGCGCTGGCCAGCGGTTGATGGCCGAGCAGGTGGCGCGCACGTTCAGTACGGCCACGCTGGGCAAGGTGGATGAGGAGGGTGGCGAGGCCGCGCCCACGCGCGCCATTGCCGTCATCCAGGCGGGCACGGGCGTGGGCAAGTCGCTGGCGTATTGCGCGCCCGCCATTGCGCTGGCGCTGGCACGCGGCACGCGGGTGCTGATCTCGACTGCCACGGTGGCGCTGCAGGAGCAATTGGTGAACAAGGACCTGCCCGCGCTGGCCGCGCGCATGCCCCAGCCGTTCAAGTTTGCGCTGGCCAAGGGGCGTGGGCGCTATGTGTGCAAGCTCAAGCTCGACCGGCTGGCGGGCACGGGCGAGGCGCATGGCGAGGACGATGACGACCTGTTCCCCGAAGAGGCCGCCAGCGCCCGCCACAAACGCTCGCACCAAGAGACCGAGGCGCGCATGCAGTTTTATTCGACCATGGCGCAAACCCTGGCCAAGGGCGCCTGGGATGGCGACCGCGACAGCCTCGATAACCCGCCCGAGCCCGAGGTGTGGAGCCCCGTGGCGGCCGAGGGCGCGTCGTGCACGGGCAAGCACTGCCCGGCCTTCAGCCAGTGCACTTATTACGAAAAACGCAAGGAGCTGGTGGGCGCGCAGGTGATCGTGGCCAACCATGATCTGCTGCTGTCGTCGCTGGGCGCACGCGTGCTGCCCGAGCTGGACAACTGCCTGCTGGTGCTGGACGAAGCCCACCACCTGCCCGCCACGGCGCTCGACCAGTTCGCGTGCAGCATGGATTTGTCGCGCATCACCTGGATCGAGCGCCTCTCCAGCCGCGGCCTGCGCATTGGCGCGCTGCTGGAGGTGGAAGAGATTGCCGACATCCCCAAACACGCGGCCCAGCTGCGGCAGACATTGCAGGACCTGGCGCGCATCGTGATGGATGTGTATGGCCCCGCGCTCAAGAGCCAGAAAGACACCTGGGGCCCGGCGCGCGTGCGGGCGCCGCGTGGCGAGCTGCCCGAGCAACTGATCGCCCCACTCGCGCTGCTGGCCGCCAGTGCCGATGGCTTTCTGGAAGCGCTGCGCGCCATCAGCAAAGCGCTGCGCGCCGAGATGCGCGACAAGCCCGACGAGGCCAGGCGCCTGTCCACGCTGTATGCGCAGATCGGCATGCTGGCGCCGCGCCTGGAAGCGCTGCACGCCACCGCGCAACTGCTGCTGCAGGACGCGCCCGAGGGCGCAGATCACACCTTTGTGCCCGCCGCCAAATGGTTCACGCTGGAGACGGACGGCGACTTCATCGTCGTCAAGGCGCACGCCAGCCCCATCCTGCCCGGCACCATGCTGCGCAACCACCTGTGGAGCGCGGTGCGCGGCGCGGTGCTGACCTCGGCCACGCTCACCAGCTGCGGGCACTTTGACTTCTTTTTGCGCGAGGCCGGCTTGCACAGCGACGAGGCCGCCACCACGCTCGAAGTGCCCAGCCCCTTCAACTACGCCGCGCAGGGCACGCTGATTGCCGCCGAGACCCGCGCCGACCCCAAGAACGCCGCGCAGTTCACCGCCGAAATGGTCGATGCGCTGCTGCACGACATTGCCCGCGTGGAATATGGCGCGCTGGTGCTGTTCACCTCGCGCGAGCAGATGCGCCAGGCCGTCGATGCGCTGCCCACCGCCATGCGCAGCGTGGTGCTGGTGCAGAACGCACTGCCGCGCACGCAGCTGCTGCGCCGCCACCGCGAGCGGGTGGAAAACGGTGAGCCCTCGGTCATCTTCGGCATGCAGTCGTTTGGCGAGGGGCTGGACCTGCCCGGGCGCCTGTGCGAGTCGGTCTTCATCACCAAGCTGCCCTTTGCCCCGCCCGACGACCCGGTGGGCGAGGCCCGCGCCGAATGGCTGCGTGCCGTGGGCCGCGACCTGGTGGTGCCCGCCACCGCCATCCGCCTGGCGCAATGGGTGGGCCGCGCCATCCGCACCGAAGAAGACATGGCGCATGTCTATTGCTACGACAAGCGCCTGACGCGCACCAGCTACGGGCAGCGCCTGCTCAAAGGGCTGCCGCCGTTTGCGCTGGAGCAACGCGCGCCGCTGTAGCCGCTGTACAGTCGCCAGCCCTTGTCACCACCACTGCAACCAGAAAGAACCCCATGCCCCACACCGTGCCCGCCTGCCCCCAATGTGGCCTGGAGAACACCTACCCCGACGGCAGCAGCTACGTGTGCCCCGACTGCGCGTTTGAATGGCCGCAAGTGGCTGATACAGCAGACACCGACGCCGATGCAGGCGACGGCATCGTGCGCGACGCGAATGGCAACCCGCTGGCCGATGGCGATGCGGTGATCCTGGTGAAAGACCTCAAGGTCAAGGGCTCGTCGTCCACGCTCAAGAAGGGCACCAAGATCAAAAGCATTCGCCTGGTCGATGGCGCCGATGGCCACAACGTGGACTGCAAGACCGACCTGGGCAGCATGCTGCTGAAGTCGGAGTTTTTGAAGAAGGCTTGATGCTTTGTTATTGATAGCTGGTAGCGCTTGATACATAAGCGCTGCAGCCAAAAAATGTGTGGAAATATGACATGCCCACCATTCAAGCAATCCATGTCCCACCCCATCGCCGTCATCGACTTTGAAACCACCGGCATCTCGCCCGGCCAGGGCGCGCGCGCCACCGAGGTGGCCATCGTGCTGCTGGAAAAAGGGCAGGTGGTGGACCGGTTCCAGAGCCTGATGAAAACCGGCGCGTGGATTCCATCCTTCATCACCCAGCTCACCGGCATCACCAATGCCATGGTGAACGCCGCGCCCGACGCGGCCACCGTGATGGCGCAAGCCGCGCGTTTTGTGGGCAACGCGCCCATGGTGGCGCACAACGCGTCGTTTGACAGCAAGTTCTGGCAGGCCGAGCTGGCCCTGGCCGGGCAGCCCGCGCCGCAGCCGTTTGCGTGCACCGTGCTGCTGTCGCGGCGCCTATACCCGCAAGCGCCCAGCCACAAACTTGGTGTGCTGGTTGATTACCACGGCCTGCCGCGTACCGGTCAGGCCCACCGGGCGCTGGCCGACGCCGAAATGGCAGCCGCCCTGCTGGCGCGCATGCAGCACGACCTGCGCACGCAATGGCGCGTGGCCCAGCCAGACCATGCCCTGCTGATGGCGCTGCAGCGCTGCGCCAAGCCTGCGGTGGGCAAGCTGCTGGCGCAGCACGCTGCCAACGCGTGAAGCGCGCACGCAATTTTTACTCCTTTTTTTATAGCTTTAAGCGCTTATCCATCAAGCGCAACAGGCCTTTTTGGCTTGAAAACGTAACCAGTCATCGCGCTTGCCCATAATCGCGCCACTGCCTCCACCGAAAGGCCGTCTATGTTGCGCTGTGGGCCCATGCCTGGCTGATCGGTGTGGCGCCACTGGGCCGCTGCCCCCACCCGCCGCCGCGCGGCGGTGGGGCTGAACCTGCATATTGCGGCGCTTCATAAAAGATAGCTTCCCGCGCTGATGGGTTGTGCGCCAGCAACTGTTTTTGATGCAAATCCCTACGGCACCATCGGGCTATGGGCCGTGGCCCCGCCCTTGCATTACCCTTCGGCCCATGCGCGCATTTCCCCCTCTGGCCTGCGTGGCCTGCGCTGTCGTCCTGCTGGGGCTGGGCGGCTGCAGCACGCCGCCGCCGTCTTCCCCGTCACCGCCCGCCCCGTGGCGCAGCGCGGCATCGCAACTGTCGGACGAGCAGGCGCACGACATCGCCATTCACGCACTGGGGCTGGTGGGCACGCCCTATCGCTATGGCGGCAACACGCCGGATTCGGGCTTTGACTGCAGCGGGCTGATCGGCTATGTCTATCGCCACCGCGTGGGCACGGCGCCACCGCGCACGGTGGCGCAGCTCAGCGGCTGGGGGCAGCAGGTGGCCAATGGCGAACTGCGCAGCGGCGACATGGTGGTGTTTGGCACAGGGCGCGCACCCACCCATGCGGGCATCTACGTGGGCGAAGGGCGCTTTGTGCATGCGCCATCCTCGGGTGGAACAGTGCGACTGGACCACCTGCAGTCGCGCTACTGGTCCCGCCAGAACGCATCGTTTCGCCGACTCTGAAGGGCCGGGCGGCCCTGTCACGGTGCGGTGGGCGTGCCGCGCGACAATCGGTGCCACCATGACCCACGCCCAACACTCTGCCCACCCCGTTTCCACCCACGACGCCACACGCATAGATGACACACGCATCAAGGCCGTGCGCCCGCTCATCACCCCTGCGCTGCTGCAGGAATGGCTGCCCGCGCCCGACGCCGCGCAGGCGCTGGTGGAAGCCAGCCGCACCGCCATCTCGCGCGTGCTGCACGGGCAGGACGACCGGCTGATCGTGGTGGTGGGGCCGTGCTCCATCCACGACCATGGCCAGGCGCTGGAATACGCGCACGCACTCAAGGCCCAGGCCGATGCGCTGGGCCAGGATCTGCTCATCGTGATGCGCGTCTATTTTGAAAAACCCCGCACCACCGTGGGCTGGAAGGGCTACATCAACGATCCACGCATGGACGGCAGTTTTGCCATCAACGAAGGGCTGGAGCTGGCCCGCCAGTTGCTGCTGGATGTGCTGGCCGTGGGCCTGCCGGTGGGCACCGAGTTCCTCGACCTGCTCAGCCCGCAGTTCATCAGCGACCTGGTGAGCTGGGGCGCCATTGGCGCACGCACCACCGAGAGCCAGAGCCACCGGCAGCTCGCATCGGGCCTGTCGTGCCCCGTGGGCTTCAAGAACGGCACCGATGGTGGCGTGAAGGTGGCCAGCGACGCCATCCAGGCCGCGCAGGCGCCGCACGCCTTCATGGGCATGACCAAGATGGGGCAGGCCGCCATTTTTGAAACGCGTGGCAACCACGACTGCCATGTGATCCTGCGCGGCGGCAAGCAGCCCAACTACCAAAAGGCCGATGTGGATGCAACCTGCGCTGTGCTCCAGGCCGCCGGACTGCGCGAGCAGGTGATGATCGACGTGAGCCACGCCAACAGCAGCAAGCAGCACCAGCGCCAGATCACGGTGGCCGCCGAGGTGGCCCAGCAGATTGCCGCAGGCGATGCGCGCATCACCGGCCTGATGATCGAGAGCCACCTGCAGGAAGGCCGCCAGGACATCGTGCCCGGCCAGCCGCTGCGGCACGGGGTTTCGGTCACCGACGCCTGCATCAGCCTGGCGCAGACGGTGCCGGTGCTAGAAAACCTGGCAGCCGCGGTGCGCGCACGGCGCCAGAAGCGGGCCGCATAACAGGCGCCCGGGCGGGATGCCTGAAAGCATCTGCGCGGTATGGCATTAACATCCCGTGGCAGAAACGCCCCGCCTGCCGCTGCCACCTCCCCTGGGCTTTTCAATATCGTTCCACCTGTTCCCTGTTCTTTGCGGTCTGGACACTCCATGCAGGCAATGCCGATATTCATGCTCGCCTCACCATGCTGCCTTGGCGGCCCATGGGGATAGTGCGCGTGCCGCCTGCACAAAACGACCCCCAGGAAACCGCGCGCCTGAATGCGCTGCAGTCTTATGCCATCCTGGACACGCCCGCCGAAGAAGCGTTTGACCAGCTGGCCATTCTGGCCGCACGCATCTGCAGCACGCCGATGGCGGTGGTCAATTTTCTGGACAGCGAACGCCAGTGGTTCAAGGCAGCCGTGGGCGTGCCCTTCAAACAGACCGACCGGGCTATTGCGTTTTGCAGCCATGCACTGAGCGGCAGCCGCGACCCCCTGGTGGTGGCCGACGCGCGCCAGCACCCGCTGTTTGCCGACAACCCGCTCGTGCTGGGCGAGCCGCATATCCGGCTGTATGCCTGCTTCCCGCTGGTCACCCCCGAAGGCGCGGCGCTGGGCACGCTGGCGGTGCTGGACACGGTGCCCCACGCGCTGACCAATGATCAGCTGGAAGGCCTGAAGATTCTGGCCGACCAGGCGATGGTGCTGCTTGCGCTGCGCCGCCAGCAACGCCAGTGGTCGCAACTGATGCAGGAACGCGACCAGATGCATGCCGAACTGGTGCAAAAGAGCGAAACCCTGGGCGCGGCCGCCCGCACTGCACGCATCAACGAAGAGCGCTTTCACTTGGTGGCGCGCGCCACAGCCGATGCCGTGTGGGACTGGGACCTGTCTACCGATGCCATATGGTGGAACGAAGGCATGCAGCACCTGTTTGGCATTTCACCCGACGAGTTGCTGCCCGACAGCCGCTCGTGGACCCTGCGCCTGCATCCCGATGAAAGCGCCGACCTGCTGCACAGCATCCATGCTGCCATCGATGGCAACGCCAGCCACTGGTCGGCCGAATACCGCTTTCGCCGCCAGGA
>LNAP01002660.1_pt1 | contig 17686 bp, 14 predicted proteins | sample 602601 | NCBI WGS metagenome assembly LNAP01 (sample SAMN02440304, study PRJNA202911) | soil metagenome | biome: Subtropical and temperate rainforests or woodlands; isolation source: soil samples (1 kg each in a 20% v/v slurry with milli Q water) were... ... | reverse complement strand
GCCTGAGCACGCTGGATGCGGCCGCCATCGTCGCGAAAGCCGCCGAATGGGGCGAGCGCATCGGCGCCGCCGATCACGATCACAGCAGCGGCTAGCCGGCCCTCCCTCACATCCGACACCGGGCCTGCCCAGGTCCAGACGCAAACCTCGCAAGGACACCCATGCCCAAAGCGCTCGCCCCCGGTCCGCTGGTGATCGGTCTTCCCGGCCCGCAGCTCCCGCCGGCGCTGCCGTTTCGCCGCTCCGCCAAGCCCGACGCCTTCGATGCCCGCGACATCCCGTTCCACCCCAACATCTCGGTCACCCCCAAGACCGAATTGATTCCGGCCATGGGATTGACGGTGAAGCATCAGGAAGACACCTCAGCCTGCACCGGGTTCGCCCTGTCCACCGTGGTCGAATACCTGCTGCGCAAATCGGAGCGCGAACCGCGCCCGGCCATCTCGCCGTTCATGCTGTATTCCATGGCCAGGCGCTACGACGAGTTCCCCGGGTCCGTCGACGACACGGGATCGAGCCTGCGCGGCGCGCTCAAAGGCTGGTTCAAGCACGGCGCCTGCGCCCAGGATCTGTTTCCGACACTGAACATGCCGGCGGCGGCCAACGAAACCGCCGACGACTGGTGGCTGGACGCCGTCAGGCGTCCGCTCGGCGCCTACTACCGCATCGACACGCGCAACATCGTCGAAATGCATGCGGCGCTCAACGAAGTCGGCATTCTGTACGCCAGTGCCGGCTGCCACGCCGGCTGGGACAACGGCCATGGCGTCACCCCGCTGAAAGCGCCATCCACGCCAGGAGCCCAGCCGTTCTGGATCATCCCGCCCGACCCGCAGAACTCCGCAACCGACGGCCACGCCTTCGTCATCGTCGGCTATACCCAGGACGGCTTCCTGATCCAGAACTCCTGGGGCGAGGAGTGGGGCACCCACGGAATGGCGGTGCTGACCTACGACGACTGGATGCGCAACGCCATGGATTGCTGGGTGGTCCAGTTGGGCGTGGTCACGCATGAACACACCAAGATCTCGAACAGCATCACGCTGCGCACCGAAGGCAGGCGGGTCACGCTGGCCGCGGGCATGGTGCTGCGTAACCGCGAAATCTCGCCCTTCATCGTCAACGTGGGCAACAACGGCAAGCTCAGCAACAGCGGCGCGTTCCGGACCACGCCCGACGATCTGCGCGCCATCGTCGACGTGCACATGAACGCCGCGCGCGAGAAGTGGGGTCTGAAGGACAAGCCCATGGACGTATGCGTGTATGCGCACGGCGGCCTGGTCGGCGAAGAGGATGCGGCGGAGGCCGCCGCCGAATGGATACCGCTGCTCTATGAGAAGCAGATCTTCCCGGTCTTCCTGATGTGGGAGACGGACTTCATCACCACCGTGAAGAACATCATCCAGGACGCCGCCCACAGCGTGCCGCGCACCACCGGCGGCCTGGGCGAGCGGCTGGAGCGCTGGTGGAACCAGCGCCTGGAACGCTGGCTGGCCCGGCCAGGCACGGTGATCTGGGGCGAAATGAAGCAGAACGCCCAGGCCATGAGCGAACCTGCTCTCAAAGGCATGGCGCAGGAAGAGGCGGCGATGATCATGCTGTACAAGCATTTCAAGGCGCACGTCAGCCAAGGACGCGTGCGCCTGCACATCGTCGGCCATTCGGCGGGCGCCATCGTCGCCAGCCACTTCGTGCACCGGCTGGCGGCCGACGGCGGCGAACTGGAATCGCTCAACCTGATGGCCCCGGCGGTCACGCTGGACACCTTCCGCAAGCTGGTCGTGCCGAATCTGAAGACGCGGATAAAGCGCTATCAGCAGTTCCATCTTTCCGACCGGGCCGAGGAAGACGATCCCACCTGCGGCCCGTACCGCCGCTCGCTGCTCTACCTGGTGAGCGAATCCTTCGAAGGCGGCACCACCACGCCGCTGCTGGGCATGGAGCGCTATTTCCGCGACGCGGGCATTGCCTGCGACGCCGTGCACGTCTCGCCCGCCGGCAGTCCTGCGCCCGGCTCCACCAACCCGCCCGTGGCAGCCAGCACGCACGGCGGCTTCGACAACGACAAGGGCACCCAGCAGCAGATCATTGCGTTCATCAAGCGTTGAGCCGGCCGCCGCGAAAGCAAGGGCTGCAGGCAGGGAGGGCTTCGATATGTTTGAGATTCCTCAGGCGCAGACGGACCTGGAGGAAGGCGCGCAAGTGCGCTTGCCGCCATCCGGTTCGATCCCGGGCGATCCCGCGGCAATGCTGCGGGTGATGTCGCGGGCGGGCGTGTCTTGCCTGTTGCTGGACCGGGACGGTGCCATCATCGATGTCAGCGATGCGCTCGCATCCAGCGCCCAGGAGTTCCGCGGCCGCGCCGCCGCCGAGGCCTACGGCCTGAGCGAAGCGCTGACCATGGACCGCGGCCCCGTCGGCGGCATCTACCAGGCCGGGGACGGCGCGCCGATACCCGCGCAGCTGGTGCCGCTATGCGAGCTGGAAAGCGGCGAACTCGTCGTGTTGGTCAACGATGGCACCCCCTTCCGAAAAGCGGAGTCGCGCCGCTTCGAACGCACGCCCTATGCCGTATTCCGCCTGGACCTGGACGGCGTGGTGCGCTTCGCCAACCGCGAGGCGGCGCGCGCGCTGGGTCAGAAGCTCGACGAAGTCTGCGGCGAGCCGCTGGCCCGCCATTTCCGCAAGAGCGACGCGCCCCGCATCGCCGATGCCATCCGGTGCTGCGTCCGCAACCAGGAGGGCGATTCCATGGTGGCCGTGATCGTCGCCATTGCTGGACGCGGCGGCGAAGAGAAGCTGTTCCAGCTGGTGATGACGCCCGACCCCGCGCCCAACGGCGAGCTGCTGGGCGTGATCGCCATCATCCAGTCGCGGGCGCTGGAGTCCGCCCGCGACGAAATCCGGCGCATCGCGCTGGATCCGTCCATCAGCGGCTGGCGCCTCAAGCTCGACGCCATCCTGGAACAGATCCGTCCACTGGTGCCTTTCGAGCACGCGGTGTTCGGCATCTACGACCGGCAGGTGTCGCTGTTCCGCGCGATCGCGGTGCGGCCCGAAGGGGTGGAACTGTGGCCGGCACGCTGGATGGAACTCCCCCCCGCGATCCGGCCGTTCCTGGATTCCGGCCAGACCTGGATCGAGGAGATGGACCGCTTCGTCAGCGACCAGCGCTTCGAGCCGGGTGACGAGGTCGTGCGCTGCTACCAAGACATGGGCATGCAGGCCAGCGTCACGCTGCCCGTCACGCGTCCGGGCGGCTACAGCTCGGCGTTGAGCCTGTGTTCGCGCCAGCCCGCGCAATACGGGCAACGCCACCTGGAAATTCTGCGCGCCCTGGACCTGGAGCCGGTGCTGATGCGTTTCGAGAAGGAGCGCGACGACGAGCGCACTGCCTTCGCCGAATCGTTGCGGCAGACGATCATGACGGCAAGGTCCTTGCGCACGGCGGCGGAGGACATCGTACCCAGGCTGGCACAGTTCTTCTCCTGGGACTACGTGGCGCTGTTCCGCGTCAACCGCAAGGAAAGCCGCTACGAGATCGTGACCCAGCACAGCCTGGCGCCCGAATATGCCCTGCCTGCCGGCTACCTGCAGCCCATCGAACGCGGCATGCTGGGCCAGACGCTACGCCAACGCCAGCTGCTGTCGCTGGACGACGTGGGCGACCCTGCGGACCCCCGGAACGACTACACCGGTCCCCCGCGGCCGCTGCGCTCGGCCATGACGGTGCCGATCCGGCTGAATGGCCGGATCCGCTGGCTGCTGGACGTGGAGTCCTCGGTATCGCACGCGTTCAAGGGGCCCGACGCCGACGACCTGCTGGAGATCATTGAGTCGCTGGAGGAAGGGCTGGACCAGCATCTGCTCAGGCAGACCAAGCAAAGCCTGATGGCCGAGACTGAGCAGGCCGTCGTGTTCGTCGGCCGCGAGGGCTCCATCATCGAGATGAACCGCGTCGCCGCCGACATGCTGGGCACGGAGCCCGGCCGCTGCCTCGAAGGCGAGACCCCGGTGTCGATCACGGCGTTCGCGCTGCCCGACGACGCGTCGGCGCACGCGCTGCTGAGTTCGGATGCGGGCGTCAGACGCGAACGCATCGAATTGCGCGGCGCGGGCGGACAGCCGCGCTCGGTGCTGGCTACCCGAACGGACCTGGATCCCAGCCTGGACATGGCGATCTGGTTCTTCACCGACATCGCCGACATGAAATGGGCGCGCGACATGCGCTTCCTGCGCGAGACCGTGGCCGAGATCGCCGACCAGACCCGGACGTCGCTGGCGCTGGCCTGCAGCCTCACCACGCAGACCGCATTGCTGCACGAGGACGCGGCGCGCGGCGAACAGCCCGAGGCCATCGTCACCCGGGCCCATGCCCTCAGCCAACGCATCGTGGCGGAAATCGGCAAGGCGGACATTACCTTCGAGCGGCTGGCCAGCGCCAGCGAAACGCGCCGGCAAGCTCCGCCCGAGCATGCCCGCGTGGCGCTGCACGAATTGCTGGCCGAGGTCATCGCCGCCTTGCCGCAGCGGGACCAAGGCCGCATCGCGCCATTGGCCCAGGTGGGCGCCGCCGGCGGGCCCATGGTGCATGCCGACGCCGAGGCCTTGCCCGCGGCCTTCCGGTCCATTCTTGCCTATCTGCTGCGCTGCCGTTCCGACGACGCCCGGGTGGAAATCGCCATCAGCGACGATCCCGACGGCTGCTCGGTACATCTGGGGTTGAGCGCCGGGCAAAGCTGGGACACGGACCAGCGCATGCACGCGGTGCCGGACGATGCGTTGCTGAACGCGGAGCGCGCGGCCCATGATGGCGCCGGACTGGCCATCGCCCAGATCGTGCGCACCATGCAGGCCCACGGCGGCACGCTGGCGACGCAGCCGCCCCTGGCCGAGTCCGCGATGCAGCCCTCGGAGGCATATGAATCGGTCCTGCCGCCATGGCGTTCGTTCACCATGCGCTTTCCTTCCCGGTCGGGTTGATGGAGGCGACGATGGAACAGCCTGCACAGAACAACAACTGGATCCTGCTTGCTGGCGGCGACGACGTCGACGAGGAATGCTGGACCGACCGCATCCAGCAGTTGCAGCGACATGAGCAGAAGTACCCGCGCATCAAACCCTTCGTCGGCGCCGCCTTCCGGCATGTCTTCAACCTGGAGAACGCGCGGCAGGAGATCGAGCGTTGCGGGACGCTGCCGGGCCTGATGATCATCGACGCCAAACCGGCGCCCCAAACCGGCAAGAAAAAGAGCGGCGCAGCGGTCGTAGAGCTACTTAACTGGCTGGCCGAGCATGCGCCCGTGCCGGTGCTGGTCGTGACCGAGGACCCTTCCGAGGCCGTGCAGCGTTGCGTGCTGGAACGGCCCGAAAGGCTGATGTGGAGCAACGAGATCGGCAAGAAGCGAGACGGCGGCGCAGACCTCGCCTTGGTGCTGGACAGCGTGGCGGCCGCCACGCAACGCCGCCGGCTGGTCATAGAAGTTGCCGAGAAATCGGTCCGCTACCGGATCCAGTTCGGTCCGCATGACTTCAGGTCACCGGAAATTCCCTACAAGCGGCAACCCGATATCGCCGCGCTGCTGATGCGCGTCGAGAAGTTCTCGCCCTATCTCGACAACCAGCGAGTGACCGATTGGCTGGAGTCGCTCAGCGACATGGGCAGGCAGGCGTTCGACGTGATGGTGGCCGAAACCGTGGGGCCGCCCATCGCCACGCTGATCCAGCGCGCCCGCGACCAGGAAGGCGTCTCGTCCGGCGACGGCCTGGCCTGGATGGACCTGCGATTCGATTTCAATGTGTCGGACCATCAAAGCGCGGCCTTCTTCAGCCTGCCATTCGAGTTGAGCTGCAATGCCGATTTCAAGGCCAATGACAGGCGCTACCTGTGCCAGCGCATTCCCATGGCCCGCCGCCTGCACATGGAAGGCATGGACTCCGCCAGCGACTGGGAGCAGGCGGCGTCCCGACCAACTGGCCCCCTGCGCCTGCTTTTCATCGGCGCGAACTTCAGCGGCACCATTTCGTTCCAGCCGGAGGATGGCGGAGACGACATCCCGAGCGTCACGCTGCCCCCGCTGGAGTCGGTCGCCGACGAACTCGAGAACCTGCAGGCCCTGGCCAAGCGCCTGGACGGCCGCCTGGTGGTCGAGGACGTGCCGCCCCTGACCGGATACGCGCTGCAGGACTATCTGGAAGAAAAGGTGACCGGCGGCGGCTACGACATCCTGCATTTCTCTGGCCACGCCCATTCGGTGCGCGACAGCACCATGCTGGTATTGCCGGGCAGCAGGGAAGGCGAAGGCCTGCAACTGTCCATACGTCTGGTTGGCCGCTGGATGAAGGCTGGCAATTGCAAGCTGCTGGTGCTGTCGTCATGCAGCGGCGCCTCGGTGCGCACCGCGCTGGAGGTCATGCGGGCCGGCGCCATGGGCGTACTGGCCTTCCGCTGGCAGGTCGAGGAAAAAACCTGCGCGCGCTTCATCCGGCGCTTCTACGCCGCCTATTTCGATCCCGCCAATACCCAGGGATTCGCGGAGGCCTACCGGCGCGCCTGCGCCGGTTCGCATGACGAATCCCGAGGCTCGCCCACCTGGGCTTCCGCGCTGGCGGTCGTACGCGACTGACGCCGCAATGAGGAACGGACATCATGGCTTCGTTATTCGGCATGCTGCGCAAGATAGGCGACCTGGGAACCTCGGCGGACGGCGTCGGCGCCCTGATGGCGACCGTGCCCACGGGCCGTAACTACTATGCGGAGATCGATCCCCCGCCCGCCGGCGCGGCTTCGGGCGAACCAGGACTGAACGGAGAAGCCTTCATTCCCGGACAGTGTTATTTCAGCGTCCGCATGGTCGAAATGCGCCTGACAGATGCCGGCAACTACATCGCCGCCTTTCTGCCCCTGTGCGCCTTTTTCCTGCGCTACACCGAGGCCGGCGCGCAACGCGAGATTCCATATGTCGTGGGCTATGACGCGATCCAGCAGGCGATGGGCACTGCGGCGCCGCAATCGGGCGCGGGCAGGGTAGTGTTCCGCGACGTCTACATCGCCCGCAACGTGCCCTACAACAGCGACGGGCTGGAGATGTTTGCCGCGCTGTGCCGCTTCAGCGACAGCAGCCTCACCCGCGGCATACTCGACTTCGTCGCGACCACGGTCAGCATGTTCGGCGGCGCGGTGGGCGGCGCCGTCGTCAAAGCCGGCGAAGGCCTGCTCAAGCCCCTGAGCAAGCTTTTCGGCACCGATGGCGTCAGCATCCGTTTCGGCATCTTCGACGGATTGGCGCTGCGCCGCAGCGGCTATCGCGTGCTGGCAGGCGCGGACTCGCAGGACAGGCTGCAGGGACTGCAATTGGCAGACGGCGTGCTGCACCGGCACAATGGAAGCGGCGGCCTGGAGCCCGTGAACGACGTGGACTACCTGGTGCTGGCCTTCGAGCAGCGCGCCACGCTGGGAGAGGACATGTTCAGCGCCGCCGCGGCCCTGCCGTTCCACCGCAAATGGACCGAGACCACCACGGCGCTGCTGAGCGACAACGCCGTGGCTGCCCGCGCCGCGTTTCAGTCGCTGGCGGTCGACATTGCGGGCTCGCCGCTGCTGATCGAGCGCGACCGCTTCGCGCTGCTGGCGGCCTATTCAAGCGAAAGGGAAAAATGGAAGGCCAGGAAGAAGTCCCTGAAGTCCGCTGGCGGCGACAGCAAGGGCCAGAACATCACGTCCGCCGTGGCGGACAGGCAAAAGGCAGCGGCCGCCAGGAACAGCCCCGTTGCGCAACCGCTGGACGCCGCCAGGCTGCTATTGGCGAAATCGGCGGCGGCAGGCGCCGGCACTCCCACCGCCGGGCAAGACGATGCTTCGCTGACGCAGGCGCTTTCCACACTGCTGGATACGCTGCAACCCGGCGCAAACGGCAAGCCCGGCGCGCCGCCTGCCGCCTTGTCCGGGGCATCCCGGGAAATACTGTCGGCGATATTGGGAGAGTCGTCCTAGCGGCCTGAAGGCTGTACCGCTACCTCAACACCAGCGTCGCGCCGATGACTTTCATCGTCGGCATCAGCTGGCGCCAGGCGTCCTTGGGGATGGACGCCGGCCGCCGCAGCTGCGCCGCGGCGGGATCGTCCAGCAGATCGCCTTTGCAGGCGAACACGATGCTATTGGTCATGTCGTCGTCCACCACTTCGAACATGGACGAGCCGAACGAGGCCCGCACGCGCTCCATGTATTCATGGTGGTCCGGATGGTTTACATGGAAGTTGATCACCAGGATGCCGTCCTCGCGCAAGGCGCGGAAGCAGTCCGCATAGAACTCGGCCGAACATAGCGGGCCGGGGATCCCGCCCACGCCGAATCCGTCCAGGAAGATCACGTCGGCATGGTCCGACAGGCCTCGCATGTGTTCGGCGGCGTCGGCCTGGATCACGCGGAACCGTTCGCCGTCGCGCGGCACCATGAAGGTCTCGCGCAAGGAGATGACCGCGGGATCGATTTCCACCACTTCGACCGCGCTGCCTGACAGATAGCGATGGCAGAACTTGGGCAGCGAACCGCCGCCCAGCCCTACCATCAGGATGCGGGCGGGATCCGGATTGAAGAGCACGAAGCCCATCATCATCCGCGTGTATTCCAGTTCGAGTGCATCGGGATTGAGCAAGGACATGCTGCTCTGGATTTCCTGCTGCGTGAAATGCAGGGTGCGCCGGGTGCCCAGGTTCTGGACAAAGGGCCGGGGCGCTGCCGCTTGCGGCTCGGCAAGCGGGAAATCGGAGGAGGTATGGACGTCGTCGGGCATGAAACAGGTCGGCTTGCGGGAAAATGGGGAAAAGATACCATTGCGCCGCTCGAACGCCCGGCGATGTAGTCCCTTTGGTTGATACCGGCTCCAATGATTGAAGCGTAAGCTCGCCGTGCAGGAAGCTGAGCGCCCGGCTTCGGAACGCGGATCCATGGCAATGGCTGGCTTACATACCCATTACGACACGCTCCAGATTTCGGAAAACGCCAGCGATGAAGTCATCCGCGGCGCATACCGCTATCTCTCGCAGAAATGGCATCCTGACAAGAACCCCGACAAGCCCGAGGAAGCCAAGCGCGTCATGGCGCGCTTGAACGAGGCCTACGCCGTGCTTTCCGATCCTAAACGGCGCCAGGAGCATGACGCCTGGATCGCCGAGCAACGTGCCGCCGGCGCGCCCGGCGGCAACGGCAGCGGGACAAACGGCAAAGCGCCGCCGGATTCCGGGTCCACCGATACGCTGCGCGATTATTACGCCACCGAAATCGCCAAAGGGCGCAATTTCTGGATATGGCCGCTGGCCTTCATCGGTTGCGCCATCGCGTTGGGCGTGGCCGTCGGCCTCATTCCCTCGCTGGACAACCTGCTGAAGGAGCACCGCTACATCACCCTGCTGGTGCTGCTGGCCGGCGCATCCGCAGTGACGTCCTCGGCCAGGAACAAGCACCGCGCTCAACTGCTGCAACAGCACGAAACCCGGATTCTGGAGCAGCGGTACACCGAACATATGCGGCAGAAGACCGTGAGGCAGGTCGTCATCGGTGTCTCGGCCGTACTGGCGATCGGCGGCCTGATAGCCTACTACGGCATGGGCTGGAACGAGCGGCAGGACCAGCTCCAGGCCGCCAGGCCGGACGACAAGAAGCCGGCGCCGGCCAAACCCCCATCCCTTTTGGTCGAGAACGCCTGCGGCCGCGACTTGAGATTCGCGGTGCACTATCTGCCCGACGGAGGCGAGTGGCGTACCGAAGGCTGGTGGAACGTGGAGGCCAACAGTTCCACCGGCCTGCGCGGCGACCTGGGGTTGATCGAATCCACCAACGCCATCTTCTACTACTACGCCGAATCGCTCGACCAGAAAATAGTCTGGCAAGGCCGCGACGACGACGAAGCCGACGCGACCTATGCGTTCAAGGGGCGCAACTATCGCTTCGACCGGGTTCGCCTGGCCCGTGGCGCCGATGGACGCTATCAGATCAAACTCACCTGCTAGCGCATCATCCCGTGGATGCTCAGACCAGCAGCACTGGACAAGGCGCGTGGGCGATGACGCGCGCGCACACCGACCCCAGCAGGGCGTCCAGGAACGGCGCCCTGTGGTGCGAGCCCATCACGATGGCCGTAGCCCCCACCTTGATCGCATGCGCCACGATCTTGTCCGGCGTATGCCCCGTAAGCTCGTGGCATTCGAAGCCGACATTGCCCGCGCGCAGGATCTCGACCACGGACCTCATTGCCTTGTCGCTCTCCTCGTGATGCCAGGCGTCGATGTCGGCCTGGCCGATGAAGGTTTTGACGTCGCCGGTCACGTCGGCCTCGCAATGCAAAACATGCACCGTGAAATCCCGGTTCAGCAACGGGCTTTCGACCAGATAGCGCGCAGCGGCGTCGCTGTGGCTGGACCCATCGGTGGCAAGAATGATCGTGTTCATGACAGATCTCCGGTTCGTGGGACTCAGCCCTTGGGACCCGTGGCCTTGGCCGCGGCCCGTCTGGGCAGGAACATGCTGGCGCCCACGGATGCCAGCAAGATCAGGCCTACCGCCCCAAGCGACCACTGCACCGGCACATGGAACCATGGCGCGGCCAGCATCTTGCCGCCGATGATGATGAGCACCGCGGCAAGTCCGTGCTTGAGGTAGCGGAAACGCTCCCGCATGTCGGCCAGCAGGAAGTACAGCGCCCGCAGGCCCATGATGGCAAAGATATTGGAAGTGAATACCAGGAACGGATCGGTGGTAACGGCGAAGATGGCGGGGATGCTGTCGACCGCGAACACCACGTCGCTCGCCTCTATCATCAGCAGCACGACGAACATGGGCGTGGCATGCTGCAGGCCGCCGATGCGCACGAAGAACGACTCGCCGTGGTATTCCTTGGTAATGCGCATGGAAGACCGCAAGAGGCGCACCAGCGGATTGCGGGCGATGTCAGGCTGATGATCGGCGCGGGCCAGCATCCTCGCCCCTGTCGCCACCAGCAGCACGCCGAAGACGTAGAACAGCCAGTCGAACTTCGACAGCAGCCAGACGCCCGCCAGAATCATGCCGACCCGCATCACGATGGCGCCCAGCACCCCGTACAGCAGCACCCGGCGCTGCAATTCCAGCGGCACCACGAAGTAGCCGAAGATCAGCGAGAACACGAACATATTGTCCACGGACAGGGACAGTTCGATCAGATAGCCGGTGTAGAACTCCAGCGTCTTGCGGTGCGCAACGGCCCGCCCCAGGGTGGCATCCAGATACCACCACATCAGGGCGCCGAACAGGACGGCGAGCGCCATCCATACGCCCACCCAGAACAGCGCTTCCCGGGGCCGCACGCGGTGCGCATGGCGGCCGCCCAGCACGTACAGGTCCAGCGCCAGCACGACCAGCACAAAGCCTACGAACCCCGCCCACATCGGCAGGGTGGCAAAGGTCTCGACCTGAGTCATCAGGACCTCCCGCCGTCGCTGCAAGACCGCTATGCGACGGCCAGCGGTACACAATGCATGTACGAGTCCAGTCTAGAACTTCCGGGCGCGGCGAACAATTCGCCTGGATCGAACTGACGCTCAGGTTTTTTGGAACCGTCGCCGACGGTTCGCCGGGACCGACGCCTCAGCCCAGGTACTCCACATTGCCGCAGACGGAAATGCTCTGGCCGCTGATGATGGCGCCTTCGTCGGAACACAGGTAGGCCACCTGATTGGCGATGTCCTGCGGACTGGTCATGCGGCGCAGCGACACCTTGTCCACCAACTGCTCGCGCATCGCATCGTTGCTCACGCCGCTGGCGGCGGCGCGGGCGGCGATGATCCGTTCAACCCGGTCACCCGATACCACGCCCGGCAGCACGGAATTGACGCGGATGTTCGACGGCCCCAGCTCCATGGCCCAGGTCTGCGTCAAGCCGGCCAAGCCGAATTTGCTGGCGCTGTAGGGCGTGCGCAGCGAAAAGCCCAGGCGCCCCGCAACAGACGAGATATTGACGATGGCGCCGCCGCCTGCCGCCCGCAGCAGCGGCACCGCGCTGCGCGCGCACAGGAAGGTTCCGGTCAGATTGACGTCCAGCGTGCGTTGCCACGCGTCCAGCGTGGTTTCCTCCAGCCGGTTGGTCGGACCGGACACCCCCGCATTGTTTACGAGGGCATCGAGCTTGCCCCATTTTTTCGTCAGCTCGCCGAACATGGCCTGGACTTGCGCTTCGCTGGACACATCCGTCAGGCTGACGCCCAGACGGGGATGCTCGGCGGCGGCAGCCTTGCATGCGGCCTCATCCACGTCGCAGACATGCACTTCGGCGCCCGCCTCCAGAAACCTGCGTGCGATCGCCAGGCCTATCCCTTGCGCACCCGCGGTGACGAGAACGTGTTTACCTTGCAGTGAATTGCTCATGGCGTTTCCTTGTCAGAGCGCAAACTCGGGCCGGATTCCGCTTTTGAGCGGCAGGCCCAGGATCTCGCGCGCTTCCGCGGGCGTGGCAGGCTCCATGTCCATTTCGCGGATGACGCGCACGACGCGCTCGGTCAGCTGGACGTTGGTGGCCAGCTCTCCGTGGCGGTAGTACAGGTTGTCCTCCAGGCCGACCCGCGCATGGCCGCCCAGCAACAGGGCGGCGATATTGGCCTCCAGCTGCGCCGGTCCGATGCCGCTGACGCAGAAGATGCTGTTCCTGGGCAGCAGGTCCACCATCATCTGCAGGTGCCGCACCGAAAACGGCATGGCGTTCTGGAAGTTGCGATGCACGTTCATGACCAGGTTGATGAAATGGGGGCCTTCATCCAGCCCCTCTTCGATCAGCGTGGTGGCATCTTGCAGGATGTGCGTGGGGCTGAAGACCTCCCATTCGGGCTTGATGCCGCGCGCCTGCATGCCGGCAGCCAGCTCGCGGGCCTTGCTGAGCGGCGTATTCATCAGGTACTCGCGGTCGCCGAACGCGAGGTTCAAGGTCGTCGCGTCCAGCGTGCACATCTCGGCGCCGGCATCCATGCCCTTGAGCCGTTCTTCCCACAGGATCTCCCAGGTGCCCGGCGTGGTCTCCTTGACCATGTCGCCGTGCACCCCACCGCCGGTGGAGTTGTTCAGCACGATGTCGCAGCGGTCGCGGATGAGGCGGTTCATTTCCCGGTACACCGAGGCGTCGCAGGTCGCCTGGTCGTCGGGGCGGCGCGCGTGCAGCGCCACCACGCTGGCGCCGGCGTTGTAGCAGCGGTATACGTCCTCCGCGATCTCCAGCGGCTGCGTGGGCAGGTGCGGATTCTGGCTCTTGAATGCCATGCCGCCCGTCGGGGCAATGGTGACAATGACTTTTCGTTTGCTCATGAGGTTCACTTCCAGAGCGCGCAGCGGCTCTCTTCCTTGGTGGTGAAGGCCTGGTTGCCGTCGATGGTCTGCACGACGTTGAAGTAGTCCCAGGGTTCCTTGGACTGTTCCGGCGTCTTGACCTGCAGCAGGTACATATCGTGCACCACCCGCCCGTCCGGCCGGACCACGCCGTTCTTGATGTAGACGTCGTTCAGCTTGTTTTCGCGCAGATAGGCCAGCACGCGGTCGGCGTCATCGGTGCCCGTGGCCTTGACCGCGCGCAGGTATTGCAGCGCCGCGGAATAGTCGGCCGCCTGCAGCGAGGAAGGCATGGCCTTGCGCCTCTCGAAGAAGGCGCGACCCCAGGCGCGGGTTTCATCCGACGTATTCCAGTACCAGCTGTCCGTCAGGTACATGCCTTGCGAAGCCGGCAGCCCCATGGCGTGGACGTCGTTGATGAACATGATGAGGCCGGCCAGACGCATGGTCTTGGTAATGCCGAATTCATTGGCGGCCTTGATCGAATTGGTGGCGTCCGCGCCGGCGTTGGCCAGGGCAAGGATGTCCGCCTTGCTGCTTTGCGCTTGCAGCAGGAAGGACGAAAAGTCGCTGGCCGCCAGTGGGTGCCTGACCGATCCGACGACGGTCCCGCCGCCAGCCTCGACGACCTTCGTCGTGTCCGCCTGCAAGGCATTGCCGAATGCGTAATCCGCAGTCAGGAAGTACCATTTCTTTCCGCCCGCCTTGACCACCGCCGCGCCGGTGCCGCGCGCCTGGGCCACGGTGTCGTAGGCGTAGTTCAAGGTATAGGGCGTGCACTGCTCGTTGGTCAGCGCCGGCGCGCCCGCGCCCACCACGATGATGGGCCGCTTCTTGTCCGCCGCCACTTTCGACATGGCCAGCGCCGTGCTGGAATTCGTGCCGCCGATCAGCATGTCCAGGCCCGCCTGGTCGAACCATTCGCGCGCCTTGGCCGAAGCGATGTCGGCCTTGTTCTGGTGGTCGGCCGTCAGCAGCTCGATCTTCTTGCCGTTGATCTCGCCGCCCATCTCCTGGATCGCCATCTTGATGGCCTCGGCGCCGCCTGGGCCATCTGGCCCCGAGTACACGCCGGACATGTCGGTGATGAAGCCGATTCGAATAACATCGTCTGAAATCTGCGCCTGGGCCGCAGGGGCGTGCAACAGCGACACGGCCAGGCCGCAGGCCAGGGCGCTGCGGCACATCATGCCTTGCATGGGCAACATGCTTGTCTCCTCTTGTGGGTTTTGGCGTCTGGAACCTCGGCTATTCTGGTGCTGGGCCCCGGCCGCGGACAGTCATCATGGTGACAAAGCGGCCTAGGGTTTACCTGAGCGGCGCCACAACAGCGACAAAGGAGGAACACGATGAGCGAACCGTTAGCCGATGCTGGCAACGAACGCTTGAACGCGACGCGACGGCGCGCGCAGGGCGCGGTGGACAAGATGCTCGACGTGGTTCCTTGGTACAAGGGCCTGCCGGAACTCGAGCGCACCATGATCCGCGCGGAACTGCGTGTCGTCTCCCTGGCCGCCGGCGAATTCCTGTTCCGGGCGGGAAGCCGGTCGCCAGGATGGTATGGCGTGGTGCAAGGCCTGGTGAAATGGTCCTCCCCCGGCGCCGACGGCAAGTCCCTGTCCCTGGCCGGGTTCAGCACCGGCAGCTGGTTCGGCGAAGCCACCATGATCCGCCGCGAGCGATTTGAATATGAAGTGGTCGCCCTCAGGCCAAGCCAGATCGTGATACTGCCGCGTGAGACCTGCGAACGCCTGTGGAACCACAACATCGAATTCACCAAGGCGCTGATGACGCACCTGGCGCAGCGGGTGGACTGGCTGATGAGCAGCTTCACCTCCAACGTGCTGCTCGATGTCGACACGACGGTCGCGCGCGCCGTCGCGGCGCAATTCAACGCGGAAAGACATTCCGGCACGAACGGGCGCTTGAAGGTTTCCCAAGAGGAAATTGCAGGCCTGTGCGGCATTTCGCGGCAACGCTGCAATGCGGCGCTTGCCAGGCTCGCCCGAGCGGGCGTACTGGAAACCTACTATGGCGGGCTGGCCATTCTCGACGTGGACGAGCTGCACAGGCTGGCCGACATCAAGCAGAGCACTTAAGAAACCGGACCCAGCGGTATAACAAAAGATGCCGCGCAGAACAGAAATTCTGTCTTCTCGCGCGACAGGGACAACTCTATAGTTGCCGCGGAAAAAACAATAAACCGCCTTTCCACACCAGAGGAGTCCACCATGAAAACCCCGTCCGCGCCCCCCGTTTCGCTCCTGGATCCCTATGTCGGCACCGACGACCTGCCGCTGTACACAACCACCGTCTCCGTGACCGGCGGCGCGTCCGGACACGGCCGCTCGTCCGGCAAGGCCATCTCCAATGACGGCGAACTGGACCTCGAGCTCAGGCTACCCAAGGAGCTGGGCGGCAATGGCGGCGGCACCAATCCCGAGCAATTGTTCGCAGCGGGTTTCGCCGCATGCTTTCATGGCGCCATGAAGCTGGTCGCGATGAAGAACCACATCCCGCTGCCGGCAGATTTCGCCGTTCGCTGCACCACCACCTTCGCGCGCGATGCGTTTGACGGTCTGTTCTCCATCTAGGCCAGACTGGAGGTTTCCTTGCCGGGACTGGCCAAGGACATGGCATTGGCGCTGGTCCACGAGACCGAGTCGATCTGCCCGTATTCCAAGATGGCGGATCAGGGCATCGCGTCTTCCGTACATCTCGGTTAAGGACCCGCTGGCCTGGTATGCCCGGGACCGCTTGCTCCACTGGCGGTGGTCTCGCTCGTGTTCTCAGATTCTCCGCTCCTTCATCGCATAGGCGGCCGCCGCAAGCGCGGCACAGCAGCCCAGCAGCAGATCCAGCCTTTGCCCCAACCCGGCAAAAACCAGCCCAGCCCCCAGCAGGTTGTAATAGATCAGGCTCAGAATAGCGCCGGCCGTGCCGGCAGCGTTCGCATGGGCCCGCAGCGCGTGGGCCAGGATGTTGGGAATGGCAATCGCGTACGCCGCCGCAATCAATGCCATGCCGACGAGAAACGCGGCGCTCTGGCTAAACACCGCAACCAGCCCGGCCCCCAGCGCCAGCAGCACGATGCCCAGCAGGACGAGGTGTTCGGATCCGCACCCGCGCCGCAGCAGCGCCGAGTTCAGGAACGCGCCGCATAGCGAAGCCGCGGCCAGCGCCAGGCCGCTTGCGCCGAAACCAAACCAGGAATTCTCCAGGCGAGCGAAAAGGAAAGGTCCCAGCTGGTAGTAGCCGAAGATCGCGAGATTGAAGATCGCGATCAACGCCGCGCTGCGCCAGATTTTCCGGTCTTGCAGCATGGCGCGCAGTGTCGGCCAGAAGGGCGGCGTCGCGTGCGGCTGGGGCCGGGTTTCGGGCCAGCGTAGCGCGCTGGCACCGAGCAGCGCGACGGCAAGCAGGGCGAGCGCGAAGAAGACGCCCTGGACCCCGCCTGCGGCCGCGATCTCCTGCCCGGCATACATACCGATGGCAGGACTCACCGCCAATGCCATTCCCAGAATCGAAAAAACCCGGGCCAGCTCCAGGCCCCGGTAGCTATCGCGCAGGGCGGTCTGCGTTACGATTGAGCCCACGGCCGCGCCGAAAGCGGAGATCAACCTGGCCGCGAGCAACTGTGTGAAATCGCCCGCCGCCATGGCCCAGCCCGCGCCCAGCGCATAAATCGCCAGCCCTGCCAGCAATGCCGGCCTGCGGCCCCAGGAATCGCATAGCCGTCCCCACACCACCACGCCGAAGGCGAAGGCCACGAACCAGAGTGACAGCGTCTGCGCCGCATCCTCGGGCGCGGCCTGATAGGCTGTCGCGATCAGCGGCAGCGCGGGGCTGTATATCGTCTCGGCTATCTGCGGAAAGCTCAGCAGCAGGATGACAAGCGGAAGGGGCGGGCGGCGGGACATGGCAGCATCGGTAAACACGGAGTCCGCTTTTTTAGCCGGGCGCCGCTACCGCCGTTGTAGCCCGGAAGACAAAAAACATCGGAACTCGGACAAATGGCCAGGCTTGCCCCCAACGACGCGTTCAACCCCGACATCATGGCGCAGCCCGTGACGGGCATTGCGTCGCGCCTGATACAGCACGACTCCGGACTACATAGCCACGGCCGGGGCCAACTGTTGTTCGCCCATGCCGGATCCATCCGCCTTGCGATGCCGGGGCTGCTCGCGGTGCTGCCTCCCATCCGCGTGGCCTGGATCCCGCCGGGAACCGAGCACCGCGTCCTGATCCGCGGCGGGCTCCCCGGCGCCGAGCGCGATGCCCTGCGCGCCCGGCTGCAGGCGCTGGTGGGCGACAAATCCACGGGCGGTGGCGGCGGTTTCA
>LNAP01002659.1_pt1 | contig 17689 bp, 10 predicted proteins | sample 602601 | NCBI WGS metagenome assembly LNAP01 (sample SAMN02440304, study PRJNA202911) | soil metagenome | biome: Subtropical and temperate rainforests or woodlands; isolation source: soil samples (1 kg each in a 20% v/v slurry with milli Q water) were... ... | reverse complement strand
TCCTGGCGATTAAGGGTGATCGCGTCCGCTTAAAAATACGCGGACACCATCGCCCTTAATGCTGGAGTTTTGAAGGTGACATGGCCGGACGCTTACGAAACAGCAGTCCACTGTCAGCAAGTGCAAGCGAGCTGCTTTTAACGGCGCTATGGATTTGTACTGGCTCAGTGGGGCCAATTTATCGGAAGATCTTGGAGTTCCGATCAAAACCGACGTAGGAGAGTTTGCGCTTGATAATTGGGTCGGGACCAATGACCTCAAGCTTTATCGGATATGCAGAGATCTACACTCGACGCCCCACGAGGGTTCGAAAACTATGCGCTTTGCATGCTCACGTGAGTCAGCTTTGGAAGCACTTCCTTACTGGCGCAATGTAGATCGCATGTCTAAAAACGTGATGCTGTACCGACATGCGAGCGGCTATCGATCTCTCGATAGGACTCTGCTGTCCAACGTCGACGCGGCCGTCAAGCACCTTGAAGGGGAGCTGCGCAAAGTGCTGAATGACTGAGCGCGTTTACAAAAAAAGGGCGATTCAAATCAACAGGTCTGTTATCCAAGACAAGGCGGTCGACTTAGCTTGTAGTGCTAGTCCGGGTACTCAGCCTCTTCTTTGGATTGCATCTCATGCCAATTAGCCCACACCTGTGCTTCGGCAACGCACTGCTTCTGCGAGACCTTACGCGGTCTGATTTGGTCAATTTCTCCCGCATCTACCGAAAAGATGTAGCGACTGGCACTTTGAAGGATGATCTTGCGAAAAAATCTTGCGTCTGAATCAGTAAGGATTGTTCCTCGGCGAGGTGGACGTGCACCTACGCAGGCGTAGAGAAGGTGTTTGGGGCTCAATGGGAGAAGCAATTGCACTCCTGGCACGCCCCACCCCCCTTCCAAGGAGAGTTGTCCGTTAGCGTCACGAGAAAGCCTGATGAAAGGATTGTCGCTGGTAGGCCAAGAAATCCCAGGTGGCGCATGCAAGATTGTCCAATGGTATTTGGGTAAACGATGGATGGTTCGCGTAAGTACATGGCGAAGCTGCCAAATCCACATTTTCCTTCCATTAAGGGCCCGCGCTTCCACTCCCTCAGTGCCATCCTCATTTTTTACTCGTAGAACTTTGAGTGGTAGTTTACTCAGAGACTCATCGACGGGTTCAGATTGCAGTTTAATACCCGCCTTTACCGCCGCTTCAATTCTGGCGACTGAGGTCTCGAGGGAGTCGGTGAGCAGGGTTTTCAGCGTTTTTTTTTGCCTTTGCATGAAGCTCTCAAGGCCCGCTGGTGTTCTCACCGACTGGGCTACCGCGAAACGAAAGAGATTGTTCCAATCCTCAGGGCTGAGTCGGGACTCGTTGACCACTTTGGCGATGGAAATAGTCGCGGGGCTCTCGAAATCCCGGTCTAGCCAACGTTCGATTTCATCACTGTCTTGCGCACCGGAAAAATACGTATAGAGATGCTGATGCTTTGCGATGCTGCTAGGCGAATGGCTCTTCCATAGTTCACAATTTTCATGTGGAACTAGCAGTCGATATGTGGGGACTTTTTCATCGATCATCCACTGCTTGAGATACGCCTGGGGTACATAGTGATTGTCTTTCTTCAGATGCCCCATCGTGAGGTCAATGCTCCCTTAGCGAAACGGTTGTCTACTGGCGTCCCGTTGGTAGGTTCCTCACGCTGCGGTCCAAGCCGACGGAAAAAACAGGTCAATCCTCGGACTCCGACGTGCCCCGGAGACATTAATTGTTAAGGGGATGGTGAGCGAGGGCATAAGCCCTAGATCACCTTCTCAGCTTCAACTCCTGCGCGGGTTGCGGCGGAACATTTTCGAGCTCAAGGAGTTCCGATAGCAGCAATGGACGTACCGAATGCTAGGTTCAGCAGTGGTCACTTGAAGTAGGGGAAGACGATTAGACGAAAGTGCCCCCCCCAACAAGCCTGCCGACTTCTATCGATCCAACCTGACCCGCAATCGGCGTGCTCGCTCCCGGAATGCTTGCTCGCCACCTTCCAAAATGTCGCAAACGGCCTTACGAATTGACGCATTTTCAAGGCCACCCGACTTGTAGGTGATCAATGGCAAACCCCCGGTTGAATGGGGGCCAGCGTCCGCGACGATGATCTGATCTGCATCCGTGTTTATTACCAAATTCGCGTTGTGGGTGACCATTATTACTTGGCGCTTAGATTTGGCATTTATGAACAGACCAACCAACTCCTCAAATACAGATTTTGGGTCTAGATTCTCCTCAGGTTGATCGATGATGAGTGGACGATCGTCCGCCTCATCTAGTGCGAGATATAACAGAAGTAAAACGATGCCTCGAGTACCTGGGGATAACTTCCGGATATCAGTCCCGTCGTAGATAATTTCGTAGCGAACGGTGATGTGGTCTGTGTCGAAGAGCCAATGCGCAAATTGCTTCAACCACCCACGCAATTCAGCTTGCTGATCTGTTCCATAAGGTGCATGACGCAGCAGATCACGCTGATGCGTCTCGATAAAGGCTGTCATTGCTGCCTGAACATCCGCCGCCGAGCCGGTTTCCCAAGCTGTGCGGAGCATCCTTTCAGCCACCTCAATTAGTGCACCACGTCCCTGAAACGGGCCAGTTTTTCGCCTATCCAGGAGGGATTCTTCCGCTACTGCGCCCCACGCGCTTACGTTCACAACCCGGCGAACTGTAAAACCGAGTTTCTTTAAAGTGCCGGAAGATTGGGCTAGCCGGGCTAGGAGTGGAGCGTAGAGCTCCAGCAACGCGTCCTGTTCGCTCTCAATAGCTTGGAACACGCGACCGTATGCTTCTTCACGCTCGGTCTGAAGATCCTTTCGCCGAGTATTGGAACCCTCTGCGTCTGTAAGCCGCTTTTTGAGCGCCTCCAACGCGGCACTTTCTTGGGTGATACGCTGAGTGAGGGCTGTGTATTGGGCCCGGATAACCTTATCGGCGCCTATGAGGGTTTCCAATCTGTTCATTTCGGCGGTGAGCAAGTTCAGGGTTAGTGCTGTAAGGTCAGCCTCGGACGAAAAGTACTCAACTTGTTGTACGCCAGTAGCCAAAGGAGGAAGGGGCGGGCCAGTCATCGCGTTGATTTGGCCATCAGCCCAGTTGATGTAGCGCGAGAGGCTTTTGTCTACATCTCCTTTATATATGAGTAAAAACTCCTCCCATTGCTCGGCTGAGAGATTGCTAACCTGATGGCGCTCTTTAGCTTGCCGTAGCAGTTCTGGAGCCCTATTGGAACGGGTACTTTTAACCTCATCCTGCAGAGAAACAAATGCCCGCCGTTGATTAGTGAACTGTTGGATAGCTGTTCGCTTTGCCTGAACGGCAGTTACCACTTCTGTATGGCGAGCGGCTTGTACTTCTGAGCCTTTCACCACAAGCTTGGCACGGTCTTGGTTGTAGCTTTCTAGGAGGCCTGTCTTTTGGGCAACTTGCGCTTTAAGACTTGCGACAGATGCTTCCTTTTCAATCTCTGTGGCGATGCGATCTGATAAGTCCACGATCGCCCCAACCTCCCGTTCTCTGGAGTGCTTGAACCTAGACGTTCGGTATTCACGCAGCTCCTCAAAATCGATGGCGCCTTCACGGTCGTCATGTGGGTGAGTGTCGTAAATTACCCGCTCAATCTCTGCAATGAGACTGTCTGAGACCCCGTTTGATGAGCAAAGCTCTTCTACGAACTGCTGAGAGAGATAACGTGCCCGCGGAAATGACAATTGATCATTCGCGTCACGACCGTCTAGGAACCGGGTTACGGAGGTGCCGCCTCCCCATGCTAGCGTAGCTGTTGCCTCACCCATAAGCTTGTTAGCGCGAGCCAAGAATGAGGGACTGATTGCACCGTGCGTCTTCCACGCATCAGTTGGAATCGCATCACAGGCCGCAGCGATCATATCGGCGAGTGCGGTCTTGCCCGATCCTCGAGCACCGATGATTGCTACCAACCCAGGATTGAGTTTGATCTCTGGGTTAGCCATCCAACCAGCATTAGTTATTGAGAGATGCGATATAACTTGAGACGGCATTGCGGAGCGAGGAGGCTCTGAACCGACATATGCCCGCCCTTCGGGGTCAATGCAGGCTTGTCGTAGTGCATCAAACTCTAGACCTCCCTTGATCCACGAATATCTCTCGTCCGTTGGTTGACCTACAGTCTTATGATCATGCGCATCGCTACCGTGTAGGCAAGGTTTGCAACCGTTGTATCGTTCCTTCAAGTCGTCTTGGGAGACGCTCCGTTGCCCACTCCAGTACTCCCGCTGTGCGGGATTACTGGAAAAGATAATATGGGCGAACCGTTCAATTTCCTGGCGCACTGTGGCATCGGCGGCTTGATGAATCCCCGAGGTTCCGTCACCTGACCCAGCAGCCACCGCCACCAAAATGTTGGTTTTCGCCCACTCGCTCTCGCGTAGAACCCGCCGGAGCTGGTCGAAGTTGACCTTGAATTGGGTCGCACCATGTTTAAGCGCCGCTTGGTCATCAATGATTTGGCTATCTGCGCGTTTGCCAAGGGTGATCAGATCAGCTCGGGTACAGTTGTAGGTATCGTCGTGCGCCTGAAACTGTAGGCGCTGCAAAATACGCTGGAGCTGTTCAAGATGGTCTGGGTCGTCTGGACATACAAGGAGGTGAGCGTTGATAAATCCGCGTTTCGCAGCAACGTCTAGACGAATCTCTACATTCGGAAAAATAAGCTGCACATCAGGCAAACGCCCTGCATGCTTGAACTCTAGGACTTTCTCGTAGGTTTGCGTTAGATAGTAGTCGGTGACAGCTAGCGCCTCAATTTTCGGCGTAAGCATTTCTATGCTACTGAGGTAATCATCCCAAGGTGACTTGTCACCAAATTGGTTGTTGAGAATGGTGCCCGGTGCATGAATATGAGGTTCCCAGCGACACCATTCCGATCCGCGCCCTATCATTTATCCTCCTTGAGTGCCGTGGTCCATTGATGGTCTGATCATACCTTGGCTCATAGCTGCATAAACAGCGGCCTATCGAATGCAGAACTGAATGCTGTAATTCAGTTGCAGCGGCAAGGAGGGCAGCCGGGAGAGTGAATTTGCAAGGCATGTACCTTTAATCTGAACAAAGTTCCGTCCCGACGCCCTCAATCAAACGCTCTATTGTGAGAGATTCCAAGCGCCATGCACGCTGACCAGCCGTTAATTGCTGCCTTGAATACGCTGTGGAAAATCAGCCCGCCAGGGCCAGATAGGCTGTGGTCGTCACCCGAGTTCGTAGCACTAAAGAAACTATTGGTGCAGCGTTATGAGAACGGTAGGTCAACCTTCGGACTGGAGTTTTCACTTGGAAATGCGTTGAGGTCTCTCGGCCTGCCTTGTTTACAAATGCAAGAGCTTCGGCATCCACCGTTAGAGATGGAGGACATCGCGTCGGCGCTAAAACGAGAGTTTTCCAGAACGAAAGTGATGCGGCGGTATTTGTGCCCACTGGATCTCGCGGACGATGTCCCCACAATTAGCTTTGGAAATTCGAAGCTGTCTCGTTTCTCTGCCGCAGAGCTGGAATGCTTATTCGATGCTCCAAGATTGGAAAGACATTTCCCCGGAGTTCAACTGGACAGCCGTCGGCTTTCGGAATTTCACTGGTTGATCGTCGAAGAAGAGGTGGCGATCAACGTCGGTCCTGCGGGGCGCACTCTTCCTTTTTTAGACATGTCTATTGAGAGAGATATCGGAGAAATAGACCCCTACAGCGGGCGTCTTCCCGCTGTGGTCGAGTCAGCACTATTTTTCTTGCTGCTGGCACCTTGGGAGCAGTGGGCCGAAATGACCGACGTTGATTGGCGCGGATTTCACATGCCATGGATTTACACCGTCAGCGAGGACTTATGTGTCTCACCAGCCCGGCCACCTGATCCGGATAGCCTATCTTGGGAACCCCAGGGCTATACAAACGAATGGGGAGAGATTATTGAGTATGAACGGCCGATTGGTCTGCGCTTGGATGACAGTGCTGTTTCTGGTATCCAAGCCCTGACAAACGCATTCTGGGAACTGGTTCAGGGCGCGCGAAAATCAGACCTTTTTAGTACTCCCGTGGAGCACTTTCTGGTCCGGGCTTTTTTGGCCAACAAAATAGATGAAATCATGGCTCACCTGACGGTGATCGAGGCTGCGTTGGGGACGGAAAGCGACCATAAGTCTCAATTGCGCCCAAAGCCCGACCTCCATAAAAGCATCGGGGCAACTAGAAGGGTTGCCGCCAGGCTTAGCGCGGCAGTTGGAGAGCCTCAAGCAGCACGAGACTTTCTGCACCTGTTTGACTTGAGGAGTATGTTCGTCCACGGACGTGCTGGTCTTCAGCCCATCTCAACCACACATCGAGTTATGGCGCGCAGCCTTGCACGAGGCGCCGCTAGTGCATTGGTGCACCTCGCAAGCCTAGGGCTTCCGCGTGAGATTCTTTTGGCACAGCTGCTCGATAGTGGGATTGAAAATTTGCCGTGAGGCTAGATCCCGAAGGTACCCCTTCTCTAAGGACGGTGTTAAAAGAGCTCAAAACTTCATATCTTGTCGAGCGACTCTACGACGTATCCTTGGGTTATGAAACCGTTCACTGTAGTCAAATAGATCCGCCCGTGCTTCATCGCGTGTCCGGAATATACGAAACTCGGGGCGATTCACTTTATATAAAACGGATTTTTCTCGCCAAATATGAATAAAGAACAGTTATACACCGTGGGTGATGAAGGACTCATCCCCCAAGCTGACTCCGCGCGTCAAGCTGTGGACTCGCTGCGCGGTTACGTCTATCAGGTGACTGCAGCGGCCCTTGCGTGGTTGGATATCGGTGAGCGATCCCGAATTTTCCTAGAGGTCGCTGAGGACTATGCCACTATGGCTGGTAACGTCCTCAAAGCTGTGCAGGTTAAGGATACCCGCGCATCAACCACTGTCACTCTCAATACAAAGAGCGTCCGCGCCGCGATCGCCAACTTTGTTCGTTTGACCCTTGAAAATCCCGCAATTGAAGTACATCTCGAATATTTTACGACCTCCGAGATCGGTAAAGAGTTAGCCGGATCTACGCCTCTTCCATCGGGAGAGGCGGGCTTGGCGTACTGGCGTTCAACCGCTAAAAGTGGAGATCTTTCACCTTTACGACAGTTACTCAACAGCGACTCATTCGTAGAGCCGGTTAGAACCTTCGTAAGAGAGCGAGACGACGAACAGCTGAGAAATGACTTACTACGGAGGATTCACTGGAACTGCGGCCAACCCGATCTGGCCGCGCTCCGCAGAGAGTTCAATCAGCGTTTGATCGTGGTGGCAAGGGAGCGATTCCAGTTGCCTGCTTCAGAAAGTGAGAGCGTCGCAGACACCCTGCTTTACCGTGTGCTTGAGAAGAGCATAGGCAAGAACGCTTCGGAACGGTGGTTGACACGAGCGGACCTAATAATTGCAGTAGAGACATGCACCCGGGTATCGGTTCCCAGGGCTGTGTTCGACACACTGACGGCATTCTCAGGCGGACTCGCCAAGCTAGACGGAGGAGGTGTCCAGCCCGGTATGTCATCGACACCGGCGCTGCGCTGGCTAATTGACGGAAGCTCGCTTCCCAAGGCTCGCGGTTTTCTATCTCGGCCGGTTGTTAAGAATGATATTGAGGTAATGGTACGCGAGACTGGCGTCGGCTTTATTATCGGGACTAGCGGAGTTGGAAAAACGAATATAGTCCGTGCTGTTGCGGAGACAATCGGTGGAAGATTTTTTCTGGTTGACTTTCGGGATGCAGGAGTTGATGAGACAAAGAATCGGTTAGATGTATTGCTTTCTCGTCTAGGTGGTCTTCAAGCACAGGTGATACTTTTAGAAGACCTTAATTGCTATGAAAATCCTCAAGTTGGGCTATTACTCAGTCAAGTGCTTCAGGCGCTAGCTAGACGCGACATAGGCGTAATGATCACTTGCTATAGCAAACCTACCCCAAGAGACTTGGCTAGTTTTGGGCTAAAGCTTAACTGTATTCACGAATGCTTGTACTTTAATCAAGACGAAGTGGACGAGTTGGTGTTGCTCCATGGCGGCGCCCCAGCAATTTGGGGGCAATTAGCTCGTATTACAGGTGCTTTTGGGCATCCTCAATTGGTGCATGCATTTATTGCCGGTATGGCGGCTCGGGAATGGCCAAAATCCGAGGTGCTGCAGCTTTTGGGGGCCGGCCTGTCATCTGGAGATGTCGCAGCGGAGCGAGATAGTGCGCGTCGAAAAATCGTGGAGGCACTCCCAGAACATACGAGAACGCTCCTCTATCGTCTCAGCCTGCTAATAGGCAACTTCGATCGCAACATGGCTCTGATCGTTGCTGAAATCCCACCGCCTGGAAGCACCCCAGGCGAAGATTTAGATACGCTTATTGGCCCTTGGGTCGAAACAGTGGGAAGAGATCGGTACCGAATTTCGCCCTTGGCTGCGAAGTTTGGAAAAGAAATGCTTTCTCCATCTCTTCAAACACTCATCCATAGCGGTATTGCGAAGCATTTAATTTCCAATTCAAGCGTTGACGTTCGCGACGTTGACAAAATACTCACTCACTCACTCGTCGGGAAAAATACTTTTGCTTTGGCATTGGTTGCTACGAAACTGCTGACAGCAGACGAATCTATCATAGGCTACCTCTGTGAAAACTTTTCGTTATTTCAAGTGCTTGAAGCGAGTGGGCCAATTTATCCACATGATATTCACGTGTCGGCATTGCTTCGAATGGTGCAGTTGAAGGTTCTCGTCGCTGCAAAATCCAGAGATAAGATACCGTCCTGTTTTGCGGCATTACGTAAGGAAATTCAGCTCTTGCCGGAAGGGTCGACGAGAGATGCGATGTACGTCTCTGGGCTGCTCGTAATACTGAACACCTTAGGTGTCGCTAATTATGTTAGCGATTGGTTTGTGATTCTGCAGGAATATCGAGCATTCATACGGGAAAGTACATTGCTCGATCGTGCGACAGACGAAAGCTTAGAACAGAACTTCAATGCGGATGGTGGTGTTTCGAGCCTTTTCGCAGTCGGGATTGCCGGTTTGGATAGTGTTATCACGCTGGAGGGAATCTTACGTCAGCTGAATGATCTTGAACCCAGCGATAGGACTTTTTACCTTAGTACTATCCAAGATATCACGCCTGATTACTCAGTCATGGTAAATGGTCCATGGGTCGCTCAGGATCGGGCGTCTCTAGATTATATAGATATATCTACTCGTTATTATCGGATGGCAATTTGCACTAAAGATTGGGGGATCCGTGCTCTAACTCTGCAATGCTGGATTGCTAGGGCGGTAATGTTCGATGAGCATGCCAGTGATCAGGCAGGTGCTCTTCGTGTCCTTGATGAGGCAGTAGCTGCGTGCGGCGAGGATGTATTGTTAGCGCGCGCACGCGCAAAAATTTACTGGCGCGCACAAGATCACTCCAAAGCGTTAACAATACTGCGTGGTATTGCTGATGTTATTGGCAGTGACAATTGCGTCGAGCGAGCTTTCGCTTTGCGTGAGGCCGCAATCAGCGCAGCTAAGACTAGCGACTGGGCACAAGCGGAGCAGTGGTTCCTAGAAAGCAGAGAATCGGCATTTCAGGCCAGCCTCCATGACATGAAAGTCATGGGCATTGGACTCGGTGCTGATGCCGCAGCAGCAGCTTTCAAGGCTAGGAATGTAGAAAAATCGCTGATCCTAATTGGGCGTGCCCTGGCTGAGCTAGAAGGCATTGATCCCCGCACCTCTTTGCGATCTATCTACTGCCATAACGTCGTGCGACACACCTTACTCTGGCTAACGTCATGTATCGAAGACATACCTGTAGAGATCGAAGGTAAACCCATAGTGTTGGTACCTGGGAGTTGCAGTAATCCCGAACCGCCAGCGGCGATCGCAGAGCGTCCGGCCGCAGCAATGGACGTTGCGTGGTATATGCTGGCGAAGCTGGACGTCTTGGCCCACACTAAAATTGGGTACGCGGTTCAGCTTCGTGAGAGATTGGGCTCGAATACTATTTTAAGTTTGGAGTTCAGCCTGCGCATGAGTGAACTCGTAGTAAATATTGAAGACAGTAACTCCGTAGAGTTTCCTGACTGTGTTTTACGTTTCGTAGAATGCGCGTCTCTTGCATTCAGCCGGTCAGATCTAGCCGAACTCAATATGCTAGAGCCAGCTCGAGAAAGAATTCCAATGCTGAATCTAGCTGAGCTCGACACTCAGTCTAAGAAAATCTTGAATGATGCACTCCTTGCGTATGCCATTAGGTGCGCAAGCAAGCATCGATTTGAAAATACTTCAGAACTGAAAGCCGCCATGGTTTCGCGGTTCGGCGTCGGCCCGGTGGAAAGCACCATCCTCGCTAGGATTGGAACCAGTGGGAAGCCAGCTTCACCAACTTCGTTTGAAGAGAGTCTAATTGATGATCTGTCGGTCTTTTGCGCGGATGTTCACCCAACACCTAGAAACTACGCGTTGGCGGGTATTCGATCACTTCAGTTAGTGGCTCATTCGTACATAAAGAGTGACTTGATCCCCATAATTGCGTTATGGCAGCGCTTAGCTTGGACAAGGATTATTTCTTCAGAGGCGTTTCAGCTTTTCACACCTTTGAGTACAGTCCCACCTTTGAAAGCAGCTTTATCAAATTCAGCCAATGATGAGAGTTTTTTGTACCAACTTATGCTGTTGGCGGCAGATGCCACTGCATTGTCCCTCGGCCCTAACCTGCGTGCGGATTTTGTCTCGAAGATTCGTCAATGACTGAGCATATGACGACTTGGTTCGAAGGAGTTGCTGGCAGGGCTGTGGCAATATTGCAGTCAGTAGGCTGGAAGGTTGCGACAGTTTTTAATACTTGATGCATTGTGGCATGGAGGCATTTCCGGTGGTTGCGACAGATTCTAGATATCAATGGCGCCCGAACGCGGACCCCGTAGCTCAGGCGTCTGATGCGACAGTTTTTATTTGCAATGACCAGTTGGGGCGTGTTTTCCAGGATCAAAACAGCCCCACGGAATGAAGGCTTACTACAAACCCCTCTAAAGCGATCCTCCTAGCGAAGGTGAGGCGCTGCCGGCAACAGGTGGGAACCAATGCCGAGGATTGAGACAGTTTTTAATCCCTGCCGCATGGATCAAGGGCGGAATTCCGAGCGTCGAGACAGTTTTTAGAGCGTCAACGCCCCTAGTCGGAGCACCCGGATTTCTGGGACTACCAGAGACAGTTTTTAATCCTTAAGATCAACACTAAAAATCGCAGCCTATGGTTGCGATTTTTTTTATCCGAATGAAGGACATTGCCCCATGGACAGATTCCAGGAAATGCAGGTCTTCGCCGCCGTCGCCCAGGACCAAGGCTTCTCTGCGGCGGCGCGGCGTTTAGGGATGTCGGCGGCCAGTGTCACACGGGCGGTGGCGGCGCTGGAGACGCGCATTGGCACGCAGTTGCTCACCCGTACCACCCGCAGCGTGCATTTGAGCGAGGCGGGGCAGCGTTATCTGGAGGATTGTCGGAGGATTCTCACCGAGGTGCAGGAAGCGGAGGATTCGGCGGCGGGCAGTCACGCACAACCCCGTGGGCAATTGACGATTACCGCGCCGGTATTGTTTGGAGAGTTATTTGTCACGCCAGTGATGGTTGATTATCTGGCGCAGTTTCCTGAGGTCAGTATCAATGCGCTGTTGCTTGATCGTGTGGTCAGTGTTGTCGAAGAGGGAATCGATGTGGCGGTGCGCATCGGCGATTTGCCTGACAGTAATCAGCATGCGATTCGTGTCGGCGAAGTGCGGCGGGTGATTTGCGGTTCGCCAGCGCTGATCGCAGCCCATGGCCGGCCTTCTCATCCGCAGGATCTGGTGCAGGCGCCGATCATTGCGACATCGGCCACGGGCCAGTTACGTAACTGGCCATTCCTTGAAAATGGCGATCCGCTGACGGTGCGCACGGAGGCTCGGCTGGTGGTCACCGCCAATCAGGCGGCCATCACGGCCGCCTGCCTGGGTCTGGGATTCACCCGTGTGTTGTCTTATCAAGTCGCGAGAAAAGTCGCGGCGGGTGAGTTGCAAATCGTCCTGGCCGAATTCGAACTGGCGCCGTTGCCGATTCATGTGATTTATCAGGGCGGGCGCAAGGCGCCAGCGCGAGTACGCAGTTTTGTCGACTTCACGGTGAATGCCCTGCGCGAGCATCCCGCTTTGAAGAACGAGGCATTATTGCTCTAGTTGAAATAATGGATTGCGTTTGCTGGTTATTCTGTTGTTTCGGTAGCAGGTGGAAGATGACAACCCATCGGCGCCGACACTTTCCAATTGGCGCCTCCACCCAGCGGAGTCGACCATGCAAGCCATCAAACTCTACAACTTCCCACGCTCTGGCCATGCTCATCGTGTGGAGCTGATGCTGTCCCTGCTGCAACTGCCAACTGAACTGATCTTTGTCGATCTGGCCAAGGGCGCACACAAGCAGCCGGATTACCTGGCGCTCAATCGCTTTGGTCAGGTCCCGGTGATTGATGATCAAGGCGTGGTGCTGGCCGACTCCAACGCGATCCTGGTCTATCTGGCGCAGAAATATGGCAACGGTCGTTGGCTGCCCACCGATCCCGTCGGTGCGGCCAAGGTGCAGCGCTGGTTATCGGTCGCCGCCGGGCCGATTGCCTTTGGCCCGGCAAGAGCAAGGCTGATCACCGTGTTTGGTGCGCCTTACAACGCTGAGGAGGTGATCGCTTACGCCCACACCGTGCTCAAAGTGATCGATCAGGAACTGGCCGCCAGCCCATACCTTGTCGGCAACGAGCCGACCATCGCCGACGTCGCGGCCTACAGCTACATCGCCCATGCGCCGGAAGGCAATGTGTCGCTGGACGACTACGCCAACATCCGCGCCTGGCTGGCGCGCGTCGAAGCCTTGCCAGGGTTTGTCGGCATGCCGCGCACCGTCGCCGGCCTGCAAAAAACAGCCTGATGCTCACGGCCCGATTCAGTCGGGCCGTTCTTGTTGCGCGATAAGCGCAGGGGAGAAGCCGTTATGGACCGTTCACCTTGGCACGCTGGCGAGAAACAGTTGCAGGCTCACGTAGGTGTAGCCGAGCGAATGGACACATTAGGTCGTAGGGTGATTCGCGGCGAGATGCCCGATCAGCACCGCCAGTTCTATCAGCAACTGCCGTTCATGCTGTACGGCGCGGTGGATGCTGACGGCAACCCTTGGGCCAGTGTTCTTGAAGGGCCGCCGGGTTTTGCTCATTCTCCAGCGCCTGCGCTGTTACAGTTCGACAGTCTGCCCGGCAGCGACGACCCAGCGCAATTGCAAGACGGCGCGGCGATCGGCCTGCTCGGTATCGAGTTGCACACCCGGCGTCGCAACCGTATGAATGGCCGGGTCGGTGCTGTGACTTCGAGCGGCTTCGGGGTGACGGTGGACCAATCGTTCGGCAATTGCCCGCAATACATTCAATTGCGCCAGTTTCGCTCGGTGCCCCTGGCGGACCCGTCGACCCGTGTCGCGCAGCATCTCAACGCGCTGGATGACGCGGCCCAAGCCATGATCGCCGGGGCCGATACCTTCTTTGTCGCCAGTTATGTGGACGTCGACGGCCAACGTTCGGTGGATGTTTCTCATCGCGGTGGTCAGGCCGGTTTCGTACAGGTGGAAGGTAATCGCCTGACCATCCCGGACTTCGCCGGCAACCTGTTCTTCAACACCTTGGGCAACCTGCTGATCAATCCTCGGGCCGGTTTGCTGTTCATCGATTTCAATACGGGCGATCTGCTGCACCTCAGCGGCCGCGCGGACGTCATCCTCGAAGGCCCGCAGGTCGAGGCTTTTCAGGGGGCCGAGCGGCTCTGGACCTTTGAGGTAGAGCGCGTGGTGCGCCGTCCTGCGGCGCTGGCCTTGCGCTGGCGCTTTGACGGCGTGTCGCCCACCAGTTTGCTGACTGGCACCTGGGCGCAGGCAAATGCACGCCTGCAAGCCAAGGCCCTGGGCGATCACTGGCGGCCGTTGCGGGTGGCGCGCATCGAACAGGAAAGCCACAACATCCGTTCGATCTATCTGGAGCCCGCTGATGACGCCGGGTTGCCGGTGTTCCAGGCCGGGCAGCATTTGCCGCTGCGCTTCAATATTGCCGGCGATGTGCACATCCGCACGTACAGCCTGTCGAGCGCGCCGTCCGATGATTTTTTCCGCATCAGCGTGAAGCGTGAAGGCCTGGTGTCGTCGCACCTGCATGAGCAGATCCGGGTCGGCGATGTGCTGGAAGCCCGCGCGCCCCAAGGGCATTTCACCGTGGCGCCCCATGAGCGTCGGCCGCTGGTGCTGTTGGCGGCTGGCGTCGGCATCACGCCGCTGCTGTCGATGGTGCGCGAGGTGGTGTATCAAGGCCTGCGCACGCGGCGTATTCGTCCGACCTGGTTTTTCCAGAGTTCGCGGACCCTGGCCGATCAGCCGTTTCGTCCCGAGCTGGACCGTTTGCTGGATGGCCTCGGTGACGCGGTGCGCGTGCGGCGGTTGCTCAGTCAGCCTGAGGCGGAGGCTCGCGAGGGTGAAGATTTCGACCTGACCGGGCGGATTGACGGCGACTTGCTCAAGACGATGCTTGAGGCGGAGGACTACGACCAAGTGGACTTTGTCCTCTGCGGCCCGGGCAGTTTTACCCAGGGGCTGTACGACACGCTGCGGGAACTGGACATTCGCGATTCGAGGATTCATGCCGAAACCTTTGGCCCGTCGACACTGCGTCGAACGCCAGACCCGGATGCGGTGGTCATCGAACAACCACCGGCCGCCACGGTTTCAGTGCCCGTTGTGTTCGAGCGCTCGGCCAAAGAAGCGCGCTGGCAGCCGGATGGCGGCAGTTTGCTGGAGTTGGCGGAAAGCCGCGGATTGCGCCCGGAATTCAGTTGCCGTGGGGGTTCCTGCGGGACCTGCAAGACGCGTCTGATCAGTGGCGCGGTGAATTATCCACAGCCTCCGGCGGAAGTGCCCGATGCGGGAGAGGTGCTGATTTGTTGCGCGGTGCCGGCGCAGGGGTCGCAGCCGTTGGTGCTGGACTTGTGACCCTTCGGGCTAACACAGAAAACCCTCGTGGGAGCGAGCCTGCACGCGAAAGCGGTGTATCAGCCAACTTCAATGTTGAATGTTAAACAGCCTTCGCGAGCAGGCTCGCTCCCACATTGGGCCGGGGTTGGCCTGAAAAATACTGCGAACGTCCTACAGACTTGAGTGTTCGGGAGGACGATTCCGACACGTTCTAGCGGTTGTCGTGTCGGAAGTCGGGGGGATAGGCTTTGGAGGTCGCTGCACATCAGCGATCGGGCGTCGCAGTCCGTTCAGTTCATTTGGTGCATAATCGCCGGCCCGCTTGATGGCGGCTGTGCGCGGGATACCCTCGGGTATGCCGAGTTTCCGAATGGCTCGGTCTGCGACCCCGCGTACAGCTGCCTCCCTCACATCGCGTCGCAGCGATCAGTGGCAGCAAAACCCTTCATTCGGAGTGTCACCATGATTAAAGAAACACCAAATCCCCCGGAAACCGACGACGTTTCCCCCTACGAATCCATCGATTCCAAAAAGCTCAACGAAGCCGCCGAGCGGGCGCTGGATCACTACCTCAACCCCTCCGCCCTCAAATCCCCCGCGACCCGCAAGCCCAGCACGATGTTCATGATCGCGCCGGACATCAAAGACGAAGACCTGCTGGCCCACACCTGTGAATCCTTGGCCCAGGCCAATGTGATGGCGAGTGATTTTGCGGGGTACCTGGAAGGACCGCACCGGCACACGGCGATGGCGATTCAGCAGATCGTCATGCTGGCGGAGCTGGCGGTGAACCGGATGCTGGACAACGTGGCCGTACCAAACGCTGCGCCACACCGCTAAACCCCTGTAGGAGCGAGGCTTGCCCGCGAAGGCGGCGTGTCATTCAACATTGATGTCGACTGACACACCGCCTTCGCGGGCAAGCCTCGCTCCTACAGATTTCAGGCGTAGGACAGGGATTTCTCTTCCAGCAGTTCTTCGTACAACGCCGTCCACTTGCGGCCCATTTCATCGGCGGTGAATAACTGCCGATAACGCGCCTCAGCCTTCACGCCCATTGCTGCCGCCCGCACCGGGTCTTCCCACAACGTGCGCATTGCTTCTCGGAACGCCTGTGGATTACTCGGCGGCACCACCAGCCCGGTTTCGTTGTGGATGTTGATGTAGCTGGTGCCAGTGCCGATTTCACTGGAGATCATCGGCTTGCCGTACATCGCGCCTTCGAGCAGCGAGATGCCGAACGCTTCCGAGCGTAGGTGCGACGGAAACACCACTGCGTAACTCAGCTCCAGCAAAGCAACTTTGTCTTCGTCACCCAACCGCCCCAGAAAGTGCAGATTCTGTAACCCCAATGCCTTCGCTTGGGCATGCAGTTCGGCCTCCAGCGGTCCGGCCCCGACGATCACCACCGGATAATTCAGCCCTTGCATCGCGTCGAGCAGAATATGCAGGCCCTTGTAGTAGCGCATCACGCCGACAAACAGGAAGAACCGGTCGCCGACTTGTTTGCGCCAGCGTTCGGTACGTGCAGCGTCAGGCTGTGGATAACCTGACTTGTCCAGCCCGTAGGTGATGACTCGGGTTTTCTCGCGGTAGTCCTGAAGCACATCGCTGGTGTGAAAGTAGTTGGGGGAGGCTGCGACGATTCGGTCGGCGCTGTCCAGAAAACGACGCATCAATGGACGGTAGAGCTTGAGCAAATGGCGCTGGCGAATGATGTCCGAGTGGTAACTCACCACGCAGGGTTTTTTAGTGGCGCTGAAAAAATGCACCAAGTCCATGAAGGGCCAGGGAAAGTGGTAATTGACCACGTCCGCCTCAGCCGCCAGCTCACGAAATTGCTTGAAGACGCTATAGGAAAAACCGGTGGAGGCCATCTGAAAATCCATCCGGGCCTGATGAACCTGATGATGACGGATCTGTATCGCGCCAGGTGCCGGGTTGTTGCTCAACGTCAGTACCGTACTGTCGACCGAGTGGCGCGCACCGCTTTCGCAGAGTTGAAAAATGACTTGTTCGATGCCACCCATCGAGTCCGGCAGGTAGGTCTTGTAAAAGTGCAGTACGCGCATATCAGTCTCCCATAGCCTGGCGGTAAGCGCGGGCCGTGGCCTTCGCGCAACGCTCCCAGGAAAAAAGCTTCGCTTGTTGCAAACCGGCTTCGCGACAGACCTGCCAATGCAGCGGGTCGTCGATGAGTCGGATCATGGCATCGCGCAAGGTGTCTGGATCGTCCGGTGCTATGTAGTTGCCGGCGTCGCCCGCGACTTCCGGCATGGCCGAATGCTGGGTCAGAATCACCGGGGTGCCGCTGGCCATGGCTTCCAGGACGGGCAGGCCGAACCCTTCGTACAACGAGGGAAAGATCAATGCCCGGGCGCCGGCCAGCAGCTGTGCCAGTGCTTCATCGGGCAGATACCCGAGCAGGCACACATCCCCGGTGGCCAGGGCTGCGCGCAATTCATCACTGAATTGTTCGCCTTGCCAACCGGCCATGCCGGCGATCAGCAGGGGAAAACCCTGGCGCACGGCTTCCGGTAACAGGGCATGGGCGCGCAGGGCCAGCGTCAGGTTCTTGCGCGGCTCGAGGGTGCCAACACACAGGAAGTATTCCCGCGCCTCGACGCCGTGAGTCTTGAGC
>LNAP01007327.1_pt1 | contig 17692 bp, 26 predicted proteins | sample 602601 | NCBI WGS metagenome assembly LNAP01 (sample SAMN02440304, study PRJNA202911) | soil metagenome | biome: Subtropical and temperate rainforests or woodlands; isolation source: soil samples (1 kg each in a 20% v/v slurry with milli Q water) were... ... | reverse complement strand
GTTCATTGAAATACGTGTCCATCTCACAAAAATTACATGGACACGTATCTTGATGAGAATTAGCTGAGATTTCTAGACGGTACTGGGCGGACTCTTACGAACTTTCGCGTCTACGGTGCCCGCAAAGTCTGGAGGCAGATGAATCGTGAGGGCATGCGCGTGGCACGATGTACGGTCGAGCGCCTAATGCGTGGGCTGGGCATTGAAGGCGTGCGTCGCGGTAAGCGGGTTCGCACCACGGTGCCAGACAGCGCAGTTGCCAGTGCGCAAGACCTGGTAAGGCGCCATTTCGAAGCAGATCGTCCGAACCGGCTCTGGGTAGCGGATTTCACCTATGTTTCCACTTGGCAGGGATGGCTGTATGTGGCCTTTATTATCGACGCTTATGCCAAACGGATTGTCGGCTGGCGAGCTTCCAGCAGTATGACGACGGACTTCGTTCTAGATGCGCTTGAGCAAGCTGTGTACGACCGTCGCCCAACGCAGTCAGATGGCCTTATCCATCATTCGGATCGCGGGTCACAATACGTGTCCATTCGCTATTCCGAGCGCCTCAGTGAAGCCGGCATCAACCCCTCTGTCGGCAACACCGGAAGTGCTTACGATAACGCGTTGGCCGAGACCATCAACGGTCTGTATAAAACGGAACTGATTCACCGCAGGGCGCCCTGGAAAACCAAGGCCGCCGTGGAACTGGCCACGCTGGAATGGGTGTCCTGGTTTAACCACCAGCGCCTATTGGGATCGATCGGTGACATCCCGCCAGCCGAAGCTGAAGAGCGTTACTATCGACAACTTGCAGCACAGGCTGTGGAACCTGTTTTACTTTAACCAAACAGCCTCCGCGATTCCCGGTTCGATTCATACAGATAGAAAGCAGAACGACTAAAATAATTGAAGCACGATATTAAGGAGCTACTGCGAACCCACTTCTAACAGATAACACTGGCAAACTACTGCAGACCGCACTCAGATTTGTCCTCGCGAGGATAAGTTAAGTTGCAGCGCTCCTGCCATGTGGTCTAGGATTTTACACACATGTCGTTTGGCCTCATCTTCCGCGGTATACGCATCCCTTTTTTCAATGGCAGTAAGGATTGCTTGATGATCCTGAAGCGCCAAAGTGGGGCTGGTCCGAATAGCTCGTGCGCTCATTGCGCCATGAATTTTTGTGTAGATATTACGTAAGGTTTCCTGCAAATGTGGATTGCCACTCATCTCTATTAACAGACGGTGGAAGTCCATGTCAGATTCGACATGTTGCTCTACATCATCGTTCTGTAGCGCTGCGGCCTGGCGATCTAAAGCGGAACGCAATTGAATTAATTCTTGTGCAGTTGCTCTCTGCGCCACAAGCCTAGCGGTCAGGCCGTCTAGCACTGCACGCATCTCGTAGAGCGGAAATAGCCCCCCAATATTGAATGAGACAACGAAGGCTCCGCGCCGTGGATATTCGACAGCCAAGCCTTCCTGAACTAGCCGCTTTACAGCCTCATGCACAGGGCTTCGGCTAGTGCCGAGCCTTGCTGCCAATTGAGGAACGCTGAGATGAGAATCTGGTGGTATTTCGTGTCGTATGATAGCTCGCCGTAACTGAGCGAACACTACATCCGCCATGCGTACACCGCGCTTTGAAACTGAAAGAGAGGGGGATAAGGTATCGAGAGGTTGTGTCATAGGCTCCTAATCCTATCCAAAGCATTACTTACTTCTTTTGCGGTAGTTTACATGCAGAATCAGTAGTGTCCCAATGTTTTCACACTAGGGCTTCATAAGTTAATGATTTACCGTGATTTTCTGGCAATTAAGTCTGGTCTCGATTTGAACATCGAGGCGATGACTTATGGTCTTTCGTATCTGTACGCGAAGGACCAGAATACCGAATGGATACGTATTGCGACCCCCTATCGGAGTGATGAACAAGCCCGTCGGCTTCGGTCAGTCTTGCGGTTATACACGGCCTGCTCCAGCGCATCCAGAACGAAGTCTGTCGAGACCCTCCAGCCGAGGATCCGCTTGGCGTAGGCATTGATGATGAAGGCGACATACAGCCATCTCTGCCAGGTCGAACAATAAGTGAAGTCCGCTACCCACAACCGATTCGGACGGTCGGCCTCGAAGTGGCGTTTGACCAGGTCCCTCGGGCAGGCCGCTACGCTATCCGGCACCGTGGTGCGCACACGTTTGCCACGCCTGACTCCCTCAATGCCGAGACGACGCATCAGGCGCTCGACCGTACCCCTGGGCGCGGAAATTGATTGGAGGATCCCTAAGTTTTTACGTCAGTTTTTAGTGACGCGCATAATGTATCCAGAATCTAGGCTTGAGCAGGATGTAACTCCTAGCATAGCCAAGTTTCGATCCACCTCTTCACGTAGTAATCGTATTGCATGAAGTACGCCTTGTTCACCACCCACCGCCGCCGCGTAGTTGAAAGGACGCCCAACCAGAACCATGCGTGCTCCTAACGCCAACGCTTTAAGCACGTCTGATCCTCGACGAAATCCACCATCAACCAAAACTGGAAAATCTACACCTACCGCATGGACAACCGACTCTAGCACGCGTAGCGCAGAGACGGCGCCGTCGAGCTGGCGACCGCCATGATTAGATAGGATTACCGCATCCGCCCCTATTTTCCGTGCTTGAACTGCGTCTTCGACGCTTAGTATGCCCTTAATGATAAGACGACCCGACCAATGACTACGTATCCTTTCGAGATGCGACCAACTTAGATGCTCGCGACCAGCAAAATTTCGCTGTGCTGTTGGTGATAGGATAGGCGCACCGCGCTCGGCAAACATATTCTCGAAACAGGGCATGCCCTGAGTTAACAAAGTCCGGCCCCAGGTGCTTAATAGCCAACGTGGCCGAGTTAGAACATCCCATGCTAGACGCGGCGTCGGCTTAAGTGGCATGGAAAAACCAGTCTTGACATTGTTCTCTCGGTTAGCAAAGGTCGGAATATCGACTGTTACAACCAAGTTCTGAAAACCAGCTTGTGCAATGCGAGCGATTAGATCATCCATGCGATCGCGGTCTCCGGGTACATATGCTTGAAACCAGGTACCAGGGCTTTCGCGTGCGACTTCTTCCATAGGAATCAGTGACGAACCACTCATGATGGAAGCAATTCCTTGTGCGCGCGCTGCTCGCGCCATAACAAGATCTCCGCGGTACGTAGATAGTGAAGTGATACCCATCGGAGCGATTGCAAAAGGACTTGTATAAGTGTCACCAAATAACTCTACTGACTGATCTCGCTTAGCAACGTCCCGAAGCACTCGAGTTATGAATTTCAGCTCATTAAAGGCCTGAACGTTATCTCTTAACGACGAGTCATCTTCCGCAGCTCCTGCAATGTAGCCATAAATGGGACGCGGCAGTCGCTTACGAGCGGCAATTTCGAAATCTTTGAGGCTAAGGATGTGTTTCATGGATTGATGGAAAAAGAAGGTGTCAACGTCCTAATTTTGGTAGGTCAAGACACAAGAAAATTGAGAAGAGTTTTATTTCATGTAGTTTACATGTAGAATTTGTTTGTGAGCAAAAAAACTCATCTTTCCGCTGAAAAGCTTTTCCAATTTCTTGAAATAGGCTCTGTGATGTCTTCTATTGAGAATTTACTCTCACAATTTCCTACCTCTGAACTCTCCGATGCGCTTGATGAGTTAGGTATTTCTGGCGTTATTCCTGGTTTGACAGCACAACGTGTCGGTCAAGGCCGTATCGTGGGTCGAGCTATGCCTGTTCATCTTGTTTCTAAGACAGGCGATCCTTCGGCGTATCGCTTTGGCGGTGGTGTAGGCAAACCGCTAGAACAAGTACTTCAAACCATGACCGCAGGCGATGTGATTGTGATGGATTTGCAGGGCACAACACGAGCGTCTGCATGGGGAGGCTTGGCATCGCGTTTGGCTCAACGTCGTGGAGTACGAGGCACCATCATGTGGGGCACTTGTCGAGACGTAGAGGAAATTCGTCAGGTTGGTTACCCAGTGTGGGCGGTAGGCGTCTGCCCTCGCCGCAGTCGTAACGACTTCACCTTCGGCGCCATCAATGAACCTATTGAAATCCAAGGTGTACGTATTACTCGTGAAGATTGGATTGTGGCCGACGAAAGTGGCGTGTTATGCATACCTGCTAACGTCGTGGATCAGGTCATTGAGCTAGCCACACGTATCTCCGCGCAAGAACAAGGACTGCTGGCCACTATTAAGGCAGATGCTGTTACTGACTGGGATGCTGTCTGAGGTTGCATCAACTCCAGTTTCTCGACCTAGCCAATAGGCTGGATCGAGAAACCTACTGACTTTAGAAAATTTTCCGTTGTTTACAAATAGCAAAACAGACCAAGGAGATGACTATGAAATTTTTCAAGTGCGCTGCCGTAACAATATTGGCTGCACTTTCTTGTAATGCGCAGGCTCAGGCAAAAGAATTTCCGACCCGAGCCATAACCCTAATCATTCCATTTCCTCCGGGAGGATCCGTCGATATCGTAGGTCGACTAGTCGCGGAGAAGATGGGCGCAGTGCTCAAACAACCGTTTGTAGTAGAAAACCGAACCGGTGCGGGTGGAGTCGTAGGTGCAAGCTACGTCGCTCGAGCTAAAGCTGACGGTTATACGCTACTCCTCGGTGGTCCCGCCAGTTTTGTACAAGCCCCTGTTCTTCACCCAAAGCTGCCTTATGATCCAATTAGCTCTTTTGAACCTGTCGGACAGGCAAGCAACGGACCATTAGTCGTAGTAGTAGATAAGAATAGTAAGGCTAAAAATCTTCCTATGCTTATCCAGGAATTGAAAGCTAAGGGTAATAATGCGAACTATGGCAGCAACGGTAATGGCACCTTACCTCACCTTACAGGTGACCTTTTCCGGGAAGCAGCCCACCTCGACATGGTGCACGTACCCTACTCCGGCGGACCTGCGGTAATCACGGCCCTACTCAGTGGCGAAGTGGATATGTCGATTCAGAACATTCCTGGCGTGCAATCTATGATCACTGCAGGTCGTCTACGAGCACTGGCCACGACAGGCAATACTCGCGCAGGGGCCTTGCCTGATCTCCCAACGTTGAGAGAAGCAGGATTTAAGGACTTCGAGGCAAATGCTTGGCTTGGCATCTTCGCACCAGCTCACACTCCACCTGCAGTAGTGGAAACACTTTCCAAAGCATTAGAAGATGCGATCAAGGATCCTGATCTGAGAAAACGTATGCTACTTACAGGTGACGAAGCCATCTACCGAACACCTAAAGATTTTGCTGCCTTCGTTGCTAAACAAGCTCTACGCTGGAGACCTATCATCGAGCAAGCAAATGTCACTTCGATGAATAAGTAACACCGTAAGGCCCCGGCCTGTACCGTCTTGTCTCTGACGAGATAACCGCGAGAATAGGCTCCAATCAAAAAACAGGTTGGAACCTATGACAGTCTCTGAAGTTAATCCCGATTCATACCGCCATCTGCCTCGGCGTCGATTCACCAATGAGTTCAAGCAGGCGGTCGTTGAGCGTCTGCTTGATACCGGCGTAACGGTTGCCCAGTTGGCTCGAGAGCACGCGTTGCATCTGAATCAGTTGTGCCGTTGGCGAAACGAGTTTCTGCGCTAGAAGCATCCCTATGACAAGGCTAGGCCTTCCGAGCATGAGGTCAAGGCGATTGAGCTTTTGCCGATCGACGTGTCGGCTGAGGTAAAAGTGCCGCAAGATCGAGGTGCCGGCGAGGCCAGCGGGGATGGTGGTATTGGAATGCGAATCGTGTTCGTCAAAAGCGAGATACAGATTGCTAACGGTTGCTCGGCTCGGTTACTTCGTGCTCTTGTCGAGGCCCTGACATGATAGGCTTACCGGCGGGAACTCGGGTCTGGCTGGCGGCTGGCGTCACAGATATGGGCCGGGGCTTCGATGGCCTGGCGGCAACCGTACAAGCGACACTTCTCGAAGATCCCTTTAGCGGCTATGTGTTTGTCTTCCGGGGCCGCAAAGGGGACCGCATCAAGGTGCTCTGGTGGAGTGGTGATGGGATGTGCTTGTTGGCCAAGCGTCTGGAGCACTGTCACTTCGTGTGGCCGCAAGCCGAGTCGGGCGCGGTGCATTTAACCCCGGCACAGCTCTGGATGTTGCTCGAAGGAATGGATTGGCGCCGGCCTGCGCGTACGCATAAACCAACACAAGTTTAGGTTCCGGTAAATGCGTCAAGAGTGGCGTATTTATTGACATTTAGGTGCTTTACTCGCTCGCCGAAATGGTCGTTATTTGTTAAAATAGCGGCTACGCTAAATCGTGCCCAACTCCCCGACAATATCGATGCCTTAAAGGCGTTGTTGTCGGCGCAATGGGCTGAAGTGGCGGCGTTACAAGAGGCGCATAGTACGGCGCTGGGCGAAGCCGCTGCCTTGAAGCTTGAGCGCGATGTGCTCAAGCTGGAAAAGCACGACGACAAGCAAGAGATCGTCCGGTTAACCTTGCTGTTGGCGAAGTTGAAACGGGCCTTATTCGGTCAGAAGTCCGAAAAACTAACGCGCCAGATCGACCAGTTGCAGCTTGAGCTTGAAGAGCTGCATATCAACCAGGGCGAACGGGCGCAAAAGGTCGAGTCGGTACAAGCGCCGGCTGCGCGTCCCGCCCCGATTGTGGTGGCGCTTGGACGCGCCTGGGCGAAGACATGAGCGAAATGCTGGAATACGTACCGGCCAGCTTCCGTGTCATTCGCCATGTTCGCCCACGCTTGGCCTGTCGCTGTTGCGAGGTGTCAAGAACTCTAGAAAGCGCAGCTTAGGCTCTTCTACCCGGAGGAAAGAAATCAGCACAAGCACATTCGCCTCGCATGGACTTGAGGCATATATATTCATGATTCCACTTCTATCCGGACATCCGCTTGGAATAGATATTCTACGGCCCGAGAACGAAGAAGCCGCAATACACGAATTTGAAGAATACGCGTGTGGCGGCCTTGAAATGCTGCGTGGTATTTATGACCAATCTGCTGGCAAAAGCCCGGATGCACTCCTTCAGTCCATCATAACCAAGAAGCAGGATCAAGAGCCGTTAGAAATTCCCAGCTTATTTTGAGGCCTAAGGCCGCGATAGCCAGAAATCAGCTAAAGCGCAAAAGGCCCTTCTGTAAAGCCGCATGCTTATTGGATAGACGAACTTTCACTCATTTTTGTTAAGAAACAGAGAGGAGAAGGGGCTAGTAGAACTTAAATTCAATTTCCCAGAAATACTCTTTCCTATGAAAAAATAGACGAACTTAATTTCTTGTCTTTAAGTGACTTTGATTGCCTAATATTAGGGATAATTTAATACGATAGAAAACCCATCTGACTAAATTATGCCTAATTTGGATAATTGCTACTATCTAGCTCTCACATGCAGAGCAGAAACCAGTCCGTCATAAGGGCTAGTCGCCGTATCCCAAACATAAATGGCTATGAACAACACATCATCATTATCACTTTTTGTGTTGTGCAGCACTGCAGGTGACATTGGCAATCAGAATAAGCAGGCATCCTAAGGAAAATAGGGGCGCGCTCCAGACGCTATGTGGGGCAAAAGCCGGCAAGAGCAGGCCGGCCGCCAGGCACCATCCGATCAGTGCAATCGCCAGAGTTCCGTCATCAACGAACAAGCGCCCTAATTTTCGCGAAAATTCGATCAGTCCGTTCATGATGCATCATCCATAGATTGAAGTCGATTGCGAGCAAGCTTGACAGAAGCCAGCGCCGCAATAAGCAACGCGGCCGCCAGCGCCAGAATCGCCAGGTCTTCGCCTGGCCAAATCAGCCCGAGTCCTTCCCCAACCCAGAAAATGCCGAATGCCGAAATCAATACGCCAACCGAGAATTTGAGTGCGTTTTCTGGAATGCGAGCCAGCGGCTTTTGCAGCGCTACGCCCAGCGCAATAACGAGGACGCCTGCTAGAGCGGCGCCCACGCTGGCGGGCACAAGCATATTAGCGGTGGCGCCTACAGCAATAACGATGAACACGACTTCGATGCCTTCAAGCAATACCGCTTTGAAGGCGGTGGCCACGGCTAAAGGATCGAGCGAGGATGCCGCCTTTACACTGGTCGCGCGCAACTGGGCCGTTTCTGCATCGAAGGCGGCTTGTTCGTCATGCAGCTTGATGACCCCTGCGGCACGCAGTATGGCTTTACGCAGCCAGCGCATGCCAAACAGCAACAAAAGCACCCCGACAAATAATTGCAGTAGCTTGATAGGTATTTGTCCCAGAAGTGGGCCAAAAACAATAATCATGACAGCGAGCAGAACCACGCCACCGGCCACCCCTGTTAGTGCGGAACGCCAGCCCCTGACTGTACCTACGGCAAGCACGATGGTTAGTGCCTCGACAAATTCCACCAGCGAAGCCAGAAAAGCGGCTAGGACTGAAGGTCCGGCATGGGTCCAAAGCATCATGCTAATCCCCTACGAGCAAATAAAGACAATTGGCCGAGTATTCGTGTTTATTACAACGGCTGCGCCAATTCAGTGACTCAGACAACATGATGCTCATAACGCAGCATATTGCGTCGCCAAAACGATATATTAGAGATATGCATGCAGCGGTAATCAAAGTGATGGCAGTCCCCGATAGCACTTCGAATCGAAAAAATGCAGCCCCGCGATGCCGCAGGCTGTCATCACCCAAGCGATGATATATCCAGAATCGACTTCACCAAGCACCACGGCGCCTTTCATGCCGATGGCGCCAAGTGCTCCTTCCTAGCGGCGCTCCACACTGCTTTGGCCGCGTCCACATTCATCGCCGCAATGGCAAGACCAACAATCAGATCCGGCCACCCCGAAGACCATTGAAGCGTGATCACGCCCGCTAAGATAATGCCGATGTTGGCCAGTACATCGTTGCGCGCCGAAAGGAATGCGGCTCGAGTAAGCGTGCCGCCGTGGTGTCGGAATCGTGCCAACAAGAGCGCACACCCAAAATTCACAACCATTGCGCCCAAACCGGTCAATGACAGCAGCCACGGCTCAGGAGGAGTGGGAACATTAAACTTCTGCCATGCGGTCCACAATAGCGCCAGGACTGGGGCCAGAAGGATGGCGGCCAACAACATGCCAACGCGGGCACGGCTGCGAGGCGACCAGCCAATCGCTAGTGCAATTAATTCTTCCAGGAAATCGATGCTGTCGGCGAACAGCGAGACGGAGCCGATACGCCGTGCCATCGCAAACTCAACGAAAAAGTACGCGAGATTTGCCAAAGCGATGATGATCACCACACGGCGTAAGCCCATATCTGAATACATTGATATTGAAGGTTGCGCGGTACTCGTTTGTTGAGGCTCTGATGATTTCATGAGGGCAGTTGTCTTAGCGGTTCTCGGATTGCGCATCGAAAACTTGATGCGCATAGACATCCAACAGCGTTTCGCAGTCACCCAACCGCTTCTGCGCCTCAGAGGCGAGCGTTGCACCATAAAAATCTAGCTTGCGGATTTTTTCTAGCCAATGCTGCAGTTTTTTAAGATCCGCATCGTTTTCTTCCACCTCGGCGTAAGTAAAATGATTTGCCGCGACCTCCTTGGCAATTTCGTCTTCGAAATCCTTGCATTTGTCCAGAAACTCCTCGTACTGCTCATCCCGGTCGGCTTTGAAGCGCGCGACGACTTTTTCTTCTTGGGAAGGATCTAAGGCGACGGTTTCGAGAATCACGGAATCGCCTTTCATTTCACAGATCTCGTTTTCCAATATCTTGAGTTGGCGAACATGATCATCGTTCTTGGGAAGCAGACATACGCCGTTTTGCAGGTAAATACCGCCCATCCCTTTCAGCTTGCGCCATAATGCCACACGCCTTTTTGGTGGATCAGGGGGGACCTTGTAGGTTAGTAATAGCCAGCTCGTAGTATCCATGGTACGAATATAAAGTAACGATAGTTACTTCTCAAGTGTTTTCATATTTTAGCAACTCTCGCCGTCATGATAATCAGCTTGGATGTACGAAGCATATTTCCGCAGCGTCTGCATGCGGGGAACGGCCATTTAAGCGACAGAAATGAGCGTTGCTGAGCTGCGAGCGCTGTTGGTTGTCTTTGAGAATCCTTAACTATCACCTGATCGTGATTTCAGCGGGTTATCAAAGTTACACCTCAGCCATCCGCGAACATCATTCTGGTTAAGCACCAACAAACATGTATTGGCGCCTCTTTTGAACGCTCCGCGATCAATGAAGAGGTGCGACTCATGCAGCACCATCTGGGTTAATGGCGTATGGCCAACATAGGTTAATGACAATCCCGCGTGCCAAGAATGCTGGCTCATCAACACCTTTCCCGCCGATGTCTCGATTTCCATGGCTTCTTCCGCGTTGATTTTAAGAATAATTCGTCGGCCCCATATGAGCGAAGCCGTCATTTCAGACAGTACCTTGTCGGTCACGTTCGCGTCGGTCAATACTTGCTTAGGCGATTGGTCGACGGGCAACCCAGCAATTGCTGACCAATAGTCCTCTTCAGGGGCGCCCGTCATGAGCTCGGCGTGCGCTACATGGAACATATCGGGGTCCTGGCCTACGGTGATCACATACGGGAGTGCCAGCAACCGGGGCAGAAGGTCGTCTTCCAACTCCGATTTTTCATGCTCGTCTAGGCGGTGCACCCAGCCACCACCGTTGCGGATGAAATCCGGCGCGTTGTGATAGGTCGAACTGCGCTTCTTGTAATAGATGAGCAGCATATCTTCATGATTGCCTACCACGGCGTAAAACCACGGTTCGCGAAGCAATCTCAGGCACCCCATGGAATCGGGACCGCGATCAACTAAATCTCCGACAGAGAATAATCGATCCTTGCTGCGATCAAACTCGATGCGCGTTAACTCGGCTTGTAATAGATCCAGACAGCCGTGCAAATCGCCGACGATGAAGTCACGGCCGATGTCATTAGACGGAAGCAGTTGGTGATACGTGGTCATGATTATTTCCTTGAGCTTGAAGCGTAGCCTATCCAATTGACAGCGCTCAGGCTATTTCAGTTAATGCAAGGTGTAGATGGCGGAATTTGATTCGTCACCAAACAGTCCCAACAGCGCCCGGCGCATTTCACGTGGATTCAGACCACGCAACCGTTCGATATCGCGCGCTGACACGGTCAACGTCCCGACCGGTACGTTCCACTCGCGCTCAAGATCCGTGACGATGCCTTTAACAATGACCTCTGCATGCTCGGAGCCCGGCGTTGGAAAGAGCACCGGCTGCAAGCGTGAGAGCAAGGGTTCTGGCAACGCCAATAACGAATTCGCCGTAGCGATGTACAGGCAATGGGACAGATCGCATTCCGTTAACAAGTAAATATCGTTGTAACGCCGAGCATTGCCCGGCTCCAAGAGATCGAGCAACGCATCATGCGGGCGGCCGCCATTGCCGTGATCATAGGTCTGGGCTTTATCTATTTCATCGAGGACAAAAAGCGGATTGGCCACTTTGACCTGTCCAATGAACTCAATCAAACGCGAAGGCCGATTGCTCGCCCAGCCGCGGGTTACGCCTTTGAGCACTTTGACATCAGACATTCCCGCTAAATTGATCACCGTGTTGGGGGTGCCGAGTAAATCGGAGAGGCGTTGGGCAAACCGTGTTTTTCCGCTTCCCGGGTTGCCGGCCAACAATATGGGCTGCATGCCCAGACGCCTGACGCCGTGGCGTCGCCGAGCCACTAGACCGCTCATGACGACCCTCAGCGCCTCATACGCCCAGGGAAACTCCACCGCGAGCGCATCGCGGATAGCATTCAGGCGCTCGAGGTTGGGCATGGGCGTGAGCGCCACGGGCTTGCGCAATACCTCATATTGCGCGAGATATACCGACTCGCTCTTTTCCGCACTGGGCGTTATGACGCCTGGGATGACGACCATGCTTTCCCCTGTGATGGGTACGGTCGGCGACTGTGACGAGGCTCGCTGACGGTGCTCGAAGGGGTTATTCGATGTGCCCGCTTCCGCCTCGGTCAAAAACAAGCGTACCGCGTCGATTTGCGCGACCAGATACTGGTGGCGCGCATCGTCGTTGTGATCGAGATGGTTGGCAGCCTCAATAAGGCGCTTCCATAGTGGCCAGATCCATTTCATCGCTTCCAGGCGCTCATCGACAGCTCTGGGTTGCAGGCGTACTCGCTGTCCGAGCATGGGCTTGGGCATTAAGGTGAGCCAATTTACGATGCAGGCCAAGGCCGCCTCCAATGTCTCGAGCTGCCAGTATTTGAATCCATTTTGAACATGAGGTAGTGATAAATGGATGCCCCGCAACCAGGCTAGGGTTGTCTCGGCGTCCGATCCGAATCGAGCGGACAATTTGGTCTGTGTCGTGTGTGCAAGTTGAGGAAGCAGATAGGTCGGATAGCCGCACCGCACGATAAGTCTCCTATCGACTAGATGCTCATTGGCGAGTTCCCAGGCACCCAGCACACTATTGAGTTCCACAGCCAGCGAGAACCAGCGCTTCGGTGATGGGCCGTGCTCGTAGTCATACGAAGGATCGTTGGAGCGTTCGCGCACATAACGTCCCAAGGTGACCGCAGCCGCAGCGCGTAAATGGCGTTGCCGCTTTGTATCACTGACCGTCTTCAGATGAGACCGAAGTAATGCCAGCCGGTCAGGCAGAATGTCAGTGTTGCGGCTCAACAAGGTCAAAAGGTCGTCACCGAAGAAGTTATTAAATGGTGCGTGCAATTCGGTTCGGACCGGCTCATTGCCGAAATGCCGTTTAAGACTTTCTTCATCGAGGAATTGGCTCAAGTAGGATTTAAAGTCAGTGACGTCCATGTCATGTCCCCTTTTTTGATATCAATGGATCAGTCGTCATCGCAGGCCCTGCAACGCACTCGCATCCAACCATCTTTAGTAGCCAGTCGGCCCGATGCCCCGCACCGTTCGCAGCAAAATCTACTAGCCTCCTCGGTGGCATTGACCGCCTGGCGAATCGCCGCCGCGGCGGCATCGGGTGCATGGCCGACTCGGTAATAAAAGCGAAGTGTGCCGAACTTTTCCTTGACCTGCAGGATCTCAAACGAGACATCCGGTATGTCGTGGAGGATCGTCTCGATGCGTGACAAAAGAGTGTCGAGTAAATCAGCCCAGCCGGCATGGACCTCGAGTCCAAAGGGCAATGGCCGCCTCGAGAAAAGTCGCAGATGTTTTACAAACAGCTCGTCGAGACGAGCGCTGTCCTCGGCCATGATGAGTCTCCGATAAAATCCAACTGGAATATGAAAAGAAGTGTGGCGGCGCTTAGTCGCTACACGGTGAGCGTCTTTCTAGGAATCGAGAAACTATCCAGAAGGCACCGGGTCTCGCATCGGATGCATTCTTGGCAACATAGAAAACTCGGAATCGTTCAGTATTAGCGAAGCCATAATGCAACAAGCCCCGCTGTGTGGCGGGGCTTGTAAGTGGCATACCTTAAAGTAGCTTCGTCACAGCCCCGCGCACGCGGATCCAATGGCCATCATCACGGTGGTCATACAAGAGGTGGTGGACGTATGCCAGTAGTGGTTCATAATGCGCCTCAAAGTTATTGTGAAAAGCACCTTAAAAGGTGAGGGGCGTTGTCTGCAGTTCCAGACTATCAAAGGTCGATGAGCGCAGCAAGAGAAATGAATAAAAAAGACGAATAAAAAATGCCTGCGTCGTTAAAATGAGACGTGTTAGTTATTGATTTTATTGACGTTTCTCCCTGTAAACTCTCACCTTATTGCCTGTAAAAACTCACCTATATCCTCACGTGGTCCGCGCACTTAACCATTGGTCGTAAGGGCGTGTGTTCAGCGACAATTAACTTGGCCGGTCGGCCAAAGTAGTTGACGCGCGACAGGCGTGTGAACCTCCCCGGGGCGGTTCAGCTTCTTTGAAGACCATGCTGGTAAACAGGCTACCTTCTGATATGGACGACACATGATCGATCTGCCCGAGGAGATTTTGCTCCGCTAGGTTCATAAGCAGAGCGATAACAGCAGCCCGGTCCAAGTGGATTTCGGTGCCATGGAGTTGTACTACCAGCCGCCTACTATCTCGGCGACCATCATCGTAGCCGTCAACCATATGTGTTTATCTGCGAATACTGATCGCGTGCCGTACAACGTCTGGATACCGAAGGCGGTGATGGAGCGCCGAACTAAGCTACAGCTAAGTTTCGCGGCATAACATTTGAATCTGAAGCATTAAACCTACATATTGGTTTAGACAATGGAATGGAGATATAAATGTTACTCAAGAAAGCGGTAAAGGTTACGGTCGCGGGCTTTTTATCGGCTCTGGGCTTGACTGCCTGGGCCAATGCACCAGATGGGGTTACCAGGATGGGCTGGGGTAGCGCGTTCGTTCCAGTTACCCGCGCAATAGCGGTTGCAGAAGGTTATGCTGATGGCAAGGCGACCATGGTAAATCGGCGACTCGAGCGAGGGAAATTGGCCTATATTGTCCGTGTGCAAAATCCTTATGCACACATCGATGCTGTTGTCGATGCCGCCACCGGCACGTTACTGGATTCCAAAACCGTGGCTCGGGAGCTCACCTCCGAAGGTTTATCTATCTGACTCCGCGATAAGGACCTAAAACGTTGAATAACACACCGCGGTGAGCTCTTTTGCCCGGTGCGCGATTGGACTGGTGTTCGGAGAAAACCAATTGATTACAAGCGGAATATTTGGCTGGCTAACCAACAGTCATGAACTCATGGCCTTATTGCAGCAAAATTGGTTATATGGCATCACCTTGGTGGCCACCGTTATTTTTTTGGAAACGGGTCTGGTTATCTTGCCGTTTCTTCCCGGCGACTCACTGCTCTTTGCCGTTGGAGCTTTCTTGGGCATTTCCGGGATTTTTCCGGTTCCGGCGCTGGCTATCTTGATTGCAGCCGCATTCTTCGGAGACCTGATAAATTTCAAGATCGGCAGTTCACGTGTTGGCTCAACCATTATTAAGAAACAGTGGATCCGGCCTGCTCATCTGTCGAAGGCGCGAGGTTTCTTTGAACGGTTCGGAGGAGTGGTCATTATCATGGCCCGCTTCATTCCCGTCGTGAGATCGGTGGCCCCTTTCTTGGCAGGAATGGCTGGCATGAATCCAGCACGGTTCTTGAGCTACAACATAATTGGCGGCATGCTCTGGTGCATCCTTCTTGTGATGGCGGGCTATGGCCTCGGCCAGTTCGTGTGGGTTCAGGCAAATCTCACGCTACTTGCTGGACTAATCATTGCGATCTCTTTGCTTCCCTTGGGCGTACAAGCCTATAGGAAGAGACGATAGCTTACGTGCCTTCCTCAGGAGCGACGACGCAGTCGTGATGAAGTAATGCGGCCTTGCAGTTCAAATATCGCCATGCCGGCAAGCATGGCAAGGACAAAGATCAATGGCTTGCTGCCTTGGGTCAGCGATACCAAGGCAGGGCCTGGGCAGTATCCAGCCAAGCCCCAGCCTACACCGAATGTCAATCCACCCAGCACCAGCCGCTTGTCGATTTGGGTAGCCATTGGCAGGCGTATCTTATCGCCGAGCCATGTTTTGCTGCGGTTCTTGGCAAGCCTAAAGCTAATGCTGGCGACCAAGATGGCGCCGCCCATGACGAACGCCAGCGATGGATCCCAATTGCCGGCCAAGTCCAGAAAGCCGATTACTTTGGAGGGGTTTGCCATGCCGGAGACAATAAGCCCTAAGCCAAACACCAGCCCTGTGATGAACGAAATAATTATTTGCATGGTGCTTTCCTTAGGTGAGCAGGTGACGAACCGCATAGACCGTCATAAACCCGGCAAACATGAAACAGGCCGTGGCCACGATTGAGCGTGGTGAACGGCGGGATAGGCCGCACACTCCATGCCCGCTGGTACAGCCCGCCCCATAGCGCGTACCTAAGCCGACCAATAAACCGGCTGCAATCAAAGTCATTGTGTCAGCGTCAATCTGAACAGAGGGTAGCGGCGCAGCCAGTCTAAAAGCGAACGGCGCAAGCACTATTCCGGCAATAAAAGCGATACGCCAGGCAATATCGCCGTCTGCGGGGCGAAGCAAGCCTCCTACAACCCCGCTAATACCCGCAATTCGCCCATTAAATAGAAGGAAAATTGCTGTCGCCAAGCCTATCAGCAGGCCGCCAGCAAGTGAAGACCATGGGGTAAAGTTGACCCAGTCAATTGTCATTTTCATACCCCTTGCTTCCCTTGCCGTCCTTGCAATAGAGTTCGTACAGAACTTTCATAATGGCTAACGCCTCCATACTCACGATCCTATAAAAGATCTGCTTGCCTTCGCGCCGGGTGCTTACCATCTCCATATTTCGCAAAACCGTCAATTGCTGCGAGAGTGTCGGTTGCTTAATGCCAGTCAGCTCCTCGAGACCACGTACGGAATATTCGTTCTGGCTCATCTGACATAACAGCAAGAGGCGATCTGTATTGGCCAGTACCTTTAATACGCTGCATGCCTCTGAGGCGGACTTATGTAGCGCAGCCAGATCAATGTTTTCGGTCAAAACTGCCATTGCGTTTGTTTCCATTCATTTTTTCTTAATAATATTATAATTGAATATATAAAAATGTATAATATAAACGCATCTTTTATTGCAGAAGAAGTGAACTCTAAACGAAGCAGGAGCACCGACCATGATCTTTCGACAGCTGTTTGAGCCGTTATCCAGCACCTATACGTACTTGCTGGGATGTGAAGAAACCGGCTTAGCGGTCTTGATTGATCCAGTGATTGCATCTTTGGACCGTGATTTAAGAGAAGTGCAACGACTTGGCTTGCAACTTGCCTATAGCATAGAGACGCATATCCATGCTGATCACATTACCGCAGCACTAGAACTGAAAAGAAAAGCTGGCAGCAAGATAGCCGCACCGGCTGCAGAAGGGGTGCTTTGCGCGGACGTAAATCTTGAAGAAGGCAAGCCCTTACAGGTCGGTGGAATTGTGCTCAATCCTTTGCATACCCCCGGTCATACTGCAGGTCATTGTGCTTATGCTCTTAATGACCGGGTGTTCACCGGGGATGCTCTGCTGATCGAAGGCTGCGGGCGGACCGACTTTCAGCAAGGTGATGCCCAGGCGCTCTATTGGAGTGTCCATAAAAAGCTATTTTCGTTGTCGGACGATATCTTGGTTTATCCGGCGCACGATTATAAAGACCGCCATGTATCGACGATTGCCCAGGAAAAAAAGCGTAATCCCCGTCTCGGCAAGAACAAGACGCTGGACGAGTTCAGGGCCATCATGGCAGATCTGAACCTACCCTATCCCAAGTTTATCGATTACGCCGTTCCAGGAAACAAGCAATGCGGTGTGTGCCCAGCCGACTTGCCGGAAAACTTAGGGAAATACTGCAAGCAGATGACAGAAAGTCCACAAGGCTGATAATAAGGTAAAGCATCCTGGGTCGTTTCGAGAAACCTGAACGGTCGTATCGTACTGTCTTGGTGTGAACGATTAGAACGGGATAGGCTTGGCGATGACAACGCCCACAAAAAACACCTTGCAGCAAATACCGGCTGGCGTATGGGTACTCGGCTTTGTCAGCATGCTCATGGACATTTCTTCCGAAATGATCCATAGCCTGCTGCCGTTGTTCATGATCACGACCTTGGGAGCTAGTGCGTTGGCGGTCGGCTTGGTGGAAGGCTTAGCTGAATCCACAGCGCTGATTGTCAAAGTATTTTCGGGTGCCTTGAGCGATTA
>LNAP01002763.1_pt1 | contig 17694 bp, 9 predicted proteins | sample 602601 | NCBI WGS metagenome assembly LNAP01 (sample SAMN02440304, study PRJNA202911) | soil metagenome | biome: Subtropical and temperate rainforests or woodlands; isolation source: soil samples (1 kg each in a 20% v/v slurry with milli Q water) were... ... | reverse complement strand
CCCTCCACCCAGGTCACCCCGGTAACGAAGCGGTTGGACTCGATCGTGCGCAAAATCGCGCCGGTCTCGGGATCGAGCTGGTGAATTTTCCGGTCGCGATACCGCCCCACCCACAGCGTGCCTTCAGCCCACGTCAGCCCGGAATCATTGCCGCCGCCCGGTGCGGGAATGGTATTGAGCACCTTGCCGGTCTGCGGGTCGATTTTCTGGATGCGGTCGGCGGCGATCTGGAACAGGTGCTGGCCATCGAACGCCGTACCCGCATCCGCGGTGACATCGATTGAACGCAAGGTCTTGCCGCTTTGCGGGTCGAGGGCGATGAGTTTTTCGCCACTGGCAAACCAGACGCGCTCACCGTCCCAGGTCACGCCATGCACGCTGTCGACACCGGTGAACGGGCCGTACTCGCGGAGGATTTCTGCGCTTGAGTGTTTCCTCATCAGGGGTTCGTGAGGTCCATCCTAGTCACTCGGCAGGGGCGCCGGGAGTAACAAGGTCGTCGCGAAACCCGGCATCGGCGGGGTCATCCAGCGCCGCGCCCGTCCACGCCCGAATGACTGCACCTTGCCGGCTGCGGCCAGTGCGTCGAGCGAGCGCTGGACGGTACGCTGACTGGTGCCGAGGGCCAACGCCAGCGCTGAACTCGACCAGGATTCGCCATCGGCGAGGAAGGCAAACAGCGCCGCATACTGCTCTTCAACCGGCTGCGCCAGCACCACGACGTCGGATGAAACCAGTGCGACCAGCGCAAACCCGTGCCGGGTGGCGATGACGCCGGCCAAGGGTTTCAGCGCCGCGCGCAGGCGCCCGACCTCGACGCGAAGACGTGCCCGGTGGGACTCGTCCGAGAGCTTCAGGCGGAACGCCCGGCGGATCAGTGTTTCCCGCGACACATCGCCCGGCCAGGCTTCGGCCAATGCGCGAGCGAGGGTAAACAACACGGGCCGCGTGGCGAGGGACACTGACATGCCGGCGCCGCGCACAACATAGCGGCAGGCGTCGACCACCAGCGAGGTTGAACCGAGCAAGGCTTCAACTTCCTCCAGCAGCACAGGCCGTTCTTCGCCATGGGCAATCAGGCGCGCTGCCGGGGTGTCGAGCACGAGGCATGCGTTTTCGACTTCTGCCGTCAGGGCCGGAATTGCCGCCTCACGCGCAGCATGCCCGGCTCTTGTCAGCGCATGCCGTGCCGTTTGCGTTTGCAGTCGCCGGATGGCAATCCCGGCCACCACCAACGCATGGGCAGCACGCAGCGCCGGCGGTAACGGTGCGGGGTCCAGCGCGGCCAGCAGCACATCCGCCTCATCGAGCCGCCCGATCAGCAGCAACCGACGAATCTGCAAATACCGCGCATGGGCCGCGTTGATCCGGTCACTGTGCGCCTCCAGCTCGATCCGCGCCGCCTCCAGGGCTTTCACCGGCCAACCGAGGTCCCGCGAAGCCAGGGCGATCTCGGCCTCGGCCACTACGCACCGCGCCCGCGCCAACGTCTCCTTTGGCCCGAATGCACGCGCCGCACTTTTCACCAGCGCCCTCGCCCGAACCAGATCGCCGAGCTGCGCCATCGCAATGCCGCGCAACGCGAGCGCTGGCGCATCGTCACGCAACGCGATCCGGTCCAGCGCACCCAGCGGATCCCCTGCTGCCAGCGCCCGCGCTGCGGCGGTGATCAACGAGTCCATCTGAATTGCGCCATGCGGGTCACTTCCATCGGTAGATGTGGAAGTCAGTCTAGTTCACGACCGGGGTTGATCGGAGCGCCGCGGTGTTTGCACGGACAGTATCGCTGGCAGGCCAGCCCACAGGGGACCGCGTAAACCTGTGGGAGCTGGCCTGCCAGCGATGAGGCCCTCATGCCTGCCGAAAATGCCAGCCCTCAGTTCGGGTCGAGCAAGCCACCGTTCCAGTGCCGTGAGGTTCGGCTGCCAGTGAGTTTCGCCACCACCATGCCTCGTGAAACCACGCGGTCGCGATAGCGCGTGACCATGCGTCCCGCTTGTTCCGCATGCAGCACCACCTCTGAAGAAGGATCACCCGGACGTCCCAGGATGCGGGCAAAGCGCTGCCCTTCCTCGACAAAGTCACCCAGGTTTTTTTCGAAAATCAGCACGCCTGGCTGCGGTGCGAGGATGGTTTTAAAGAGGCCGCATGCAGACGGCCTGCTGATCTTGAAAACGCAAAAAAGCCCCGCCTCTTAAAGAGGACGGGGCTTTCTTTGCTCGCCGATCAATCGGCGTTCAGCAGCACCGAGTCGTGCAGCTGCGCTTGCCGTAGCGCGCTTCCTGACGTTCACGGAAGAACGCCGAATAACTCATGACCGGCTCGCCGGGATGGTTCAGCGCCATCTGCGCCACATAGTTGTCGTAATCCGGAACGCCCACCATCAGGCGCGTGCTTTGGCTGAGGAGCCTGGCGGCATGCTGCAGTTTACGGAACATGGCAGAATTCTCTTTGTGGTGTGGGGACGGTCCCATGAAACCGTACTTATGTATCTGCAATGTGTCCGCGACCGGATGATTTGTATATTCACGTAGCCCGGCTCTGCGCGATGCGTTTTGCCAGATCGATAAAGTTACTCAGGACCGGCCCCTGCTCTTCCCCCCGACAGATCAGGGTAATCGGCGCGACCAGCCGTGGTCGGGCGTTGAGGCGGCAATACACCACGGACTCACGATGAAACCCATTCATCGACGCCGGCACCACGGAAACGCCGGCACCGGCAGCCACCAGACTGATGTTGGTGAGCATTCGCTCGACTTCGAAAGCGATTTTCGGCGTGAAGCCTGCGTTCTCACAGGCCTCGATCAGCTTCGAATACATACCCGTGGCACCGCTGCGTCGCACGAGGATGAACGGCTCGTCCGCGAGGTGCTTGATCGATACGACGGGCATGGGCTCCTCGCCATCCCCCTTCGTTTTACGCGAGCGACCCAACAGCGGATGCCCGACCGGCAGTACCAGCAGCATGTCTTCTTCGAGCAACTGATAGAACGTCATGTCCGGCGGCTGGCCCACGGGCGCGCGAAGGATACCGATGTCGAGCTTGCGCTGAACCAGGTCGTCGGTCAGCTCCCGGGCACTGCCTTCGTTCAGCAACAGGCTGACGCCCGGATACGCCTCGCGGTAGGCGCGAATGATGCTGGGGATCAACGGATGCGCGGCGGCCGAACTGGTGAAGCCGATCGACAGCGCGCCCTCGTAGCCCTGGGCCGCCTTGGCTGAACGCCGTGCAGCGTCTTCGACGCGGTTGAGAATGTCGCGCGCCTCCTGCAGGAAAATCACCCCGCCGGGGGTCAGATCAACGCCCTTGGGGTGACGCCGGAACAGGTCGAACCCCAACTCGCTTTCCAGCGCACGAATCTGCTGGCTGAGGGGCGGCTGCTGCATGTTCAGGCGGGCGGCGGCCCGAGTGAAATGATGCTCCTCGGCAACCATCAGGAAATAACGCAGGTGTCGGAGTTCCATAGGGCCCTGAACATGAAGTTAAGTAGGGAGGCGCAGTATAGGGGCGTGGATTGCACCCGACAAAACGACGCCGATGGCGGATATAACTCGTTACACTGCACGCCATAAAAAATCTGGCGCCGAACCCCCTGCGGTCAATGGCGACCCGTGTCGCGAGGAGCCTCCCCCCATGCATGGCCGTTTTTTCAACAGCAGCGTTTTGCAGATGCTGGCCGCCATGCTTTTCGGCCTGGCGCTGGGGTACGCGCAACCGCACCTGGCGGTCATCCTCAAGCCCCTCGGCGACGGCTTCGTCAAACTGATCAGCATGAACATCTCCCTGGTGGTATTCGTGCTGGTGGTGTCGGGTATCGCCAGCCTGCATGACCACCGCCAGTCCGCGCGCATCGGCGGCAAGGTCGTGGTCTATTTCGAAGTCCTCGCACTGTTCTCCCTGCTGGCCGGAATGGCTGCGGCACTGTGGCTGCAACCCGGTGCCGGTCTGGCGGCGATGGACAACCCGGCAGCGCAGCACTTGCCAGGCAATCTCCATGAATCGTTCAACGTCAGCGGATTTGTGCTGGGCATCATCCCCACCACGTTTGTCGATGCCTTCATGCAGGGTGGCAATACCCTGCAGGTGCTGTTTCTCGCCATTCTGTTCGGCATGGCCCTGGCACGCTGCGGTGAGGATGGCGCCCCGCTGCGCAAGGGCATCGATATCCTCGCGCAACTGATGTTCAACATCATGGCGATGATCCTGAAACTGGCGCCGCTGGCCGCCTTCGCCACACTGGCCTACACCGTTGGCCGCTACGGCTTGTCGTCGATGCTGCCTCTGGCGAAACTGGTGTTGACCCTGTACCTGGCCAGCGTGCTGTTCATTGTGATCGTATTCAGTTGCGTGACCCGGATCGCCGGGGTGCGTTTGTCGAGCCTGCTGCGTTACATCAAGGAAGAGTTGCTGGTGGTATTGCTCACCACCTCATCGATCGCCGCCCTTCCCTCGCTGATCATCAAGATGGAGCGCCTGGGTTGCGCACACAGTATCGTGCGCCTGGTCCTGCCCGCCGGAAACTCGCTGAATCTCAACGGCACCAACATCTACCTGGCGGTGTGCGCGCTATTTATCGCCCAGGCCGCGCATATCGACATGAACACCGGCCAGCTCATCACCTTTTTGATGATCGCCATGCTGACCTCCAAAGGGGCCAGTGCAGTGGCGGGTTCGTCGTTCATCACCCTGGCAGTGACCCTCAGTGCCCTGCAGATCGTGCCGCTGGAGAGCGTCGCCTTGCTGTTGAGCATCGAAAGGCTGATGAAATGCCGCTCACTGACCAACCTGATCGGCAATGCCGTGGCGTGCCTGGCCATTGCCCATTGGGAAAAAGCCATCGACCGGGAACGTTTGCAGCAGGAACTGGGCCGCTGAAAAACCTCAACCCAGCTCGATGAGCAACGCCTCGCTCAACGCCTGCGGCCGCCCGGAAAACAGGGTACGCAACGGTTCATCGGTGGCCAGATGCCGATACAACGCGGACCGTTCCTCATGGCTGGAGGCCATGCGCACCGCAGCCTGAATGTAGGCTTCCCGGGTCGGCGCGATGGTCCATGACGGCAACCCGACGCGCCGGAACAAGCCCTCATCGATGTGCTCGAACACCTGCGGACCGGTCTTGCACACGCCCGGCAACCCCACCGTCAACGCGTCGATAATGCCGTTGGTATTACCGAACGGAAACGGGCTGAGAAACAGGTCACAGCGGTTGAGAATTGCCATGTAATCCTGATAGGACTGGTGCGGATACACCGTGGCATCGCGCACGTAGCGCTCAATCAAACGCACCAGTTGCGGGTACAACAAGCCTTGGGCCTGGCCAACGAGAAAATGGAAATGCACGCGTTTCCCGGACTGGTCCAAGGTCTGCACGGCGATGGCCTGGCAGCTGGCCAGAAAGCCCGGGTTGAGTTTCATCGTGGTCGCCGCCACGGCGACATTGACCACCGCTCCGTCGTCGCGCGCCACGCGCGGCAGATTCACCGCAAGCGCAGATGGGCGATAGGGCTGACCATCGGCGGGCAAGCGCAGCAGGCGCTCGGTGAAACATCCCGGATCACCGACAAAATCATCCTCGACACTGATGCAATCGATATGGCGTGAAGCGGTGGTCGCCGGGTGCCCGAGCGCCGCAACTTGCAGCGGCGCCATTCGCAGATTGCTGGCGAACAGTGTGATCTGGAACATGCCGACGCTGGGCATGTAGAACACTTTTGCTTTCCGCGCCGCCGCGAGGTCGCGCAACTGGCGCAGGCAAGCGAACAGATCGTCAGGTTCGGCGAACTCGACAAACTCGTCGAACACCGCGCGCCCCAGGTCATCGACATTGGCTCCGTAGCCGACGCCCACCACGTGAAAATCAAGCCGCGCCGCCTCCAGGGTGCGAGAGTGAGTGCGGTAGATCGAGTGCCCGCCGGAAAACCACTCCACCAGCACCAGCATCAACGGTTTTTGCGACGTATTGTCGACCGCACCACGATACAGCGGCAGTGGGTGGATGCCGATACTGTCCAGCTTGCGCTCGATCAGACGGTTGATCGATGCCTTGATCCGGTGCCGTTGCGGCAGGTCGGCATAACTGCAATGCATGTAGACGTCATGCAACACGCTGATCGGCAGCGCGTCGAGGCTGTCGAGTTGGTCAAGGCGATCGGGCAACCAGCCCAGCAACGACTCGCGTTTGGAATGCGCAGCCGGCGTACCGAGGAATCGCGGCGACAGCAGCGCCATGAACAGCGCAGCGGCCAGCGTCGGGTTGCGCGCCCACAGCAATTCGACATCCAGTGGCAGCTCGGACTCCGGCGAGTAAAGGATGCAGAACTTCACCAGATCCTGCTCCGAGAGCCGGTAGTCGCTGGCATCGTGCCCCAACAAGTTCAACGAGCGCAGGATGTGGTCGCAATTGACGAAGGCGCTGGCCGCGAACAGCGACGACAGCCAGCGTTGCAGGTTTATCAATTGGCCGAAACCGTCGGGACTGATGCGAAACCCGGGATCGGAAAACAGCGCCGTGATAGCGCTGGTCAGACGCGTCAACACGTGATGTTCCAGTTCGCCGGCGGTAATCGCCGGCGACACGGACAAGGAGAATTGTTCAGACAATTTGCCGTAGTGGCGGTCGATCAGTTGCAGGAGCCGCACCAGATCCTGGGCAGCCGCCTCATGATCATGGGTGTAACAGCGGTACTCGAACTGCTCGAGGGAAAACACTTGATCGGACATAGCAAACGCCAGAGTAAGAGTGGACGACGATGATCATGGGCCCGACCGACATGGGTCAGGCCCACCACCCCCTCAACGGCCCAGTGCGTAAAAAGCGCTATCGAGATGATTCTGCGCCTGCGCCAGTTTCTGCCGCTGCTGAGTCAGCCAGTCCTGATCGCCCTTGAGGCGCAGTTTTTCCTCTGCCAGCATCCGCTCGACTTCGGCCCGCTGCGGCCCGCCCAGCCCTTTGCTGGCACTGACCATGTTCTGCGCCGTCAGGGCCTCGCGGAACCGGGCTTCGGTCAGCGGGAACTGTGCGCCTTGCAGATTGAACGCTTCCAGCGCCTTGCCGTAGATGACCCGCACCTGATCGAACGGAATGTCGGCCGGCTTGATCTTGTTCTGGCGCCCATAGGTGACCAGATCGGATGCGAAGTGATGGCCGACGCGGAACGGTACATCAGACTCGCGTTGCAGCGTATCGGCCAGTTCGGTGGTGGTCGAGTAGTCCGCGTCGACTTCCTGCAAAGCGCGCTTCTTGTCGATGATCAGGTTGCCCAGCATATCGGTCATCAAGTCGAACGCCTGGGTGGTCTGATCAAGGGTTTTCTCCACCTGGTCGCGCTTGTAGTCCGGCATGCCCGGCGAAACGTTGTGGCCTTCGAACTCGAACGTGACCGCGCCGCCCACCACGTCGCTGGCTTGCAGGCGCAAGCGGTTGAGCACGTAGGGATTGCGCTTCTGCGGCATGATGCTGCTGGTTCCGGTCAGATGGCCTTCCTGGATCATGATCCACGGATAGGGCTGGTGATACTGGATGTGCATGTCTTGCGCCAACAGCCCGATGGTCTGCGCGGCATTGCTGCACACGCCGGTCAGCTCCATGCCGGTGTCCAGGGCCGCCAGCTGCGTGGCGTCATAGGAGTTCTCCACCGGGGCGTCGAAACCCAGCAGGTCCGACAGGCGTTTGCGGTCCACCGGAAAACTCGACGTCCCCAGCGCCGCGCTGCCCAGCGGGCTCAGGTTGAGGCGCGCATACGCCTGTTGCAGCCGTGTGGTGTCGCGCTCGAACACGGCGGTGAAACCCAGCAGGTAGTGGGCGTAAGTCGTCGGTTGCGCTTGCACGCCGTTGGTGTAGGCCGGGACGATGGTGTCGATATGGTTTTGTGCCAGATCGATGAACGCGGCCCGGGATTTGTTCATCGCGTCCAGCAGGTTCAATGCACGCTCGCGCTGCATCAGCCGGCGCGTGGTGGACAGGATGTCCTGGCGGCTACGGCCCGAATGCATGCGCGAACCATCGGGGCCGGCCAGTTTCAGAATCAGCGGCTCGTAGTCCAGGTAATCCGCCGGGCGCTCGGCGCCGGGCTTGTCGCCGTCCTTGATCACCTGATCGACCGCCGACACGATCTTCTTGCCCAGATCTTTTGGCACGATGTTGTTTTCGATGACCATCACCGTGGACGCCTTGTTCATTTCGCCCAGGTAGTAAAAGTAGTCATGGACTTCTTTCTTCTCGGCAGCCTGGACGTTGCCCAGGGACATGCTCAGTGCCAGCGGTAACAGTGCGAAGTGGATCGCCAGGCGCAGCGGGGATTGGGAGTGGTTCATTGGGGTGGTTACTCTCGCTCGGTTTGACTGGAAGAACGGGGACCCGACGTGCCAGCGGCAGCGACGGTGGGCCATGGCGCGACCTTGATGTCCACCTGGTCGGCAACGCTGCCCATGGCGGTGAGGTGGTAATCGGGTGTCAGGGGTTGGCTCCAGGCGCTGTTCGCCATCTGCATGTGCAGGTACTGGGTGGTCGGTGCGATTGCGCTGTCGAACAGGCTGCTGTTGATCAGTCCGCCCCGTGAAATCACCACGGCGCCGTCACCGCTGGCCGACAGGCTGGTGGTGTCATCGGTGTGGGTGATGAATTGGCCGGTTGGCGTGTCGACATCCACCAGCAACAAACCGTCAACGACCTGCAGGCTGTTATTGCCGTCGTCGAAGCTCAAGGCAGCTCCGCCGGCACTTCTGCCGATCAGCGTCAGGTTACCGTCGCCGCCCGTGGTCACGCGGTTGTAGCCGTTGGCATTGGAAGCGCTGAACGCAATCCCGTCGCCGCTGCCTTGCGCGGTGCCCACCAGGCGAATGTCGCCGCTGTCGGAAACAATCCTGATCCCGTTGCCCGGCCCCGAGGCGCCGCTGCGAATGCTCAGGCCGGCCTCGGACGAGGTGGCGGCGCTGGTGCCGGTCAGGGACAGATCGCCGCTGACGGTCGACAGCGTCAGCGAACTGCTGTTGCCGGACGGATAGATATTGAGGCCGACGCCGCCCTGGGATTGTCCCTTGAGGGAGACCGAACCGGTGCCCGTGGCCTGGATCACGTTTTGTCCGGTCAGCAGACCAATGCCGTCGCCCGCGCCGCTGCTGCCATTGATGCTCAAGGCACCGTTTTCAACGCTGAGCTGCGCCTTGCCGTTGCCGTAAATCTCGATCCCGCTGCCGAAATCGGTGGCATTGCCGATCAGGGTCAGGTTGCCGTCACCGCTGGTTTTCAGGATGTTGTTGACGGCAAGGATGGCGATACCGTGGTCCAGTTCGGCGCTGTTGGGCGAGTGGAAGTTGCCGATCAGGGTGATGTCGCCGCCCTGGGAGGTGATGCGGTTGCTGGAAACACCGTTGCCGGTGCTGCCGCCCAGGGCGATGGCATCCGAGGTGCCCACTGAATCGCCGCGCAAGGTGATGTTGCCGGAATCGCTGGCGACGTTGACGCCTCTGGAATTGCCCGTGGAGTTGAAGAAAATCCCATAGCCACCGGAGGCCGTCGTGCTGTTGCCGCTGATGTTGATGTCGCCGCTGGTGGTCGACAGGTCAATGGCGGCGTTGGCGCCCGACGGCGCAATATCGACGCCGCGCCCGGAAACGCTGGTGCCATCCAGCGTCAGGTTGCCGCTCTGGGTCGCAACACGGATCGTCGAGTAATTGCCGCTGGCGTCCAGCGACAATGCCTTGAACGAGCCGCTCGAACTGCTCACGGTGTTGTGGTTGGCCTTGAGCAGGACATCACCGCCGGTGCTGGCGATGTTGATCCCCGCACCGGGGGTCGCGGCGGTGCCGCTGCCCGAAGCGATCAGCGCCAAAGCCGGTGTGGTGCCGCCTTCGGTGGTCCCGGTCAGGGTGATGTCGCCGTCGGTAGCGAGGTTGATCGATGAGGTGGCACCGGTCGAATTGAGGATCGTGCCGTAGCTGCCGTTGCTATGGCCGTTCAGCATAATGTCACCGCCCTGTGCCGAACCCAGGTTGACGGCGCCGTCGCCCGAAGCGGCCAGGTACACGCCTCTGCCGGTGTCGCTAGTGCCCTGCACCGTGAGCCTTCCCGTGCCGACACTCAGGCTCTGCGAAGACGACGCCGCCGTCGCGCAGACCAGCACGCCATAGCCGGAAGCCGCCGTGCCGCGCAGTGTCACATCGCCGGAGCCCGTGGCAGCGATGCTGTTGTTGGTGCTGAAAATCCGTGTCGCATTGCCGCTGCCCAGGTTGGTACTGTCGACCGTGATCGAACCGATGCCGGTGGTCAGCAAACTGCTGCCAGCGGTCAGGACGAAGGCGTCGCCGGTCCCGCTGGTGCTAGCTTGCAGCGCGGTGATGCTGATGTTGCCGCCACCGGCGTCGATGCTGCTGCCACGGATGTTCACCGCCGTTGCCGTGGAACCCGCCGCCAGGGTGGCGGACGTGGCGCCGCGCAGGACGACGTTGCCACCGCTGGTGGTGATGCGCGTGCCGTTGCTCAGGGAAATGCCGTTGCCGTTGCTGACGTTGGTGCTGGCGTATGACTGGTTCGGCTGCACCGCGCCGCTGATGGTCAGGTTGCCGCCATTGGTGCTGAGGGTGGCGTTGCTCAGCGCCACCGAGCCGTTGCCGCTGTTGTTGAAGTTCGAGTACAGCGACACGTTGAGGGTTTTGCCCGTACCGTTACTGATGCTGGTGTTGGTCATCACAATGTTGCGGTGCGCCTGCAACGTCAGGGTCGCATTGCCTACCCCGCGAACGTTGTCCAGCACGTTGATGTCGCCGGACGTGCCGCCCACCGAGCTCGTTTGCACGATAACGTTCGCCCCTTCGGACAACGACGCGTTGAGCACTGCCGAGCTGAGGTTGGAACTGCTGGCGCCACTTGAAGTGAACGGGCTGGTGCTGGTGGCGCCGCCGGCGCTGGCGGGCGCGGTGATGTTGATGTTGAACGGGTCAATCAGCCAGGTGCCGCCCTGGCCCGACACCGCACTGAGGTCGACGATACCGGTGACGTCCAGCGCATGCCCGGAGGTTTCCACCAACCCGCCCCGCCCCTGGTTGCCTGCACCTTTGACGCTGATGCCGCCGTGGAACTGCGTGCTGTCCAGCGACCAGAGAATGACCTTGCCGCCATTGCCGTTGCTCAAGGCATCGGCGCTGATGCGCGCATCGCGGCCCATGTAGGTGGACGTTGCCTGGTGAACGCCGTTGCTGCCCTGATAGTCGCCACCCAGCAGCACGGTGCCGCCCGCGACATCGCCATCGGCATTGATCCGGCCACTGTCGAACAGGCCGACGTATTCCCCGGTCATGCTGACGTTGCCGCCGCGCTCGCCACTGTTGCGCCCGGACACGTCGAGGGTGCCGCTGTTGGCCACCACCCCGTGATTGCCGCCATCGAGCACGATGCGACCGTTGCGCTGCTGCAGGCTACGCGCTTCGATCACCCCCTCGTTGTTCACCACATTGCTGAGCATTGCCTGGGAATCCCGCGCGCTGAGCGCCACCAGGCCACCGTTGGCTTGCAATAGCCCGCGGTTGACCACGCTGGCGCCCACCGCCGGGTCGTTGACTTCGAGGTTGATCAAGCCATCGCCGTTGAGGTCGAGGGTGATCTTCTCGCCGCCACCCAGCACGACCGAGCCCAGTCGGGCGACCACGGTGCCTTCATTGCGCACCTGGGCACCGAGCAGCGCGACGCTGCCGCCGTCTCCCGCCGTGATCACCCCTTGGTTGATGACCGCGCCCTGGTTTTTGCCGGAGAACACGTTGCGCCCGGCGAGAAAATCGCTGTTGGAAATATCCAGCGAACTGGCCACCAGCCCGCCAACGTTGACCATCGAGCCCGCACCAAACAACACCCCGGACGGGTTGATCAGAAACACCTGACCGTTGGCGTTCAACTGGCCGAGAATCTGCGATCCATCGCTGCCGGTCACTCGGTTCAGGGCGACCGACGAACTGCCCGGCTGATGAAAATTGACCTGGGCGCCGCTGCCGATATTGAAAGTGTTCCAGTTGATGATCGCCCGGTCGCTGCCCTGATTCACGGTCATCACGTTGCCGTTGCTGTTGACCGTGGCGCTACCGGCAATCACCTGGCCATTGGTGGGCAGCGCGTTGCTGTCTAGCGCCAGCGCTGGCAGTGGCGCCAGGCTGTAAATCACACAGAGCACGGCATGGCTGAGGGGTTTGAGACGCGGTAGCGCCTGGCGACTGGTGCGGTTTGATCGAACGTTGCTCACAGCCTTCTCCTCAGAACGAATAGTTGATGCCAGTGCCGATGGCGCTGATGGTGGTGCCGGCGCCCGGTGCATAGCCGCTGGCGGCGTAGACGCCGGTCAGCGCGAAGTTGTAGTTGGCCAGGGACTGGTTTTTCAGGATCACGTACTGACCGAACACGTCAGTGTTTTTGGTCAACTTGTACGTGGCACCGACGGCGTATTGGGTGGCGCCCATGCCGTGGGTGTCGCAGTCGATAGCCCGGGCAGCGATCATGGAGCACTCGCCCGGCAGCGCCTGGGCGTAACTGGCCCGCAACTGCCAGGCGCCGATGTTGTGCGTGATGCCTAGCAGGAAGGCACGGCGGCGATATTTCGACAGGTCGCTGGAGGTGGTGCTGTTGTTGATCACCCCGTCTTCGGAGTAGGACAAGTCATCGGCAATGGCCGACAGCTTGGTGTCTCCGAAGTCATAGGCCAGGCCGTAACGCACACTGAAATCATCCGAAGACGTGCCGTCAGTGACGTGGGTAGTGCTGCCGACGCCCCGGGCATTGCGGCCCAGCGAGGCGACGCCGAAATAATCGACGTGCCGCTCCGCCGCGACCACCGCGGTGAAGCCGCCATGGGTGTAGGTCAGGCTGCCGCCATAGATATAGCCATTACCGACGTCTTCAGCCGAACGGGTGCCGTTGTTGGAGTACGCCAGTTTCAGTTGCAGGCCGTACCACTCCGGCGTCCAGTACTGCACGACGCCGGCCTGACGCCGGTTGAACGCCGCGTCATCGTTGTTTGATTCTTCGGCGGTGCCGGAGGGCCCGTTGACGTTGGTGGCCAGGCTGGTGCTGAAGCCGGGCGAACCGATGATGTTGTAATACGCCGCACTGGTCTTGCCGTGGAACGGATCAAGACTGGTGGTCGCTTCTTTCATCGGCATGTCCCAGATGCCATACAGCAACGTACCGTACTGACCGTTGTTGAACGCCGCGCCGGAGTTGCGCAGCTTGGTGCTCGGCGATGCCGACTGCACCACCGAGGGGTCGTCGCTGGCGGTGTAGTTCAGGGAAATGCCGTACTCGAGTTGCCACAACAGATTCCAGTCATCGGTCAGCGCATAACCGCCGTGTCCACCGACATAGGAAACGTTGTCACGGGCACGCCAGAAACTGGCCATGTTGCGTCCATTGGGAGTGGCCAGCCGGCTCTGGTTTGCCGGCGCCGCGGCGGTCGCGCCGTGACGGTCGACGTATTCGGGGACGATGCCCAGTGAGCCGTAGAACACGGTCTGGGTTTCAGGCACCTCGAAATCCTCGCCCTTGGACCCGAGGTCACTGGCCAAACCCGCGAATGCCTGGGGCGAACCGGAGATCGAGAACCAAAGGCGCCGTGCCGCGCGATCGTCGCTGGTGGGATTATCGCCGGGCGAAAACGCCAGGCTGGCGTTCATCACCAGCTCGCGGTGATACAGGTTCACCCCCACGCCGTAGCCATAGCGAGTCAGGTCATTTTCGCTGTTGTCCCAAGGGTTCTTGTTGACGCGCACCTTGCCGCCGTCGGCGAATAATGCGCCCTCGGCAATCGCCCCGTGAAACGTGCCCAGGTATTTGCGCAACTCCACACGCCCCAGAATCCCCTCGTCGCCCGCCGCTTCGCCGACCGGATAGGCACGCACGCCATTGGGTCCGCCAAGGCTGAGTTTTTCCGAGGAATCGAGGTTCTTGTCGGCCCATTGCCCGGCGATGGAGCCATACAGCGAATAGCCGTAGCCCAACGTCTGCAAACGACTGAACGAGGCGTTGGTTTTCTTGTAGGTGCCCGCGGCTTTTGCAGTGAAATCGTCCAGCGCCGCATCAGCGGCGGTGTTCTTGTCCAGGTCACCGACACCGAAGCCCAGGCTCCAAAGGTTGCTGCCCTGCCAACCGTCCCGCCAGTTGCCATACAGCGCGGCGCTGCGGAACACCGCCGATTTTTTCACGGCAAAATCGCCGGCTTCGTCCTCGAAATGCCGGTGCTCTTCGGACAGGTTGAGACTGATGTTGGTATCCCGCGAGCGCAGCAGCGAACTGTTGAGGAACACCGAAGATACCTGGGCCGTGCCGTCGGCGTTAACGGCCTTGAGGTTCTTGCCGATCGCGTATTCCAGCTCAGCGTAATTGGCACCGATGGAAATCCCGCTGGCGCCTAAAGGTTGCTGAAAGCCAACTCCCTTGATCTCCAGCCCTTCGAATGAATTCTGCGAGTTGACGGTAAAGGTTTCGCCAAAGCCGAACGCATCGTTGAGGCTGATACTGGAGGTCAACCGATTGGAACCGGTGAAGTAGTTGCCGTAGTTGTCGATGGTCGCGCGAGCGGTGAAGGCCGTCATCTCGTTGAGCTCAAGGACAATGTCCGCAGCACCCGGCTGCTGTGACGGCCGCAAGATCGCGCGCACCGCGACACCGGCGATGTCCGACAGGCGCAGCAGCACCCGTTCCAGGTCCTGCTCGCGAATGATCGTGCCTGGTTGCAAGGCATCGACGAAACGTTGCTGCATGCCGGGGCGCAAGCGCACGTTCGGCCCAGGCATCGCGACGACCGTGCCGATCACGCCTTCCTGAATACCAATGGCGACCTGGCCATCCTGGATTTCCTGGGCCGGCAGATACGCCCGGGCCACCAGATAACCGCGGGCCCGGTACAACTCAGTGATCTGCGCCGCCGCTTCGCGCAGGCCGTTGAGGTCCAGGTCCCGTTGGGCATAAGGCTTGAGTTGCGCCTGCAACCGGGTGTCGCTGATTTCATGGTTGCCGCTGAAGGCAAAGCCTTTGACCTCAAGCTTTATCGATGAAGCCGTCACATCGGCGCGGGGGTCGGGCTCGGCGTCCTGGCTGTCGATGCGCACGCTGCCTGGGGCCGCGGGCTGCACGCTTTCGGTCGGCCGCAGGGCCTCGCGGTTGCTATCGAACAGGGTGCCGGCGGACGGCAGCGTATCGGCCTGGGCCTGTGCAGCCATCAAGGTCGCTGCCAGAAACGTCAGACGGCCAGGCCCGAAGGCTCGATACGCCCGGGTAAACAGATCGTGTTTGTTCATACATCGCTCTTATTATTTTTATCGAGGACATGGGTGTCCCGCCGCACAGCGGTGACGCGTCAGCATGCGTACTCAGGGGAAAATGATTCGGGCGACCTGTTCGTCACTGAACATTTGCGCTGCGCTGTGCCCCAGTCCCCGGATCAAGTGCTGTGGGTGATTGATCGGCGTTTGCCATTTTTTGCCGAGGAAGCGCTCGTAAGCGATGTAGACGAGTTGGCGTTCGACCCGTGTCTGGCCCTGGAAATTGGCGCCGCAGGAGCTGTCCATCACCCGGCTGTTGGGGTTGTTGTCCTTTGCCCCGACGAGATAGGTCACGTCACGCGCGGCGTAACGGGCAAACAGTTGCTGCTGCGACAGTTGTTGCGTCTGCACATAGGCCGGGGCACCTTCCAGGCCATAGCGATAGCGGCCATAGCTGGGGCATATCACGGTGGTCACCGGGGAGAACCCGCCGACCTGCAGGCGGTTGTCATCGAAATACAGATAGCTCGATGGGCTGGCGATGACGTACCGAATGTGGAGACCACTGGATTTGAGCCCGGCATCGAGGTGATTGACCACCGCGTAGCGCTGCATCAGTTGTGCGCCGGCCGAATGGCTGACCATGACGATTTCTTTCAGGGCGGGGAAACGCTGGCGGTCAGACAGGTAGGCAACCAGGTCGTCCAGTACCTGGAAACCGGAAATGCCGGTGCGACCTGACTGCGATTCGATGCCATGCATCCATTTGTCACGAGGCCACAGGGGCATGTCATCAGCGACGTCAGGATCGGTCGGTGTCAGGAAGTTGGGGGCCAGCAACAGCGTCTGCTCGTCCGAAAGCCCGGCCTTGTCCAGCAACTTTCGACCGGTTTCGAAGTAGCGATCGGCATCGCGCTGCACGCCGTGCAGGATCACCACGGCACGCTCGATGTGCTTGAGGGGCTGATACAGATCGGCGTTGGCGTAAACCCGGAAAGGATAGGCTTCTACGTCGCGCCCCAGACGCAACGTCTGGAATCTTTCGTCAACGCGCTTGCCCGCCACTTCGCCCTGGGCTTCGGAGACGGACGAAGAGGTGATCACACCGACCAGGGCCACCGTGCCCAGCACCGAGGCCATGGACTTGGTAAAGGTGAACGAGGCTTGCAGGCTTTTGAAAATACAGAACATGGCACCCTCTACGCTGATACTCCGAACGGTGTGGCATCGACTCGATGCCACTGTCCTTTCGTTGTGCGGCTGTTCGGAAACAGGATGGGCGTGTGTTCGCGTCAAGGCGCTTTACGCCCCACCGACGGTGGGACCGCGAGGCCGCGAAGCCAGGCTCTTCTCTTGTTTTTTGCGAATCCTAACAGCGAGGATGACCAATGAAAAATACGTTAAAAATCGATCTCGATACTTTAAAAATATCGAGATTCGCCCATTACAACACCAGCCGACGGTAGTCTGCCAGGACACTGCCCAGATAGGCGTTGAAACGACCCGCCGCGGCGCCATCGATTACGCGATGATCCCAACTCAGGCTCAATGGCAGAATGTAGCGCGTGGCCACCCGCCCGCGCTTCCAGCGCGAGCCGTTCCCGGCTTTTACCCATCCCCAGAATGGCGACTTCGGGCGAATTGATGAGCGAAACACCCAGCTCTCGGGAAAACTGGCGAACCGAAGGCGATGCCAGCGGGCTATCGGTGGGTGGCTCACGTACTTCGATCAGCGACGGTGCCGACACCTCCTGCCGCGGTTCCGCGAGCGCTGCAACGGGCTCAATGAGAGGAGCAGGCGCCGGTGAGCGCCCTTCACTCTCGATCAGGGCGATCGGCGATCCTTCACTGATTTTGTCGTCAAGCCCAACCGTCAACGATTGCAGTACGCCCGTCTGCGGCGATGGAATTTCCATGGACGCCTTGTCAGTCTCGACAATGATCAACGTCTGCCCTTCGAGCACCGCATCGCCGGCCTTGACCAGTATTTCTATGACACCGACGTCCTTGGCATCGCCAATGTCGGGCATTCGCACTTCATGCACATGCTTCATACGCGTTTCATGAACATTCGACTCGAACGGAAGCCCGGTTTCAGGCTTCCCAGGGCGCGACGGCGTCAACCTCAATGGCGTATCGCGCAATCGCCTCGGCACACACACTGGCGTCAAGGTGACCTTCCTGAACCAGTGACGTCAGCGCGCTCAAGACGATCTGATGGCGATCCACCTCGAAAAACGCGCGCAGCCTGCCGCGGGTGTCACTGCGACCGAAACCGTCGGTGCCGAGCACGGTGTAACGCGCCGGCAGATAACTCGCGATCAACTGGGGCAAGGCGCGCACGTAATCGGTACAGGCAATGATCGGCGCCGCGTCGTTGAGCGATTCCTGAACGTGGCTGCGCCGCGCCGGTTGTCCGGGATGCAGGCGATTCCAGCGCTCCACTTCGCGGG
>LNAP01007876.1_pt1 | contig 17696 bp, 17 predicted proteins | sample 602601 | NCBI WGS metagenome assembly LNAP01 (sample SAMN02440304, study PRJNA202911) | soil metagenome | biome: Subtropical and temperate rainforests or woodlands; isolation source: soil samples (1 kg each in a 20% v/v slurry with milli Q water) were... ... | reverse complement strand
GCCCTGGGTGTGGAGAATGGCAATGACTGATACAAACGCAACGCGCTGTGGCTATGTTGCCATCGTCGGCCGTCCGAACGTGGGCAAGTCCACGCTGCTCAACCACATCCTCGGCCAAAAGCTGGCGATCACCTCGCGCAAGCCGCAAACCACCCGTCACAACATGCTCGGCATCAAGACCGAGGGTGATGTGCAGGCGATCTACGTCGATACGCCCGGTATGCACAAGGGCGGCGAAAAGGCCTTGAACCGCTACATGAACAAGACTGCCTCGGCGGCATTGAAAGACGTCGACGTGGTGATCTTCGTGGTGGATCGCACCAAGTGGACCGACGAAGACCAGATGGTCCTCGAGCGCGTGCAATACGTGACCGGCCCGCTGATCGTTGCGCTGAACAAGACCGATCGCATCGAAGACAAGGCCGAGCTGATGCCGCACCTGAGCTGGTTGCAGGAGCAGTTGCCGAACGCACAGATCATCCCGATTTCGGCGCAGCACGGGCACAACCTCGACGCGCTGGAAAAAGTCATCGCTGATCATCTGCCGGAAAACGATCACTTCTTCCCGGAAGACCAGATTACCGACCGCAGCAGCCGTTTCCTCGCCGCCGAGCTGGTACGCGAAAAAATCATGCGCCAGTTGGGCGCCGAGCTGCCGTACCAGATCACCGTCGAAATCGAAGAGTTCAAGCAGCAGGGCAAGACCCTGCATATCCATGCCTTGATCCTCGTCGAGCGTGATGGCCAGAAAAAGATCATCATTGGCGACAAGGGCGAGCGCATCAAGCGCATCGGCACTGAAGCGCGCAAGGACATGGAGCTGTTGTTCGACTCCAAGATCATGCTCAACCTGTGGGTCAAGGTGAAGGGCGGCTGGTCCGACGACGAGCGTGCCTTGCGTTCGCTGGGTTACGGCGACCTGTAAGACTGCATAACGATCCACTGTGGGAGCGAGCCTGCTCGCGAAGAGGATGTAACATTCAGCATTGATGTTGACTGTTCCACCGCTTTCGCGAACAGGTTCGCTCCCACAGTGGTTTTGGGTTGTCAGCAAAATCGCGATCCATCATTGAGAGCTCCATGTCCCAACCCATCCCCCAACCCGCCTACGTCCTCCATTCCCGTGCCTACCGCGAAAACAGCGCCTTGGTGGACTTCCTCACGCCGCAAGGTCGGCTGCGGGCGGTATTGCGCAGTGCGCGGGGCAAGGCCGGGACGCTGGCGCGGCCGTTCGTGCCGCTGGAGGTCGAGTTTCGCGGTCGTGGCGAGCTGAAAAATGTTGGGCGCATGGAGAGCGCCGGCATCGCCACCTGGCTCAACGGTGAGGCACTGTTCAGCGGTCTTTATCTCAATGAGCTGTTGATTCGCCTGCTACCCGCCGAAGACCCTTTCCCTTCGGTGTTCGATCACTACGCCGCGACCTTGCTCGCCCTGGCCGAAGGTCGGGCGTTGGAGCCGTTACTGCGTTCGTTCGAATGGCGCTTGCTGGATGACCTGGGCTACGGCTTTTCATTGACTACCGATATCCACGACGAACCCGTTGCGCCAGACGGTCTCTACCGTTTGCAGGTGGATGCGGGGCTGGAGCGGGTCTATCTGCTGCAGCCCGGTTTGTTCAACGGCGCCGAATTGCTGGCCATGGCTGAAGCTGACTGGAGTGCCCCTGGTGCATTGTCAGCGGCCAAGCGTTTGATGCGCCAGGCACTGGCTGTTCACTTGGGCGGTCGTCCACTGGTCAGTCGCGAGCTGTTTCGCAAGCCGTAGTCTCCCCGTATGCTGTGCACCGAACTTTTTCTTATTCTGGAGCGCTTCCGTGACCACCAGCACCCGCATTCTTCTTGGCGTGAACATCGACCACGTTGCCACCCTGCGTCAGGCCCGGGGCACGCGCTACCCGGATCCGGTCAAGGCGGCACTGGATGCGGAAGAGGCGGGCGCGGATGGCATCACCGTGCACCTGCGCGAAGACCGCCGGCACATCCAGGAGCGCGACGTGCTGGTGCTCAAGGACGTGCTGCAAACCCGCATGAACTTCGAAATGGGCGTCACCGAAGAAATGATGCAATTCGCCGAGCGCATCCGTCCGGCGCATATCTGCCTGGTGCCGGAAACCCGCCAGGAGTTGACCACCGAAGGTGGGCTGGACGTGGCGGGGCAGGAGGCGCGGATCAAGGCTGCTGTGGAGCGCCTGTCGAGGATTGGCTCTGAAGTGTCGCTGTTCATCGATGCCGACGAACGGCAAATCGAAGCATCGCGTCGCGTCGGTGCGCCAGCCATCGAACTGCACACCGGTCGTTATGCCGATGCCGAGACGCCGACCGAAGTGGCTGAAGAGCTAAAGCGCGTCGCCGACGGCGTAGCGTTCGGCCTGGCGCAGGGCCTGATCGTCAATGCCGGCCACGGTCTGCACTATCACAACGTCGAGGCGGTGGCCGCGATCAAGGGCATCAACGAACTGAACATCGGCCATGCGCTGGTAGCCCATGCGTTGTTCGTGGGCTTCAAGTCGGCGGTTTCGGAGATGAAGGCGCTGATTCTGGCGGCTGCCCGGTAGGAGCGAGCATGCTCGCGAAAAACCTGAGGGCGCCGCGGGGCATCAGGTTTTTCGCGTCATCATTGACGACCATCGCGAGCAAGCCGGCTCCCACATTTGATTGAGGTGTCTGTTAGAGCGGGGCAGGTTCCTGGGCCGGCTTGGTCTTGTCGATGCCCGGCACATGCAGGTTGCCCTCGGCGACCTGATCGCCTTCAAGCTGCGGCTGCGTTACCCAGGTCAGGATGTCGTAGTAGCGACGGATGTTCGCCACGAAATGCACGGGCTCGCCGCCACGGGCGTAGCCGTAACGGGTTTTGCTGTACCACTTCTTCTCGGACAGGCGCGGCAGGATTTTTTTCACGTCCAGCCATTTGTCGGGATTCAACCCTTCCTTGGCCGCCAGCTTGCGGGCGTCATCAAGGTGACCGCTGCCGACGTTGTAGGCGGCCAGGGCAAACCAGGTGCGATCCGGTTCCTGGATCGACTCGTCGAGCTGATCCTTTATGTAGGCCAGGTACTTGGCGCCGCCCATGATGCTCTGCTTGGGATCGAGGCGGTTGGACACGCCCATGGCTTGCGCGGTGTTCTGGGTCAGCATCATCAGGCCGCGCACACCGGTCTTGGACGTCACGGTCGGTTGCCACAGGGACTCCTGATAACCGATCGCCGCCAGCAGGCGCCAGTCGACCTGTTCTTTCTTGGCGTAGGCCTTGAAGTGCGGTTCGTACTTGGGCAGGCGCTGCTGCAAGTGCTGGGCGAACGTGGTCGCGCCCATGTAGCCGAGTACATCGACATGCCCGTAATAACGGTCCTTCAGGCGTTGCAGGGTGCCGTTTTTCTTGACCTTGTCCAGATACTCGTTGATCTCGTTGAGCAGGCTGTTGTCGTCGCCCGGCGCCACGGCCCAGCTCTGGTTGCTGGCGTCACCCAGGTCGAAGGCAACGCGGATGTTGGTGAAGTACACCTGGTTCATCGCGACTTCATTGGAGTCTACCAATGTCAGATCGATCTGACCTTCGTCGACCATGCGCAGGAGATCCACGACCTCGACCGCGTCGGATTCTTCGTATTCGATACCGGGAAATTTCTGTTTCAGCTGTGCGAGCTGCTCGGCATGGGTGCTGCCCTTGAGCACCATGATCTTCTTGCCGACCAGGTCTTTCGCGTCGGTAGGGCGCGACTTGCCGTTGCGGTAGATGACCTGTGGGGTGACTTCCAGGTAGGGATGGGAGAACCGCACCTGTTTTTTGCGTGCTTCGCTGCTGACCAGGCCGGCAGCCGCCAGGACCGGGCCATTGGGCTTGCCCACCTGATTGAACAGGTCGTCGAGGTTGTCGGCCGTCTCGATCTTGAGATCGACCCCCAGATCGTCGGCGAAGCGCTTCACCAGCTCGTATTCGAAGCCGGTTTCACCGTTGCGATCCTGAAAGTAGGTGGCGGGGCTGTTACGGGTAACCACCCGCAGCACACCATCCTCCTTTACGCGCTCCAGTGTGTTGGGTTTATCAACACAGCCACTGAGCATCAGGAAGAGTCCGGTTGCGATCAGCCATTTGGCGTACCGCGGACGCAAAGCCGTTGGGGAAAACATTTGCGCAGTATACGCAAAGGACCACGAGCGCCATATCTCGACAGCAACAGGGTAGTCTGCTAGAGATCGCAAAAGCCGCCAAAACCCCACTGGAACGGGCCTTTTCAGCATTTTGATACAGTAAAAATAAGCTGTCGTCACCCGGCGGGTTAACCTGACTTTCGGGGCAGAAACACAGATCGGCACTCGAGTGCAACCGTGCGTAGCGTTTCGGGTGCTGTCGCTGGCTGTTTAGGCTAGAATGCACGGCCTCAAAGCATGTCCCGAAGATGTTGATCCTGCGCGGCGCTCCTGCCCTTTCTGCCTTTCGCCACAGCAAGCTCCTTGAGCAACTGAGCCAGAAGGTTCCGGCTGTCAGTGGCCTGTATGCTGAATTCGCTCACTTCGCCGAAGTTACCGGCGACCTGACCGGCGACGAACAGCAGGTGCTTGCGCGCCTTCTGAAGTACGGTCCAAGCGTTCCGGTCCAGGAGCCGACCGGTCGTCTGTTCCTGGTGTTGCCACGTTTCGGCACCATCTCGCCCTGGTCGAGCAAGGCCAGCGACATCGCTCGCAACTGCGGCCTGACCAAGATCCAGCGTATCGAGCGCGGCATTGCCTTCTATGTGGCTGGCCAGTTCAGCGACGCTGAAGCCCAGTTGATCGCCGACGCACTGCACGACCGCATGACCCAGATCGTCCTGGGCAACCTCGAACAGGCTGCCGGCCTGTTCAGCCACGCCGAACCCAAGCCCCTGACCGCGATCGACGTGTTGGGTGGCGGCCGCGCCGCGCTGGAAAAAGCCAACACCGAGCTGGGCCTGGCCCTGGCTGAAGACGAAATCGACTACCTGGTCAACGCCTTCGTCGGCTTGAAGCGCAACCCGCACGACATCGAACTGATGATGTTCGCCCAGGCGAACCCGTCACAAGATCTTCAACGCCAGTTGGGACATCGACGGCGAAAGCCAGGAAAAAAGCCTGTTCGGCATGATCAAGAACACCTACGTGATGCACAGCGAGGGCGTTCTGTCGGCTTACAAGGACAACGCCTCGGTGATCGTCGGCTCCGTGGCCGGGCGTTTCTTCCCGGACCCCGAAACCCGCCAGTACGGCGCGGTGCAGGAGCCGGTGCACATCCTGATGAAGGTTGAAACCCATAACCACCCGACCGCGATTGCCCCGTTCCCGGGCGCGTCCACCGGTTCCGGTGGCGAGATTCGTGACGAAGGCGCGACCGGTCGTGGCGCCAAGCCAAAAGCTGGCCTGACCGGTTTCACCGTGTCCAACCTGCAGATCCCGGGCTTCTTACAGCCGTGGGAAGTGCCGTACGGTAAGCCCGAGCGCATCGTTACCGCGCTGGACATCATGATCGAAGGCCCACTGGGCGGCGCTGCGTTCAACAACGAATTCGGTCGTCCGGCACTGACCGGCTACTTCCGTACCTTCGAACAGTCGATCAGCACCCCGCACGGTGATGAAGTGCGCGGTTACCACAAGCCGATCATGCTGGCTGGCGGCATGGGCAACATCCGTGAAGAACACGTCAAGAAAGGCGAGATCGTGGTCGGCTCCAAGCTGATCGTGCTCGGCGGCCCGGCGATGTTGATCGGCCTGGGCGGCGGCGCGGCTTCTTCCATGGCCACCGGCACCAGTTCGGCAGACCTGGACTTCGCCTCCGTGCAGCGTGAAAACCCTGAGATGGAGCGTCGCTGCCAGGAAGTCATCGACCGTTGCTGGCAACTGGGCGACAAGAACCCGATCAGCTTCATCCACGACGTGGGTGCGGGCGGCCTGTCCAACGCCTTCCCGGAACTGGTCAATGACGGCGACCGTGGTGGCCGTTTCGAACTGCGCAACATTCCAAACGACGAGCCGGGCATGGCCCCGCACGAAATCTGGAGTAACGAATCCCAGGAACGCTACGTGCTGGCAGTCGGCCCGGCCGACTTCGATCGCTTCAAGGCGATCTGCGAACGTGAGCGTTGCCCGTTTGCCGTCGTCGGCGAAGCCACGGCCGAGCCGCAGCTGACCGTCACCGACAGCCACTTCGGCAACAGCCCGGTGGACATGCCGCTCGAAGTGCTGTTGGGCAAAGCCCCGCGCATGCACCGTTCGGTAGTGCGTGAAAACGAGCTGGGCGACGATTTCGATCCGTCGACCCTCGACATCGGCAATTGCGTCGAGCGCGTCCTGCATCACCCGGCCGTCGCGAGCAAGAGCTTCCTGATCACCATCGGCGACCGCACCATCACCGGCCTCGTGGCCCGTGACCAAATGGTCGGCCCATGGCAGGTGCCGGTGGCCGACGTTGCCGTCACCGCCACCAGCTTCGACGTCTACACCGGTGAAGCCATGGCCATGGGCGAGCGCACTCCGCTGGCACTGCTGGACGCTCCGGCGTCGGGCCGCATGGCCATCGGCGAAACCCTGACCAACATCGCCGCTTCGCGTATCGGCAAGATATCCGACATCAAGTTGTCGGCGAACTGGATGTCCGCTGCCGGTCACCCGGGTGAAGACGCACGTCTGTACGACACCGTGAAAGCGGTCGGCATGGAATTGTGCCCTGAGCTGGGCATCACCATTCCAGTGGGCAAGGACTCGATGTCCATGGCCACTCGCTGGAACGATGAAGGCGTGGACAAGGCCGTGACCTCGCCAATGACCGGTTTCGCGCCAGTGACTGACATCCGTCAGACCCTGACCCCGCAACTGCGCATGGACAAGGGCACCACCGACCTGATCCTGATCGACCTGGGCCGTGGCCAGAATCGCATGGGCGCCTCGATCCTGGCCCAGGTGCATGGCAAGCTCGGCAAGCAGGCTCCGGACGTCGACGACGCCGAAGACCTGAAAGCCTTCTTCGCGGTGATCCAGGGCCTCAACGCCGACGGTCACCTGCTGGCTTACCACGACCGTTCCGACGGTGGTCTGCTGACCAGCGTGGTGGAAATGGCCTTCGCCGGTCATTGCGGCCTGAGCCTGAACCTCGACGGCCTGGCAGAAACGTCTGCTGACATCGCCGCGATCCTGTTCAACGAAGAACTGGGCGCCGTGATCCAGGTTCGCCAGGACGCTACCGCCGACATCCTGGCGCAATTCAGCGCTGCCGGCCTTGGCGAGTGCGTGTCGGTGATCGGCCAGCCGATCAACAATGGCCAGATCAACATCACCTTCAACGGTGACACCGTGTTCGAAGGCCAGCGTCGTCTGCTGCAACGCCAGTGGGCCGAGACCAGCTACCAGATCCAGCGTCTGCGTGACAACGCCGACTGCGCCGATCAAGAGTTCGACGTGCTGCTGGAAGAAGACAACCCGGGCCTGAGCGTCAAGCTCAGCTACGACGTCAACCAGGACATCGCCGCGCCTTACATCAAGAAAGGCATCCGCCCACAGGTTGCCGTGCTGCGTGAGCAGGGCGTCAACGGTCAGGTGGAAATGGCTGCCGCGTTCGATCGCGCTGGTTTCAACGCGATCGACGTGCACATGAGCGACATCCTGGCCGGTCGTGTCGACCTGAACGAGTTCAAGGGCCTGGTTGCCTGCGGCGGCTTCTCCTACGGTGACGTACTCGGCGCCGGTGAAGGCTGGGCCAAGTCGGCGCTGTTCAACAGCCGCGCCCGCGATGCGTTCCAGGGTTTCTTCGAGCGTAACGACAGCGTGCAACGGTTGCCAGATGATGTCCAACCTGCACGAGCTGATCCCGGGCAGCGAGTTCTGGCCGCACTTCGTGCGTAACCGTTCCGAGCAGTTCGAAGCGCGCGTGGCGATGGTGCAGATCCAGGAGTCGAACTCGATCTTCCTGCAGGGCATGGCCGGTTCGCGCATGCCGATCGCCATCGCCCACGGTGAAGGCCATGCCGAGTTCGCCAGCGAAGAAGCGTTGCTGGAAGCTGATCTGTCCGGTTGCGTGGCGATGCGTTTCGTCGACAACCATGGCAAGGTCACCGAAACCTACCCGGCCAACCCGAACGGCTCGCCGCGCGGGATCACCGGTTTGACCAGCCGCGACGGTCGCGTGACCATCATGATGCCGCACCCGGAGCGTGTGTTCCGTGCCGTGCAGAACTCGTGGCGTTCGGAAGACTGGAACGAAGACGCGCCTTGGATGCGTATGTTCCGTAATGCGCGTGTGTGGGTGAACTGATAGCTGTGTACAAGCTCGCTTTCTTCGTTCCCGACAGCCATGTCGAAGTGGTCAAAAGTGCCGTATTCGCTGCCGGTGGCGGGCGGATCGGCGCTTACGATCACTGTGCCTGGCAGGTGTTGGGCCAGGGCCAGTTTCGCCCACTGGACGGCAGTCAGCCGTTCATTGGCGAGGCGGGGCAGGTCGAGCGGGTGGAGGAATGGAAGGTCGAGCTTGTGGTGGCCGATGAGTTGATTGGCTCGGTGGTGGCGGCTCTGAAACAGAGTCACCCCTACGAGACGCCGGCATACGAAGTGTGGCGGTTGGAGGATTTCTGATCCTTTGGTCGCGGCAATAAAAAACCCGCTGATTCGTCAGCGGGTTTTTTATTGCCTGCATTTTTCTTCGGGCGTAAAAAACCCGGCATGAAAGCCGGGTTTTTCAGGAGCGTCGAGCTTAAGCGGTGAAGGTTTTGCCTTCGAACTGCTCAGCCACGAACTTCCAGTTAACCAGGTTCCAGAACGCCTCAACGTACTTCGGACGCAGGTTGCGGTAGTCGATGTAGTAAGCGTGTTCCCAAACGTCGCAGGTCAGCAGCGGGGTGTCGCCGTTGGTCAGCGGGTTGCCGGCACCGATGGTGCTGGCCAGGCCCAGGGAGCCGTCAGCCTTTTTCACCAGCCAGCCCCAACCGGAACCGAAAGTGCCGATGGAAGTCTTGCTGAACTCTTCCTTGAACTTGTCGAACGAACCGAAGGCTGCGTTGATGGCGTCAGCCAGCGCGCCGGTTGGTTGACCGCCAGCGTTTGGCGCCAGGCAGTTCCAGTAGAAAGTGTGGTTCCACACTTGAGCGGCGTTGTTGAAGATGCCGCCCGAGGAAGTCTTGACGATTTCTTCCAGGGTCTTGCCTTCGAACTCGGTGCCAGGCACCAGGTTGTTCAGGTTCACGACATAGGTGTTGTGGTGCTTGTCGTGGTGAAATTCCAGGGTTTCCTTGGAAATGTGCGGCTGCAGGGCATCGTGTGCGTACGGCAGCGGCGGCAATTCGAAAGCCATTATGATTCTCCTAATCAGGTCAGTTGCGGTGAGCGCAAGGCCGATCACGGGCGGCCAGACAAGCGCCGGGGAGTTTGTACTCTTTGCGGCGCATCGGGTCGGATCATAGCACCGGGGGTGCGGCATAACCACGCAACATCTGTGTGGAATAGAGGTTCCAGAGCCTTTTGGAATAAATCAGCCGGCGCTGATCAGCTGTAATGCTACGGCGAACATCATCACCGCCACCAACAGGTCAAGAATTCGCCAGGTACTTGGCCGCGCCAGCCACGGCGCTAGCCATGCCGCACCGAGTGCCAAGGTAAAGAACCACAGCAATGACGCACTGGCCGCCCCAACTACATAAGCGCCGGGCTCCGTTTGCTGGGCGCCGAGGGAGCCAATCAACAGAACGGTGTCCAGGTAAACGTGCGGGTTGAGCAGGGTAACCGCCAACGCACTGAGCATCACCGCGCGCAACGAACGAACGGTCTGGTTCTCACCTTGTTGCAGACTCTGTCTGGAGCAGGCCCGACGCAACGCCTGGCTGCCATACCACAACAGAAACGCCGCGCCGCCCCAACGGGCAATGGCGAGCAGGGTCGGGTTTTGTGCCAGCACCGTGGCCAGGCCGAATACCCCGGCGGCCACCAGTAATGCATCGCAGGCCACGCAGAGTGCCGCCACCGGCAGGTGATGTTCACGTCGCAGGCTTTGCGCCAGTACGAATGCGTTCTGCGTGCCGATCGCCATGATCAGGCCGAAGGCCACCAACAGGCCGTTGATATAGCTTTGCCACATTATTTTTTACTCCGCGTTGGCTGCCAGGTCGCGCAGCACTTGCATCGCGCGTTCGGCGTCGGCCTGGCCGACAAACAAATGGTCGTGGTAGTAACCGGCGATCACATTGCAGCTGATGCCGGCATGGCCCAGGGCCGTGGCGAACGCGGCGGTCAGTCCGACGGCTTCGAGGGCCGAATGCACGTTCAGGGTGATCCACGCGGCGATGTAGTCGAAGCTGTATCCAGCCTGTTCTGCATGGGAGCGTTCGAGAATTACGGTCAGGCCTTCCTGCTCGCGAAAGCTGCCGATGATTTCCAGGCCCGCGGGCAATTGGCCGTTGGCCAGGGTGCAGAACACGTACTCGCCGGCATTGAGTTGCGGGCTCATGCTGCGCAGTAGCGTTGCCAGTGAAGTTTCGCCAGCCATGAGGAGGATCCTTGTGCAAGAGTTCGTGCTGGCCATTTTCCAGTAGTAACCTGTATAAGAAAAACCAATATTGCTGATCGCTCATTAGGAAAACTGATGTTCGACTATAAATTGCTTTCTGCCCTGGCTGCGGTGGTCGAGCAGGCCGGTTTCGAACGGGCAGCCCAGGTGTTGGGGCTGTCGCAATCGGCCATTTCACAACGCATCAAATTGCTCGAGGCGCGGGTCGGCCAACCGGTGTTGGTGCGGGGCACGCCGCCGTCACCGACCGAGATCGGCCGGCGGCTGCTCAACCATGTGCAGCAGGTACGTCTGCTTGAACGGGATTTGCAGACGCTGGTGCCGGCGCTGGACGAAGAGGGCCTGCCGGAACGCCTGCGAATCGCCCTGAATGCCGACAGCCTCGCGACCTGGTGGGCCCAGGCGGTGGGGGAATTTTGCGCGCAACACCACCTGTTGATGGATCTGGTGGTCGAGGACCAGACCGTCGGCCTCAAGCGCATGCGCGCAGGTGAAGTCGCGGCGTGCCTGTGTGCCAGTGAGCGCCCGGTAGCCGGTGCGCGCAGCGTATTGCTCGGGGCGATGCGTTACCGTGCATTGGCCAGCCCGGCCTTCATTGCGCGGCACTTTCCCCAAGGCGTGCGCGCCGATCAGTTGGCCCGGACTCCTGCGCTGGTGTTCGGCCCGGACGACTTCCTGCAGCATCGCTACCTGGCATCCCTGGGCGTCGATGGCGGTTTCGAACACCATCTTTGCCCATCGTCTGAAGGCTTTATCCGCCTCACCGAGGCCGGGCTTGGCTGGGGCCTGGTGCCGGAACTTCAGGTGCGCGAACAACTGGAGCGCGGCATTTTGCTGGAGCTTTTGCCAGATAAACCGATCGACGTGCCGCTGTACTGGCATCATTGGCGCAATGGCGGTCAGTTGCTGGGGTTGCTGACCGAGCAATTGGTGCAGGTGTCCCGGCAATGGTTGGTGCCGTTGGGCTGACAGGCAGCGTCAAGACCTCACGCAATACGCAAAAAACGAAATATTCGGAGCACTACATGAAGATTCTGGTCACCGGCGCAAGCGGCTTCATTGGCGGGCGCTTTGCGCGTTTCGCCCTGGAGCAGGGCCTGGACGTGCGGGTCAACGGTCGCCGGGCCGAAAGCGTCGAACATCTGGTGCGCCGTGGCGCGGAGTTTATCCAGGGCGACTTGTGCGATCCGCTGCTGGCACGCGACCTGTGCTCCGAGGTCGAGGCCGTGGTGCATTGCGCCGGTGCCGTTGGCCTGTGGGGGCGTTATCAGGATTTTCACCTGGGCAACGTCCAGGTCACCGAAAACGTGGTTGAAGCCTGCCTGAAGCAGCGGGTTCGGCGCCTGGTGCACTTGTCGTCGCCGTCGATCTATTTCGATGGTCGCGATCATCTGGGATTGACCGAAGAGCAGGTGCCTAAACGCTTCAAGCACCCGTACGCCGCGACCAAGTACCTGGCCGAGCAAAAAGTTTTCGGCGCCCAGGAGTTTGGCCTCGAAACCCTGGCGCTGCGCCCGCGTTTCGTGACCGGGGCCGGTGACATGAGCATCTTCCCGCGGTTGCTCAAGATGCAGCGCAAGGGGCGCCTGGCGATCATTGGCAACGGTTTGAACAAGGTCGACTTCACCAGCGTGCACAACCTCAATGAAGCGTTGCTCAGCAGTTTGCTGGCCACTGGTTCAGCCCTGGGCAAGGTGTACAACATCAGCAACGGCGCGCCGATCCCGTTGTGGGATGTGGTCAATTACGTCATGCGTAAAATGGAAGTCCCACAAGTCACGCGCTACCGTTCCTACGGCCTGGGCTACAGTGTCGCGGCGCTCAATGAGGGGTTCTGCAAGTTGTGGCCGGGTCGTCCCGAACCCACCCTGTCGCGACTGGGCATGCAGGTCATGAAGAAAAATTTCACCCTGGATATCAGTCGCGCCCGGCATTATCTGGACTACGACCCCAAGGTCAGTCTCTGGACGGCGCTCGATGAATTCTGCGCCTGGTGGAAGGCCCAGGACATTCGCTGAAATCGGCTTCACTGAACCGAGGTTGGGCTTCGGGGTCAATCGTTGCGGCCGTGGGGGGTTATACTGCGCCGCATCAAGCCAACACCGTGTTTCACAAAGGTTGACTCAATGTCCATGCGTAACGATGCCAACGATGACTTCGACGATGTACCGAGCCTGCGTGCAGACATCCTCGATGATGATTTCCCGAAGAGCACCCGCACCTCCGTGCACTCGCGCACGCCGCCAGTGGTCAAGGTCAAGGCGGCGAGTACCGGCCCGTTGTGGGCACTGGTCGGCGCCCTGTTCTTTGCCTTCGCAGGCCTTGCCTGGTGGAGCTTCCAGCAAATTTCGCTGATGGAGCAACAGCTGGTGGCAACCCAGGAAAGCTTTGCGCGAATCAGTGAAGAAGCGGCGGGGCGCCTGCAGGATATTTCCGGCAAGGTGGTCGCCAGCCAGACTAACGTCAGTACCGACAGCGAAGCGCTGAAGCTGCAAATCCGGCAGCTGCAAAATCAGCTGCAGGATCAGGGCAAGCAACAACAGGGCGTCGCCGGCCAGGCCTCGGACCTGGACAAGCGCCTGGCGCAGATGACCGCGCAGACCAGCGACCTGGACAAGCGCCTGGCCGAGATGGCCGCCCAGGACACCGAGCAGCAAAAGGCCAATGCGCAAGTGCAGGAGCAGGTCAAAGCCTTGGGCAGTGAACTGGCCACGCTGAAAAATACCCCGGCGGATACCGAGAAATTCGATGCGCAACTGAAGAGCCTGGGCGCCGACATCACGGCGCTGAAGAAACAGGGCAATCCGAACGCTGCCATCGATCGCCTGGAGCAGGACATCGTGGTTCTCAAAAGCCAGCAGGACAACCGTCCAGGCACCTCTCAAGGCGCAAGCACTGCTGAGTTCGATGCCTTCCGCAGCCAGGTCACCCGAACCATCAACAGCCTGCAAGCGCAGATCCAGAACCTGCAACAGCAGCTGCGCACTCGCCAGTAAGCCCTGCCTCATTCCCGGTTCGCCGGGAATGATCCCCGCCTCGATTCGCTGAATGTCCCTGCATGCGCCATTGCCGTCTACGCTCTTGAAACATCAAGAGAACGGGGGGACGTGCCATGGGAATTGTGCAAAAGTTGGCCTGTTTGGGGGGCATGCTGTTGATGTGCCTGGGCCAGGTTCAAGCTGCCGAAACGGAAAAGGCCGACAGCCAGGCGGCCATTGCTTTGCTGGAAAAAGCCCTGGCCTACTACCACGACAATGGCGACAAGGCATTCGCCGCCTTCAGCCGTCAGGGCGAGTTTGTCGACCAGGACCGGTATGTCTTCGTGGTCGATACCAAGGGCGTGATGCTCGCCAGCGGTGGGCCGTCGGCTGCATTGATTGGCCGGGATGTGTCGGATGTGCTCGGGCCGGATCTGCAGAAGGCCTTCAAGGATGCGCTCAAAGTGCCCGAGGGCAATGGCATCCAGCAAGCGGAGTACCGTTGGCAAAACTGGTCCGACGGCAAGGTCGAGCGCAAGCATGTCTACTATCAGCGAGTCGGCCAGCGAATCCTCGCGGTCGGTTACTACCTGCCACGGGCTTCAGCGGAGCAAGCCATGGCCTTGCTGAACAAGGCGGCGGCCGACCTGGCCAAGGACGAGAAGGGCACCCTGAAAGCCATCAACTCTCTGAAGGGCGGTTACCTGCAGGATGACCTGTATGTCTTCGTCGTCGACCTCGATACCCGGCGCTATGTCGCCCATGGCACCAACTTGCGATTGATCAACACCGATTTCAGCAAGATCAATGATCCGGATGGCAAGCCGGTGGGGGAGCCGATGCTGGCGCTGATCGCGAAACAGGATTACGGCGAGTATGAATACCGCTGGAAAAACCCGGTGACCGGTAAGGTCGAGAACAAGCATGCCTATCTGAAGAAGGTCGGGCATTTCCTGGTGGCGGTGGGGTATTACAGCCCTTGAATGGTATTGCCTGATACACCGCATTCGCGAGCAGGCCGCTCCCGCATTGAATCTCCAGTGATCACACATTTTGTGTACTCTGGAAATCATTGTGGGAGCGAGCCTGCTCGCGAATGCGGGCGACTCGGTCTCTCTACCGGACCTTGTCCTCGCGCCCGCGGAGCACCCTGTCCGGCATGGCGATCGCCGCCGCCAACCCCAGCAGCGACACCGCCGCACTTACCATCAACAGATGCCTGAACGTCAGCAACAGTTCAGCGCGCAGGGCATCCTGCGCGTCACCCTGTGCGGCGTTCAGGCCATCCAGCAAGACATTCCCCGAGTGACCCTCGGCCAACAGCGAAGAGCCAGCCAGGTGGGCGAAGCTCGAATCCTGCAACAACGCCAGCAACAGCGCCGACATCAGTGCCACGCCCACCGCTCCGCCCAATGAACGGAACAGGTTGGTGGTGCTGGTGGCAACGCCGATGTCTCGCTGTTGCACCGAGTTCTGCGTGCCGACCAGGGAGGTCGGAAACTGCATGCCCGAGGCGATACCGCAGAACAGCATGAACAGGCTGCTCAGCCAAAAGGACTGTGGCGGGCTGAACGCCATACCGAGAATCGACAACGGCATGAGCAGGGCGCCGGTCAGGATCATCGGTTTGTAGCGTCCGGTCACGGAGGTACGGCGGCCGGCGAAATATGCGCCAATCGGCAAGCCCATGGCCAGCGGCAGCAGGTGCAGGGCAGCGCTGTCGGCACCGGCACCGGTGACACTCTGGAAACGCAGGGGCATCAGTACGATCAACGAGATGGCCTGGAAACTGGTGAAGAAAATCGTGCACCAGCACAGGATCGCATTGCGGTTGGTGAACAGGTGCATCGGCAGCAATGGCTCCGATGCGCGTCGTTCATGCAGCACGAACAGGCCCAGCACCGCTGCCGCACAAGCCAGTAACCCCAATACTTCGGTACTGCGCCAGGAGTGCCCCTGACCGAATTGGGTGATACCCAGCAGCAACGCCGTCAGTCCGATGATCATCAACAATGTACCGAGGTAATCGATCACCGGTTTGCGTTGCGGAATCGGCAAGCCGACCAGCGTGCGATTGGCCACCAGCCATGCTCCCACGCCCAGCGGCAAATTGATCAGGAAGACCCAACGCCAGGAAAGGTATTCGGTCATGTATCCGCCCAGCACCGGGCCGGCGACGCTGGCCACCGCATACATGCTGCTGAAATAGCCCTGATAACGGCCGCGCTCACGGGGCGGCACGATGTCGCCGATGATTGCCTGGCTGACGGAGATCATTCCACCGGCTCCGATCCCCTGGAGAATTCGCGCCAGCACCAGTTGCTCCATGCTCTGGGCCATGCCACAGAACAGCGACGCCAGGGTGAATAACCCCATGCCAAACAGCATCAATTTGCGCCTGCCGTACAGATCGCCCAGCTTGCCATAGATCGGCACCGCCACCGTCATCGCCACCATGTAGCCGGAAATCACCCAGGCCAGCAAACTGACGTCCTTGAACTGTGCGGAAATGGCTGGCATCGACACAGCAACAATGGTTTGGTCCAGCGCACCGAGGAAAATAGCCAGCATCAGCGCGATCAGCACGCTGCGGATGGCCGGTTTGGGCAATTCAGGCTGGTGGAAAGTGGTCACGAATAAACCTGCGGCAGTGAATGACCCGCCAGTCAAGGCGAGCGGGATGCTCGCCAGTGTAAGTCGATAGGAGGCTATTCGATAGCCTCATATGGAAGGCCTGGCCCATCGTTTTGCAAACCTTCGACCTGACGAGCGGCCATGCGGTCGCGGATGACTCCTGTCTGGCCTTAGACCATCACCGTTTTGCAACGGGTCAGCCCTTGCAGATCCCACGCGGCGGGGGGCGGTGATGGATTTTTATGGATCGAGTGCTTGCAATTTTCCCTTGCGGGTCGGTCAATTGAAGGTGAAAACTGAGCGGGTAGCTGTACATTCTGCCATTCGGTGCGATTATCGCCCGTCGTCCATTCCGAAACCTGGATTGAAGTGAGCCTTCGATTCCGGTGTTCAAGCTCTACGGTGAAAGCCTGGATTGGCCGACCCCGGACTTGCTGCACTGTGAAACCATTTCCAAACGCAGTCGCGAACACCAATGGGAAATCAAACCCCACCGCCACGCCGATTTATGTCAGTTGCTCTTCGTGTTCAAAGGTCAGGCAGAGCTTGAAATCGAAGGCAAACGTTCGCAACTGACTGAACCGGCGATCCAGATCCTGCCGCCGTTGTCGGTGCATGGTTTTCGGTTCAGCGAAGACGTCGAGGGGTTCGTGGTCACCCTCGCGGCACCGCTTATCGCGCATCTTCAGGCGCAATTGGGGCATTCGGTGAATGCCCTGGCCCAGGCCGAGAGCTACCCGGCAGGCCAGGACGCCGCGTACCTCAACAGTCTGTTCAGCGCGTTGCAGAACGAATACACCGGCCACCAACCGGCGCGGGAAATGCTCATGCATTCGCTGGTCAGCGTGATCATGGTGTGGGTCAGCCGCCAGGTGATCCAGCGCCGGTCAGCGGGTCAACGACCGCAGCGGGCGCGGGAATACCTCAATGGCTACATCCAGTTGGTGGAAGAAACCTACCGCCAGCACGTCAAGGTTGAAGACCTGGCCCATCGGCTGGGGATTTCGGTCTCTCACCTCAATGGCACCTGCCGCGAGTTGGCGGGGCAACCGGCATTGCAGATCATGCACGAACGGCAGTTGTTGGAGGCCAAGCGCTTGCTGACCTACACCAGCATGACCATCTATGAAATGTCCGACGTGTTGGGGTTCTCTGATCCTACCAACTTCACGCGCCTGTTCCGACGCCGCGTTGGCATCTCGCCAAAGGCGTTCCGCGATCGCTTGAAGGCCGATCAGGACAAAGAAGGCTGATCCGCTCCTTAGCGCAGTGCGTTAAGGGTGGCGTTGTGTGGAATGCAGCGCTCGAAGTTGCAACTGGCAGCCTCCCGGGGCAAGTTGCGTAGCTGCTCGACACGCCACGCAGCAGCGCCATACAACCCGAGCGTGACCGCGCAGGTGATGAAGATGGCGAGGTACCTTCTTGTTTTGATGTTCATGGCGTAGACCTCTGAACGAATACCCTTCGGTATTACCTTGAGCATAGGTCAGATGCGTAGGAGCTGCCGGAGGCTGCGATCTTTTGATCTTGATTTTCAGCGGCGTTGAGAAGATCAATATCAAAAGATCGCAGCCTGCGGCAGCTCCT
>LNAP01004707.1_pt1 | contig 17698 bp, 19 predicted proteins | sample 602601 | NCBI WGS metagenome assembly LNAP01 (sample SAMN02440304, study PRJNA202911) | soil metagenome | biome: Subtropical and temperate rainforests or woodlands; isolation source: soil samples (1 kg each in a 20% v/v slurry with milli Q water) were... ... | reverse complement strand
CGGCCAAATATGGCCTTGGGCGGCATTACACCGATTCAAAAAATGGCCTTGGCCGCTTAGCCTCTACTTTTAACGACCGTTAAAAAAGGGAGGATTACCTATTTCCAGCCAAGGAATAACTCAATGAACGTCGAGTATGCAGATATTCAGTTGGCACAGGAGATATCAAGGCTTGAAGCAGCTATACAAAAGTGGGCCGAAGAGCGTGACCTCTGGTTAGACAGCGGCTTCAAAGAGTTTCTTCAGCACGTAGGTGGAGAGCCTGGCTCTCCCGCTGTGGTGACTGTTCTGTATAGCAATGGAGACCTAGCGCGTGTGCTGGATGAAGATATTGAGGTGGCCGCCCCTCCGTTTCACGAGTTCATCGCCTCACTGGGTTTTTCCTGCGAAAACCAGAACGGGTATACCTACTACTTCTTCGCAAACGACGAGGCACTAAACGCGGCTTTTGAGTCGTATTTCCATTGGCAGTGGGTCTGCTCGCTGATCCAACCGGATGCCGGAGACGTCTACGAGGAGCTTTATGCCCACTTCGCGTCCAATCCAGATCATTTTCACCGCCTCAGCCCGCGCGCTTTTGAGATCCTTCTAAGCAGAGTCTTCCAGAACCAGGGATTCACCACAGAATTGGGGCCGGGCTCCGGGGACGGTGGAGTCGACATCCGCCTTTGGCAACGGGATCCATTGGGTGACGTTCTGACGCTAGTTCAGGCCAAACGGTATGCGCCACACCGCAAGATTGAACTTGACGCCGTAGCTGCGCTCCGAGGTGTCATGGCCGTCGATAAAGCGCCTAAAGGGTTATTCGTCACGACCTCCTCATACCTCCCGAGTGCGAGGCGGTTTGCGGCTCGAGCAGGAAATATTATCGAACTCGCCACGAATTCAGACGTCGCGCAATGGTGCGCTACAGCGGCAAACGGCATCGTCAAAGACAAGTCTTTGCTCGTTTCTAAGGGCAACGTCGAGCGTCTGCTCTATCAGATGTCGCTCGCTGTCGACTCAAAGGTGTTGCACGCGACCTGGGGGTACAACATGACCCATAACACCTTCGCGTTGCTCCTTAAGGAGACCAAACACGCTGCGTTGTTGATGTCCCTACCTAATCGCACGGTGACACACGATGGCTATGGACAGATGGGGACGGAGGTGCCGTCGTTCGGCGTCGATGCCCTTGGGTGCCACTGCGCCGAGACCGTATGGCGAGCTGAGCGCACCGTGGATGAGAGCGGCCGCATTAGCTACTGGGATGGGAGGCATCTATACAGTGCTTGGGACGGGGAGCCCGCACGCTTCAACTATATGGATTGAGCGTAGGACTCGAAGTACAGTCCATGCGCCGTTAAGGCTTGCGATTTCAACCAACCAATTAAGATTGCGTATTTCCATCCGCTGTATATATGTGCAGACACTACTCGCCAAAGCATGAACCAACCTGAAGCAGCAGGCCAGGCAGGCTTCGCGGCTGACTGCTTATGGCCGCCTCCCGACATGTCAGGATTCAGCTATGCGTAATCAAAGGCTCTACTGTCAGCTTGAAACCCATGGCGTGGATGACCTTGAACAGTGTGTCGGAGCTGGGCGCACGCTCACCAGAAAGACTTTTGTAAAGGCTTTCCCGAGACAGCCCCGTATCACGTGCTAATTGAGTCATACCCCGGGCTCTGGCGATATCACCTAACGCTGCCGCCAGCAGTGCTGGATCGCCATCCTCCATTGCAACCTGGAGGTAAGCAGCGATATCAGCCTCGTCATTGAGGTAGTTAGATACATCAAACGGACGGGTCTTGATCTTGCTCATTTCGTAACTCCTGAGCCAAAGTCTGGGCTCGTTCAATATCTTTCGTCTGGCTGGATTTGTTGCCTCCGCCAAGCATCATAATTACTGTAGTTCCGTGCAAGATGTAATACATTCGCCACCCTGGACCGAAGACTTCGCGCATTTCCCACACGTTATCCCCGACAGACTTATGGTCTCCAAGGTTGCCAAGCGACGCCTTTCTTAGACGAAGCTGTAGCCGCGCACGTGTTGTACGATCTTTTAAGCTACCGAGCCATTGTATAAATTGCTCTGTTTCAATGATGCTGTACATGGATGTATTGTAGCCTTGTGGCTACGTTTCGCAATAGCTTATTTTAGTGACACAGATACTCTGGCCGAACAGCAGCCAGAGACGGCTCCTGTCCGGCAATTGGCAAAAAATCACACCTCTGTCTGCTCTGCCATCTCTAGCGCATCATCAACTAGAGATCACCCAACTATCAACGATGCGAGCGTACTGTCGGGTCGATAGATGTGAGGATGAATGCAACCTGCTTTTAAAAATAAAATCGTCGGACCGCAATTGCTTAACGCGTGTCCACACTGATAACGTATCACGTGTTTGCTCTGTAATTTCAAACTGCACAGGACGCTGGGTTTTTTGCTGCATAACGATCGCACGAGCTGCTATGTGCTCGCCATGTGCGATGTCGCGGACTCGTAGCTTCACTAAATCACAAGCTCGAAGCTTGCTGTCAATCGCCAGGTTAAAAAACGCAAGATTACGGATATCATTTGCAAGTTGTAATCGCACACGAATAGCCCAGATATCCTTAAGCTTTAGTGGTGCTTTTTGCCCAACGAGTTTGCCGTTGTTCCACGGCTCGCGCGTTAAAGCTGCAACGGCATTCGGATTCATGATGGACTCCTTTTTGCAGGGAAGGAGTTTCAGTTTGCAGCAACCGCTCTATGCCGTTGGGATCGGGTGCCGAAACGAGATCGGCATCCGACCCAAAGCGGTCAGTTGAATTTCAAAATCTTAGACGCTCGAAAGAGAAATAACGTTGAAGTCGAGCCGCTCCAGGTGCTACTGCTAATCGCGGGTGAAGTGCTTTCACCGCTCAGGAGTCATCCCCATGATGAGGAAAATGGGGCAGTACATGCTCTGCAAGCTCCGCGATGACATCCCCTGCCTCACGACGTCCATACTTCAGATTCAGCATGATGTGATTGACGCCGATCGCCTTATGCATCTTCAGAAGATTGATCAGCGCGTTCCGGCCCAACCGAAAGCCCAGATGTATCGGCTGGGGAATTGCCACAGGGTCATCCAGTAAATCGATAAACAACGATTGGCTGAACGGCTTGAAGACATCAGGCCCACAGGCCGTGCGCACAGCCTCCTGCCAGCTCTCGACAAAACGTTGCTGAATGTCAACCCGCCGTGGGTAGGTGATCCAGCCATGACTGTTCGTGGCGATCCACTCGATAGACTGTCGGCTGCTGCCTGTAATAAGCAGTGGGATTTCAGATGCCAAAGGCTTGGGTACAAGGTCGGCGCCGCTCAGAACACCCTCAGACCACGTTACAGGTTTGAAGCTTTGGCCCAGTGCTTGGCGATAAACCTCAAGGTACTCTCGGAATTGATCACCACGTGACTCCGCGTCGACTCCGAAAGCGGGAAACTCTACCGGGCGGTCACCCGTGGCAACGCCCAGAAGCAGCCGTCCGCCGCTCAACTGGTCAATGCTGGCCGCAGCCTTGGCCAAATGTAGCGGATGCCTGATCGGCACGACGATCGCCCCGGTACCCAAGGCGATTTTCGTCGTTTGGCCCGTGATGTAGCCAAGATAGACCCATGGATCAAAAATTTGCCCTACATCTCCAAAGCTTGGGTCGCGCAAAGGAACATCCCGGATCCAGAGCGCCGCGAAGCCCGCGTCTTCTGCCTGACGGGCAAGTTGCACCTGATTCATCATCTGGGGGATGTCGCCTTCGAATGCCTCTATTGGAAAGAACAAGCCTAAGGTCATATTCCCGGGCTTGAAAGTTCGCTTATAGCCAGGGAGAGTTCGATATCCAGCATCAGAAAGTGTAAACATTTGACCGCCTTGCTAATTCAGTCTTGGCTTAAGTCGTCAATACGACCTTACCAAACTGTTGGTTGGACTCGAGGTATCGATGCGCATCGATTACCTTGTCCAGTGGAAACGTTTTGTCGATATGTGGGCATAATGTGCCCGCCGCAATGCCTTGCGCGATGAACGCCTGAGCGCGTGTGAGGCAATCGGTATTTTTCGTAACTTCCGTATAAACGTACCCGCGAAATGTCAGGCTCTTTTTCAGGGCCAGCTTCAACGGGAATGGCGTGTCTTCCGGGCTTAGTGCGCCGTGGATGATAATACGGCCTCTTGGAGCCATAGCCTCGGCCAAGTCGACCACTTGTGGGCCACCGACGGCATCAAAGGAGCAATTGAGCATCCCGCCTGTAAGTTCTTGCAGGCGTTGCTCCAACGGCTCCTCTTGCGTAGCGATGACGGCGTAGGCGCCTGCTTCCATTAATGCATCGCGCTTGGCGCTCGTTAATGTGGTGGCGATAGGGCGGGCGCCGGCTTGCCGGGCAATCTGGATCGCAGCTAGACCCACGCTACTGGACGCGGCGGAAATAACAACCCAGTCACCCGCCACCAAACGACCGGCTTCGATTAAACCGCCATAAGCCGTCAGGTAAGCCATCCATAGCCCTGCCGCCTGAGTGTTGGTCAATCCTGGCGGCTGCGGCAACACATAGGCTTGCGGGATGATGGCATGATCGGCATACGTGCCATACTTGCTGGAGTCGAAGCCGGGCATGATGCCCACGGCGTCACCAGTGTGGAAGCCCTCAACACCGGGACCCGTGGCGAGCACGGCTCCCGAGGCTTCGAAGCCCATCTGTGAAGGCAATGTGGCCTTCTCCAAATAGCGCCCTGTGCGGAACATGACATCGGCGCGGTTCAGGCCAATGGCCTCGACTTTAATGAGCACCTCGCCGGCACCAGGCTCCGGTATTTCGCGCTCTTCTAGGCGAAGCACATCAGGCCCACCCAGCGAGTGAAAACGAACAACACGCGACATCACATTCTCCACGTTAGCTATCGGCGATCTTATCGGCCAAACGCAACACCTTCTTGTTCTTCGGTTTTAGACGATGTCTATAACTACTTTGCCAATGATCTTGCCCGCGTTCAGTGCCTCATGCGCGGCTTGTGCATCAGCCAAGTTGTAGCGGTGATCGTCAAGGAGGGGCTTCAATTTACCTTCTTCTGCCAATCGGGTAGCTTCACGCAAAATCTCGCCATGATGAGCTCTACCTTCACCAGTAAGCATCGGTAGCAGAACGAACACGCCGGACAATGTCACGCAGCGCAGAGAACCACCCGCTAGATTGTGTGTACCGAATGCGGCGCAGCTCACGACATGGCCGTAATGTCGAGTCGCCACCAGCGAGTCGACCGTGTCGTACACCAGATCAAATCCGACATCATTGGTATAGCGGCTAACGTAGTCGCCGACTTTGCTTGTGCGGTAGTCGATAGCGGTGGCGCCTAAAGACTCGATGAGTTCGCGCTTGCCGGCTGATGCTGTGGCGAATACCTCGGCTCCAAAGGCACGAGCAATCTGCACTGCAACGTGCCCCACACCTCCGGCACCACCCTGAACTAGCACTCGCTGTCCGGCATGCACTTTTGCGCGGTCGACCAGTCCTTCCCATGCGGTCAGGAACACGAGTGGAAGCGCAGCTGCTTCACGCATGCTGAGATTCTTTGGTTTGATGGCAATCAGGTCGGCATCGACAGCAGCGTAGTCGGCGAGCGTGCCAGCAAGACCGCGGACGCCACCAGTCAAGCCATAGACCTCATCACCCACCTTGAACCCTGAAACTTCTTCACCGACCATTTCTACTACGCCCGCCAGATCGGTACCTAAAATTGCCGGCAGTTCAGGCATTGCATAGGGCGCTGCACCGGTGCGGATTTTATGGTCGATTGGGTTTACTCCACTGGCGATAATCCGGACCAATACTTGTCCAGGCCCTGCCACGGGACGTGGCACTTGAGTTTCGATGAGCATTCCATCTGCATAATCCTTCAACACCAAAGCACGCATGGTCGGTTGAGTAGTCATTACTAAGTTCCTTCAGAAAATATAGCTAGGGATAGCAAACAAAAGTTAGCTAAGAGTAGAATGGAAGGGATCATTTTGTCTATTAGGTACTATTTTGTACCTTAGGCACTACGAGGTAACCATGAGCACTCCGAAGGCACAAAATTCAGTTAATCCACTCATCGTCAGCGAGACCTGTCCTCCCCGCCGCATACATACATTGCTGACACCCAAATGGACGTCGATGGTGATCTATGTGCTCAGCTTCGGCCCGCTACGCACTGGTCAACTTCAGCGCAGCATGCCAGGTATTTCCAAGAAGATGCTTACGCAAACACTACGTGAGCTGGAGGCAGATAAGATGGTCGAGCGCAAGGTTTTCCAAGTTGTGCCACCAATGGTTGAGTATTCCCTCACAAATTTCGGTGAGCGTTTCGTCGAACCACTGATGGCGTTGTACGATTGGGCTGTAACAAACGCCGACCTCTTGGATGAGCTTCAGCGTAACCGGGAACAATCTCAGGAAGAGATGAGAGCTACTGTTTAAGATTGAACCGCTCTGGTTTCGTTGTCAGGTGAATGTTCGCTACTGCTGAAAGTGGTCGGGTTGAAGGCGCTCTCTTACTGCGCCTATTGTGATCCAGCTTGTCGACCTTAGCGAACTGAAAGAAAGCTTTATCAATCGGCTATCTTGATCACGATCTTACCGAACGCGCCTTTGGACAAATGCTCATAGGCCTGAACTGCATCCTCAAACGCGTACACCTGATCGATAACCGGCTTGATCTGATGCTTGTCGAGAAACGGGTTCATACGTTCGAAGGACGACCGCGGGGCCACGGCAATGCCGCGTATCGTCGTTTGACGGAAGATCAAGGGCATCAAATTGAGTTCCGACGTCTGGCCAGTCAGAAAACCGACTTGCGTGATGATCCCGGCTGCTTTCGTGGCGAGGATGGATTGATTCAAGCCATTGCCACCGGCGACGTCAATGGTAATGTCAACGCCCTTGCCATCGGTCAGTTCCAACACTTTCTGTTCCCAATTCGGATGGGTCTTATAGTTAATACCGTCGCTGACACCCAGTGCCTTGACCTTGGCCAGGTTTTCGTCGCTGCTCGAAGTCGCGATAACGCGAGCGCCGTGTGCTACAGCAATTTGCGCCGCAAAAATGGAAACCCCGCCGGTACCCTGTACAAGCACCGTCTGGCCAGCTTGCAAGTTGCCGACATCCATCAGGGAGTACCAAGCGGTCAAGGCGGCGATGGGCAAGGTCGAGGCCTCTTCATTGCTCATCATGTCAGGTGCTTTGACGGCACTTTCTTCGTGAATGATCATGTATTCAGCCAATCCGCCGGGCAGCGGCGAGCCAAAACAGTAGTCTGGTTCATTGGGCCCGGGAGGGCCATCGATCCAACGGGAATACAGTGTGGAATTCACACGATCACCGATTTTAAAGCGGCTCACACCTTGGCCTACGGCCACGACGGTCCCTGCGGCATCCGACACGGGAATCAAAGGCTTCGGCACCATGTGCGGCTCATAGAACCCATCGACAATCGCCTTGTCGCGGAAATTCAACGACACGGCGCCCACTTTCACCAAGAGCTCGCCTGCCTGAGGAACCGGTGTGGGAACCTCTTCAAGGTGTAGGTTTTTCAAACCAAAATCTTTCAATAGCCACGCTTTCATTTTCTCTCCAGTTCGCGGATGTCATCAAAGACAGGTCGAACGCATAGCGCTCTTCCAATGTTGAATCAGTTTAATTCGTTCCGTAGGGGAGAGTTAGTGGTTATAATTCCACTCATTCAATCCTAATATTCCATAATAGGAAGATTATGTCATGGAAGATCGTTTCGCTGGCATTCGAGAGTTTGTTGCTACCGTTGATGGCGCAAGCTTCACGGCCGCCGCGTTATCGCTGGGCGTGACCGGCTCGGCCGTTGGGAAAAGTATTTCCAAGCTAGAGAAGCGCCTGGGCGTACAGTTGTTGCACCGGACAACCCGCCGTATTGATCTGACAAGCGAAGGCGAGGCCTATCTGGTTAGTTGCCGGCGTATCCTCGAGGAGCTGGATCAGGCAGAAGCATACTTGTCGACGGGGCATCAGCAGCCCATAGGGCGACTGCGCATTGATCTGCCCACTACGTTCGGTCGTCGTCATATTTTGCCTTCGTTGCTGAAGCTGGGTCTGCGCTATCCACGGCTGGACCTATCCGTGTCGCTCAGGGACCGGCCTGTCGATCTGGTGAGCGAAGGGATAGACTTGGCCGTGCGTATCGGTGTGCTGCCGGATTCTCCCGAACTCGTCGCGCGCCGCTTGGGGGAGCAACGTCTGGTCATTTGCGCTTCGCCAGGCTACCTGAAACTTCACGGCATACCTGCTAACCAGGCGGACCTTGGCAACCATGATTGCCTTACCGGTTGGCGTCACGGGCATCGGCCCACTTGGTTGTTAAAAAATGAGCGGGGAGACATCGAACCCCAAGAAATTCCTTCTCGCCATGAGTTGACGGATGGCGATGCCTTGCTTGACGCCTGTCTTGCGGGCGGTGGCTTGGCCCAATTACCGACGTGGTTGGCTGACGATGCGCTTCGCTCTGGGGCGCTCATACAAGTGCTTTCTGATATATCGGGCGGCACGATGCCGATTCATGTCATATGGCAGAAGACCTGGCATCTGCAGCCAAAAGTTCGAGTCACGGTGGATGAGCTGATCCGTTTGGCAGCCAAGGACCGCTCAGTGTTCAATCTGGGCAAGTCTGAGGGCAAATCAGCTTCATGAGCAGAGTTGCCCTGGCGTGGCATTGTTGAGAATATAAATATTTTAGGCAGACCGCAGCGAGCTCAATTGCTTGTCTAAGTAGAGAGCCCTCGACATGTTGCGCGCCAGGGTTACCTCCGTAAAAAAGTCGCTGCATTGCATATAGATAAAGGAGCAGATACCCGAGGTGTAGCACCAGCTCGACCGTCCGTTTCTGGCCGGGTTGAGACATTGACGATGGACAGCTTTCGGCCATGTTGGGCTGCTGGTTGTTGTAGGTCCAGAGCCAGGTGGTGACGCCAAACTGAATTTCGTCCAGACTGCCAAACAGATTTTGAGCACGCCCACGCCTAGAACCGTATAGGTCGAGAGTCGGGTTCGATCTTGCGTAGCCGGTATAGGCAGTTAATTCATATACCAGTATATTCCGTCGTCTTGTACCGGCATGTGTTGTCCTATATCGTGACCTCTTTCAGCCACTGAATTAGGATAAGATCATGCAGACCGACCATAGAGAAACCGTACAGGCGCAGTTTGATTCGCAGGCTCAGGCCTATTTGCAAAGTACTGTACATGCCATGGGACCGGACCTATTGCGTGCCAGTGAACTGATCAGCCAGTCGATTCCCGCGGCCTCGGGCCAGTTCCTGGATGTAGGCTGTGGCGCAGGGCACTTGAGCTTTGCCGTGGCCGAGGCGCTGGCCAGTGTGGTCGCGGTAGATCCATCACCCAATATGCTTGCAACAGTCAGCCGGGCTGCGAATGAAAAAGGGCTGACTAATATCCAGACCCTTCAAGCCACTGCGGAATCGATGCCGTTCGATGACGGCCAGTTCTGTGTAGTCGCATCCCGCTATAGCGCGCACCACTGGTTTAAGCTGCCAGAGGCGCTCAAGGAAATGCGCCGCGTGGTCAAGCCCGGTGGCTATTTGCTCATGATTGACGTCGAAGGCGATGAAAACCCCTTGGTGGATACGTATTTGCAGACAATAGAAGTATTACGCGATCGTTCCCATATTCGAGATCGCTCTCCGTCAGAGTGGGAGCGGCTTATCACGGACGCTGGCTTTTCGACCATTGAGCATCACAACTGGGTGACACGACTTGCGTTCGAACCATGGGTAACACGGATGCGCACCAGTCCTGAGCGCATAGCGCTGATCCGTACGGTTCAGCGGGAAGCGCCGACGGAGGTGAGGCAGGCGTTGGCCATCGAAGAGGATGGTTCTTTTTCGATGAAGACGGGGCTGTGGTGGGCGCAGGCTTAAATGTGCCGACTATGATTTATCAACTCGACGACGTGGCGTTGAAAACCGCCAATTGAGCGTCGAACGCGCGCTTGAAGGCGGGCCGCGCCTGGCCGCGGGCAACATAAGCGTAGAGGTTCGGAAACTCGTCCAATAATCCCGATCCGTTCAGCCGGCGCAGCACCATCACCATCATCAGATCGCCGGCGCTGAACGTGCCATCGAGCCAATCGGCATCGCCAAGCCGACTGGAAAGCTCATTCAGCCGGCCACGAATGCGATCTTCAAGGATGGGCAGACGCTCGTTGAACCAGGGCTTGTCGCCTTCCACATACGGGGCCTGTTCCAGCTCAATAATCGGCGGCTCCATCGTGTTCAGCGCGGCAAACAGCCAGGCGATCGCATGCGCCCGAGCATGCGCATCGTCTGACAGCAGCCCTGCATGGCGTTCGGCGATATGCAATACGATCGCGCCCGACTCGAACAGGGCAAGATCGCCTTCCTCATAAGTCGGAATCTGCCCGAAAGGATGAAGCGCACGATGCGCGGGTTCCCTCATCGCTTTGAACGAAAGAAGGCGAACGTCGTAAGGCTGGCCGACCTCTTCAAGCGCCCAGCGGACACGCATATCACGGGCCTGTCCTTGCCCCTGGTCGGGCGACTGTTCAAACGCGGTGATGGTGGGGATCATGAAACGGCTCCAAATGACGACATGGCGCTGTCGAACATTAGCTGGGCAATTGCCGGTTTGCCTCAACATGGCGAGTAAAGCTGTTCAGAATGGCCTGCCACCCATCGCGTTGATCTTCGATGGAATCAGTGGACTCGCTATCGAAAGTTACGCGTACGGTAACGCCCTTGGGGCTGTCTGCGAACTCGACCTGCGCGGCGCGATCGCCGAAGGAAAACTCGATGAGCTTATGTTTCACAATATTGGTATAAGTCCCGGCGAAATCAAACCCCATGCTGCCGTCCTTGGCCTCCATTCGAGAGGAGAAAGCGCCGCCGACGCGTAAATCGACTGTGGCCGCGGTGGTGTGCCAATTGTCGGACGCGGTATTCCACTGCTTGATATCGTCGGGTGTCGTATAGGCGCGCCAGACTTCCTCGATGGGTGCGGCCACGGTCGTTTCAACGGAAATTTTCATGGTGGTTCCTTATGGATTGCAGGGCACAGTGGCGCGCTGCCGCCGCTGCAGACAATCGCTTACCACCCCTTTAGCCGTATTGATCTCACTTGCATTCTGCCATGAGGAAAGTTGTGGAAGCAACACTCAAAGATGATTGCAATGATTACATTTCTGGCGAATAATAGATCCATCCGTCATCTATAAGTGAGGATGCCATGACCACAAATCTTGTCGTACGTAATATCGAACCGGAAGTCGTGACGGCACTCAAGCAAGCGGCTGCGCGCCATGGAAGAAGTGCCGAAGCTGAGCACCGCCATATCTTGCGCTCCGCGCTGGCGCAACCGCGTAAGCGATCCTTCAAAGAGGTGCTGACAAGCATGCCAGATGTCGGCCTCGACGAGGACTTCGACTTCCGTTCGACTCGCTAATGTATTTGCTTGATACGAACGTTATCAGTGAGCTGCGCAAAGGCGCACGTGCTAATGCAGGCGTGCGCTCTTTTTTTTCTTCGTGCAATAGCACCGAGTTATTTTTGCCTGTACAACTTATCGGCGAGCTACGAGCAGGTGCCATACGCATTCGCAGACGAGGCGATACTCTACAAGCCGACAGGCTTGATATGTGGATCGATACGCTCACTCAAGAATATGCCCAGCAAATCCTTGGCTTCGATCTGGAATGCGCTCAACTCTGGGGCTGGCTTATGGGATTCGGGCCGGAAAATCCGATAGACAAACAAATTGCCGCCATTGCTTATTGCTACGGATTAACAGTAGTCACTCGCAACCAGCCGCACTTCGACTATCCAAACTTACAGATACTCAATCCCTTCGAGGGGTGATTGTCGGTAGACCGGCGCCCTTGCGCCCGCGATGTAATGGAAACTTCTCCACACGGAGTCGGCATCCTCAAAACTCCACCAAGCCGGTGGCGCCGACGAGCAGCAGTTTCACGTCGGACGCCATGTTGCCCTCTTCTATCAGACGCGCGCCAACCGTTGAATAGCTTGATCCACGGGCGTATCGCCCTGGGTCAGCTCAATAATCGTTCGGCTCACCTCAGGGCGCTCGATAATCTCAACCAAGGCGGCGGCCACGTCATCGCGCGCGACGTCGCCATAGGGAATAGCCAGGCCCGCACGCACCTTGCCAGTGCCGGGATCATCGAGCAATATGCCCGGACGCACGATCACCCAGTCCAGGTCGGACTCAGCCAAATGCACGTCCGCCCGCTTTTTCACCGCCATGTAGTTCTCGAAGGTCTCAGAGACTTGCTTGCCGCGCGACGCTTCAGGAAAGGCAGACACCAGCAGAAAGCGTCGGACCCCCGCCTTTTGGGCTGCAGCCACCGTCAGCTTCAGTCCACGGCCATCGATGGCATTGGTCATTTCAGGCCCGCCCTTGCCACCGGCCCCGGCGGAAAACACTACCACGTCGCTGCCGGCCATCAACTGAGCGAGCTCGGTCACGTTGAGCTCGAGCAAGTCGCCATGCACAGGGCTGGAGCCCAGCGCTTTGAGCTCTTCGGCTTGCTCGGCATGCCTGTGCAGCGACAGAGGCGTATAGCCGCGTGCGCTTAACTGCTGGGCAAGACGGCGAGCGATTTTGCCCGAGCCGCCAACGATAAATACATTTTTCATACTGGTTCCTTATCAGGGATGATAACTTGGTTAAACATCGTTGCTCATCGATGAGGCACAACTTTAAAAATCAATTAGTAGGCGGCTGCGGGCCAGTCGGTATAGCCTTTGGCCCCACCGCCGTAGTAGGCCTCACGCGGGGCGACGGCCAGTTCAATCCCGCGCCGCAGCCTCTCGACCAGATCGGGATTGGCGATGAACGGCCGGCCGAAGGCCACGGCGTCAACCTTGCCTTGTGCGCGGCGCTCGATCGCCAGCTCAAGGTCGTAGTTGTTGTTGCCGATGTAAGGACCATCGAATAAGGCGCGCAGCGCATCCAGACTCACGCCATCCGGCAGCTCGCGCGTGCCGCCGGTCGCGCCTTCCACAAAGTGCAAATAGGCCAGCTTGAAGCGGTTCAGTTGCTGGATCAGGTAGCCGTAGGTGGCCATCACGTTGCTGTCGGGCGGCGTGTTGCCCGCGTCGGGCGTCACGGGCGACAGGCGAATGCCCACACGGTCGCTGCCCCAGATCTTGACCACGGCTTCGGTCACCTCCAGCGTCAGGCGCGTACGATTCTCGATGGAGCCGCCATACTGGTCGCTGCGCTGATTGGTCGAATCTCGTATAAATTGATCCAGCAGATAGCTGTTGGCCGAATGGACTTCCACGCCGTCAAACCCGGCGCGTTTGGCGTTCTCGGCCGCCTGCTGGTACTGCTCGAGGATGCCGGGGATCTCGTCGGTCTCCAACGCACGCGGCATCGACACAGGCACGAAGCCTTCCGTGGTGTAGGTCTGGCCTTCGGCCTGGATCGCCGAGGGCGCGACAGGCGCTTGGCCATCGGGCTGCAGTGCGGTGCTGGAAAAGCGCCCGACGTGCCAGAGCTGGCTGACGATCTTGCCACCTGCGGCATGTACCGCGTCAGTCACTTTCTTCCAGCCAGCCACCTGCGCCTCGGTCCACAAACCGGGCGTGGCCGCGTAGCCTCGCCCTTGCGCAGAAATATTGGTTGCCTCGGCGATGATCAGGCCGGCTCCCGCGCGCTGGGCGTAGTAGGTGGCATGCAACTCCCCTGGAATGCCCTCCTCGTCGTACCGGCTTCGGGTCAGCGGGGCCATGGCAATGCGGTTGCCCAGTTCAAGGGCGCCCATGGTGGTGGGCGAGAATAAATCAGTTCGTGTGTTGTTATCAACCATTGTTGGCTCCAGAATAATTGACCAGTCGTCTAGTTAATACATAAAAAAAATACTGCTTAAGCAAGCAAGCGTTTCGTGTTGATCAAAGCCGTATCGAAAGGCGCGCGATCTTTGCTTAGCTTGGCTAACAACGACGCCCCGAGCCACAGCTGATACAGCGATTGGGCGAGCGCAGAGGCTGAAGTTTCAGCCTGGATTGAACCGTCAAGCTGGCCTTGCTTGATGCAGTGAGCAATACGTTCGATGATGGCGTCGGTTCCCTTCTGGAGCACCACACGCATATCATTGGATAGATCGCACACTTCCGGTCCCAGCTTGACCACCAGGCATTTCTCATCGGGCAGGTCCGAACCCTCGGTATGCGCCCAATGACGAAAGTAGCGCACCAGCCGTTCGGCAGCAATGCCTTCGGCCGTCAGCATCGTGTCAACCTTGGCCAAGTATGCAGAGAAGTACTCCCCCAACAAGGCCAGCCCGAACTCTTCCTTCGATTTGAAGTAGTAATAAAAGGAACCTTTGGGCACGCCGGCCGATGCCACCACCTCGGCCAAGCCGACAGCGGTGTAGCCTTTGTGGGTCATCAACGTTCTGGCGACATCCAAGATGTGCTGACGCATTTCTTGCGCGGGTTTCTTCATGATTAGGTCATTCTATCAAAAAAACCGACCGGTCGTCTATAGATAGAAATAAACAAGCCCATTACACTCGAATGTTAGTGAGCGCCACACACAATTACAGCACCGCGTCGATGCCCTTTCGCTCACGCACGGCGATGAACTTCCAGTTCTGGAGGTTGTCCGCTGAGCGCGCGCGTGGCTTGGTCAACCAGCTCCGTGATGTCATCGTCGGATAGTTGTAGGCTAGAGTCGTAGTAATTGGTCGAAACACGTGACTCAATAGCTTGCTTGATCGGATTACTCATAACCCCGGCGACGAAACAATACTCAGCTTATTTTGACGGCAAACTTAGCTAGAATGCGACCCGCACTCCACCACTCACCGCTCCCAGCGTAGCGCTGCGGCGCGCCTCGCCCGACACTCCCAGGTAGGCGTAGGCATTGCGCGCGAACATGACCGTGCCGTAAAGCCCGGCCTGCACAAATGCCCGGCCTACGTTGGGCGCATAAATCGTGGTGGATATACCGGCCAGCGATGCATCCAGGCTGGGATTGACCAGGCTGCCCGTGTCGGCGCCCACGCCCGCATACGCCTTATAGGTGAATTTTTCAGCCAAGGGATTCGAAGCTATCGATCCTGCGGCCAGGCCGATGACACCCCGCACGCCGTTTCCAGCAAAACGTCCGATATCCAGCGCGGCTGGGCCGGACTCCTCATTGAATGACGACTGATCCACCCGCTGCCACGTTAGGCGCGCATACGGCGTAAGCACCGTAGTCTGTAGACTCCATGGGCGGCTGATGCCAACGCTCAGCAGCGCGCTATTGCCCCAGGCGTTGTCGGCTTTGATGCTGCCGCCGCCATACCCGGTCAGATTGTGGCGCGACACGTCCGTGGTGGTCAAGCCGAAACTGGCCATGCCATCGAGAACGAAGGCATGAACGGGAAGCTTCCCATACATAAATACCGATCCTTCCTGAACCGTGCCCGACCCCTGCTCGGCCGAAACCCGGGTGTTCGAGAACGCAACGCCCCCGCCCACGGTCGCCCCCCGATCCAGACGAACGTCCGTTCCGATGACGGCCTGCACCAGCCCGGAGGAATAGCTGCTGGCATAGTCATCGCCCGAGCGACGGCCATCCTGGTAGACAATGTCGGCCCACACGTTACTGTTGGACGAGATCTCTTGGGCGACACCATGGCCTGAGGGGGCTTGTGTGGAGTCGCTCAGGCGGCCGACGACGGCCTGCTGCAGCCGCAGTGCAGCTTGCGGTATAGCGGCCAGCGCGGCACCATACACTTGGCCCGACAACGATTGCGTAAAGGATGGCAGGTCGGCCGCTTTCTGGCCTGAAGCGGCATAAAGCAGATCAGTCTGGGCAGCAGTGGCCGAACCTGATTGATTCAAGTCGGCCACCTGATCCAGGGCGTTTGCGGCGGAACGCGTATTGGCATTGCCCGAGGATAGGGTCGCGGCATAAGACGTGGGGATGACGGCTAGGTCCACGCTGTTGCTGTTGGCCTGATTATAGAAAGCCGTAAAGCGGGTTCCGGGGGCCAGATCGGCCGGCTGGGTTAGTGTGGAAAACCGGCCCGATATACCGCCGTCCGCCGTGATGATGCGGAATCGGTCGCCCAGCACGGGCGTGTAGGGGCTGCGGCCATAACCCGGCTCGGATGGCGTGAACAGGTTGCTCAGGCGCGGGGTCAGCGTGGTGTTGGCGTCGATGGCAAACTGCCCGCCCGTCGACAGGAACGAGTAGTAGCCCACATCGGCCGGCGACGCGCCGCTGGCTTGCACGGTACCTGCGATGTCCTGTTGGTACGTACTGCCGCCGGCCATCGTCACCGTTGAATTGGCTCGGATGTAGCCGGGCGAGTTGCCCGGTTTGAAGGTGCCCGCTACGGTGATGGGACCAGCTATAGTGCCCGTACCCTGGAGCGTGGCCGGGGCCGCCACATAAACTGCCCCTGTGCCCAAGGCGGAATCGCCCGCAATGCCCAGTACGCCCGACGCAACCGCAGTGCCGCCGGTGTAGGTGTTGCCGCCCGATAGCGTCACACTGCCCGAGCCATTGAAAGTCAAGCCGCCGGCGCCAGAAAAGGCGCCCGACAGATTCGCGGCGCCATTGGCCGGTGCTGTAATAGTGCCCCCTGCACCGGTTATGCTGAATGCCTGGTTAGAGTTGTCGCTCGCCGCCAGCGTCAACGCGCCACCGTCAAATACCGGGTTGGCCGTGCTGCCTATATCGCTAAGCGATACGAACTGGCCTTGATTGATGTTGGCAGAAATAGGTAGTGTGGAAGCGGTAAAAATCAAGTCCCAGATGCTACCAGTCGAATTGACCAGGGACCAATCATAAGCGCCGAATACCCCATGGGTACTGGCCAGGTCATCGCTTTCTATACCATCCAGCACCGATAAATAAGCTCCAGCCGCGACAGTAGAATCAGAATAAATCCCAAAATTCATGGTGCCGCTCGCGCCAGTTCTGGCGGATAACTTTCCGTACTCCGAGGGGCTGCCGATAATAATGTTGTAGTTTCGCGGCAAGGCACTTTCATCGGACATCACCAGAGGACTCATCCCTCCTTGCTTATTATTCAGCGTATTGATGATGCCGTAACTATAGATACCGCCCGTTATAACGCCGAAGTTGCTCAATACGTTAATGGTTCCGTTATTGCTAATAGAGGTAGATCCCTCAATCGAACCGTAATTAGTGAAACTATTGATAACCCCTTGATTGTAAACACCCGTATACGTTGCATCAATCCTTCCATAGTTGGTGAGGATCGTGCCTGTAGCAGTCGACGCATTCTTAATCGCGGAGCCACCGGTTACGGTGACATCAGAAGATGACACTGAGCCGATTGAGATCGTTATGCTTGGCGCATCAATTGTTAGCTCCGTGCAATCAGCCGATACGTTGGTGTTGGAGCCGCACCCGGGAAAACCAGGTACTGCAACAGCGCCAAGCGGAAACATGGTGCCACCTAGAATTAATGTGGTGTAAAGGCAATACTTGAACATCGCTGGAGCCTATGGCGAAAAGGATGAGATTTCCGCGCACAAAGCTGTGCCTAAGAATTGCGGAGGTTCAGGATTTTACACCGACCTGGTAACCAAATGTTGCGTCGATACAACGGCGGCTCCGATACTGGAAAAAAGACCCGCCACGGTTAAACTGACTCGCGAATGAACTTCCCG
>LNAP01001794.1_pt1 | contig 17705 bp, 10 predicted proteins | sample 602601 | NCBI WGS metagenome assembly LNAP01 (sample SAMN02440304, study PRJNA202911) | soil metagenome | biome: Subtropical and temperate rainforests or woodlands; isolation source: soil samples (1 kg each in a 20% v/v slurry with milli Q water) were... ... | reverse complement strand
CCACCACCACCACCACCACCACCACCCGGCGGCATGAATATCCAGCAGCCCGACAGGGACGATAACAACGCGACAATCAGTGCCGCCTTAGTTAGATTGTTCAACTTCATCACAACACTCTCTAGTCACAAGCTTTAATGCTCGATGAATAAGACCGTTCAAAATGAAGTGCGTCACGCCTATCGTGTAACTTGATGGTATTAAATGTATTGGAAAGGCTACATGTAGTTATCTACCAGATTGCGCAGCGTTGTGCCTTGGAAGGCATAGTTGGAAACATGAAAGTGAGAATCCGCGAGTGGCTCAGCAGGTCTGGTGGAATTAGCGCTACGCTCTGGCGGTGACGAACACCCCGATGCTACTGCCATAAAAGCAACTAAAGCTGTCCGTTTCATTTGAGTTGCAACATCAATCATTTATCCACCCCATCTAAAAAATCACAACCTTCAACAGCGAATAATTCAGTCGTCTTGAGCCGAGCCCTGGGCGAACGAGTCGACTCTCATCAACTCACAATTTTTGCGATTGCAATGCCTGCGGCGACGGTCGAACCCACGGACACCGTTAGGGTGATGCGTCCTGCGCGGTGTGCCGTGACTTGCATTTCCATCTTCATCGCCTCCATGGATGCGAGGGTGTCGCCCACAGCCACGTTGTCGCCGTCGGCGACGTTCCAGGACTGCAGGGTGCCCGAGATCGGGGCTACAACGGCGGCGGCATCCGTCGAAATGGAAGACACATCAGCCCCCTCGCGCTCAGCAGACGGCGCAGTGGAATGTAGCCCGCGCAGCAGTTCAGCCGGCAACCCGAGCGCAATCCTTCGGCCATCGATCTCCACGGCCGTGCGTACCAGCGCGATATCGGCCAGCGGTTCAGGCCGTACAGCGGCCGCCAGCGTGTCGGCAAAATCTGTCTCGATCCAGCGCGTATGCACGCTGAAAGCATCGGCTGATGTGAAATCGGCGTGTGCCATCACCGCCCGGTGAAAAGGAAGCACCGATGGCACCCCTTCGATTCGGAACTCCTTCAGCGCCCGGCGCGCGCGGGCTATAGCCTGGGCACGGGTGGCGCCAGTAATGATCAACTTGGCCATCAGCGAATCGAATGTACCTGGGACGGTAGAACCCGACTGCACGCCGGTATCGACGCGCACGCCGGGCCCCGACGGTGCCTCGAACAGATGCACCAACCCCGGCGCGGGTAGAAAGCCGCGCCCCACATCCTCGGCGTTGATGCGAAACTCGAAAGAATGACCGCGCGGCTTCGGCGTCTCGGTGACCGACAGCGGCAAGCCATCGGCGATGCGCAGTTGCTCGACGACGAGGTCGATGCCCGTTGTCTCTTCGGTCACTGGATGCTCGACCTGCAGGCGCGTGTTGACCTCCAGAAACGAGATTGTTCCGGAGGGACTCAACAGAAACTCGACAGTCCCCGCACCGACGTAGCCTGCCTTCGCGCACACATCGCGCGCCGATTGATGGATGCGCTCACGCTGCTCATCACTGAGGAAGGGCGCGGGGGCTTCTTCCACCAGCTTCTGGTTGCGCCGCTGCAACGAGCAATCGCGCGTGCCGAGCACGACAACATGGCCGTGCGTATCGGCGATCACCTGCGCCTCGACATGACGAGGCCGATCGAGGAACTGTTCAACGAAACACTCGCCACGGCCGAAAGCAGTGACCGCTTCACGCACCGCCGACTCGTACAATTCGGCTACTTCGTCGAGCCGCCATGCGACCTTCATGCCGCGGCCGCCACCGCCAAAGGCCGCCTTGATGGCGATCGGCAGGCCGTTCTTCTCGGCAAAGGCCACGACCTCCTGCGCATCGCGCGCGGGCTCCGACGTGCCAGCCACCAACGGCGCACCGACAGCCAGGGCGATCTTGCGCGCCTGCACCTTGTCACCCAGTGCCTCAATGGCTGCCGGCGAAGGGCCGATCCACTTCAGGCCCGCGCCAATCACGGCCCTGGCAAAAGTTGCGCTTTCCGAAAGGAAGCCGTATCCGGGGTGTACCGCGTCGGCGCCACAGCGGTCGGCCACGGCGAGCAGCTTTTCGATGTTCAAGTAGGTGTCGGCCGGGCGCTGGCCGTCAAGGCCGTAGGCCTCATCGGCCATACGAGCGTGCATCGCGTCGATGTCGGCGTCGGCATACACCGCGACGGATTTCACACCATAATCGGCACAGGCGCGCACGATGCGTACAGCGATCTCGCCGCGGTTGGCGATAAGAACTTTCTTCATGGGGTTTCTCGCAGGTCGGAAGAGAGGGCCGCGGTGAACGCGCGTATGGGGTTGAAGCGCACCTGCGCACCGATGGGGATCTGCCCCGCACGGTCGAGGTGGTAAGGGGCGACAGCGCCGATCACTGGGTAGCCACCGGTCAGCGGGTGGTCGGCAAGGAAGAGCACGGGCTGGCCGCTTGGCGGCACCTGAATCGCGCCCAACACGGTGCCTTCACTGGGCAGTTCGGCGATCTGTGCGCGCATCAACGGCGTTTCACCGGCCAGACGCAGGCCGACGCGGTTCGATTGCGGCGTCACAGTCCATAATTGGCTCGCCAACAATGCAATGGCCTGCAGTGTGAACCAGTCGGTGCGCGGCCCCATCACGACATCGAGCACCACGGTCTGCGTCGTTGTCGGTAGATCGGCACGAGGCGTTTCGGGCGCGCCGACGATGGAGCCATGCGTGACCACAGGTATCGGCAAAATGTCACCGGCTTTGATGAGCGGCGGACCGACCTGCGCGAGCGTGTCCGTCGATCGACTTCCGAGCACGGGCGCGATCGCGAAGCCACCGCGCACGGCCAGGTAGCTGCGGATGCCGGCACGCGGGTCGCCAAGCGACAGACTGTCGCCATCAGAAAGTGCGATGGCTTCATGGCCTGGCACACGATATCGAGCGCCGTTCGCACGCGTGAGTTCGATCGGCGCATCGGCACCGGTGAAGGCCACCACCGTGTCTGCGCGGCTCGTGATTTGGAAGCCACCGTAGACGATCTCGACGCAGGCCATGTCGCTCGCATTGCCGACCAGACGGTTGGCCGCGCGCAGTGCGCCCTTATCCATCGCCCCTGAGGCGGATACGCCCTGCCCGGCCAGACCCTCGCGCCCGAGATCCTGGAACAGCGCCTGCAGGCCGGTGCTACGGACAACAAGCGCCGGACCATTGTGGAGCGGAACCTCGACGGGGCCAGGCGACGGCGCTGGCAAAGTCGAAACCTGCCGCCCTGAAACATCGACGAAACGTACCTTGAAGCCCGGTTGCAGCAGCGCGGGCACGTCACGGCTTAGGTCCCACATCGGCGTGGCAGTCACGCCGATGATCTGCCACCCCCCCGGACTGGCCTGCGGATAGACGCCGCTGAAAGCGCCGGCCAACCCCACGGCGCCCGCGGGGATGCGCGTGCGTGGCGTAGTGCGACGCGGCACGTTGAGGCTTGGGTGGCCGCCGCTCAGATAGGCGAACCCAGGTGCGAAGCCAGTGAAGGCAACGGTGTAGTCGCAGCCGGTATGGCGGCGAATCACCTCTTCGCGCGAGAGATCAAGCATCTGCGCGACCTCGTCAAGGTCCTCTCCTTCGTAGGAGACCGGAATCTCCACGCGAGTGGTCGCACGCTCGATCTGCGCCGTGAGGTCGCGGCGGCTGATGCGCGTGACGAGTTCATCATGCGTCACCGTGTTAGGCCGGAAGTGAACCATGACCGTGCGCGCGGCCGGCACGAGTTCGACGATGCCATCGATGGGCTCGGCCTGTAGTGATGCAAGCAGCGCCAGCGTCTGCGACAAGTCATCCAGCTCGACCAACAGGGCGTCGAGATTAGCCGGCAGAAATCGCATCACGGTACGACTCCCATGTCGACGAAAGGAGCGACCTTGACGCCCGAACGCTCAAGCAGCGCACGCACTTGCCGCGCCATCTCCACCGCGCCTGGGCTGTCACCATGCACGCAGACCGAATCGGCCTTAAGGCGCACGATGCTGCCGTCAATGGCCGTGACCACACCCTCGGTCGCCAGGCGAAGCATGCGCTCGGCAACATCCTGCGCATCGTGCAGCACGGAGCCCTTCTCGCGGCGGGAGACCAGCGAACCGTCCGGCATGTAGGCGCGATCGGCAAAGGCTTCGGCCACAGTGCTCAGCCCGCTTGCCTGCGCCCAGCCGAGTAGCGGCGAGCCGGCCAAACCGACCAGCACCAGCGACGGGTCGATTGCGCGGATGGCGGCAATCACGTCGTGTGCCTGGCGCTTATCGTGCGCGATGGTGTTGTAGAGCGCTCCGTGTGGCTTGACGTATCGTACCGACGTGCCGGCCACCGCAGCCAACCCCTTCAGCGCGCCGATCTGGTAGATCACGTCAGCCTGCAGGTCGGCGCTTGCCACGTCCATTTGGCGGCGGCCGAAACCGACGAGGTCGGGATAGGCGACGTGCGCGCCTACTGCCACGCCGCGCTCCGCCGCTTGACGTAGCGTCCGCAGGATGCCGGCAGCGTCGCCAGCGTGGAAACCGCAGGCCACGTTGGCACTGCTCACGATGCTGAGCATCGCGTGGTCGTCACCCATGCGCCAGGCGCCCAGGCTTTCACCCAAGTCACTATTGAGGTCTATCTTCATGTTGTTTTCTTTTCTTTAGCGAAACATCAGGAAATACAGGATGAAAACATTGCAAGTCAGCAAGGCCAGCGCCGTGGGCACCTGCGCGCGGATCACCGCGTTTTTGTCGGGCAGTTCGAGTAGGGCCGCCGGTACGATATTAAAGTTGGCTGCCATCGGTGTAAGCAAGGTGCCGCAATAACCCGAGAGCATGCCGATGGCTGCCATAAGGGCCGGGTTACCGTCGTACATGCCGACCAGGACTGGCACCCCGACGCCCCCTGTCATCACGGGGAAGGCGGCGAAACCGTTGCCCATGATGATGGTGAAAAGCGCCATGCCAACCACGTACACCATCACCGCGAAGAAACGTACATCCATGTTGATGTAGCTGGTGGTGATATGCGCCACGGCCTTGCCCACACCGGCGTCGGAGAATACGAGGCCCAGCATGCCGAGCATCTGCGGCAGTACCAGCGCCCAACCGAGCGCATCGGTCAGCCGACGCGATTCGCGGATGCCTTGCATCGGCGTTTCGTTCGTCATCTTGCAGACCAGCGCAAGCGCGACCATACAGCCTAGCCCTAGGCTTACCATCGTGGTGTTCTTCGGGTCGAGCAGCGGTATGCCGCCAACCACGAGGTACTTCGCCGACAGCGTGCCGATCATGGTCACGGCCGGGATCGCCAGGGCGGGGATGAAAAGCTTGTTGCCCAGCAGATTGGCGCTGGCCGAGTACTCCGCCGCCGAGCGGGCCACGTGACGGCCAATGCCGACACCGCCGAAGGCTGCAATCAGCGCCATCACCACAACACCGACGCCGACCCAGACCGGCGGCAACTGGTCGCCGAGCAAGAAGACGAGCGAATAAAGGCCCCAGAAAAAGGCACTGGAATAGCGCTTTGAGTGCTGGCGGTCCATAAGTGTCATCACCGCGGTGATGGCGAGGATGGCACCGACGAGGTAGTACAGGTGCGTGATCGTGAGCGTCATGGTCGGGACTCCTTGCCTTCGACTGTGACGGTTGCAGCCGCGGCGCCGCTGGCCATCTCGCGCATCAACCAAGTGTCAAGCCGGCGCAGGCGCCAAGCATGGATGGTGAATGCGCAAACAGCTGTCGGAATCCCCCAGAGCGCGACGCGGATCGGCTCGACTTCGATGCCCGCCTCACGCAAGAACGTGGTCATCAGCACGATCGCGCCGAAAGCCACGAAGATATCTTCGCCGAAGAACAGGCCGACGTTATCGGTCGCTGCGGCATACGCTCGCAGCTTGTGGCGAACCTTCTCCGGCAGTGCCCCAAAACGGGCTTCCGCAGCACCTTCTGCCATTGGCGCGAGCAGCGGTCGCACCATTTGTGGATGACCGCCCAGGCTGGTAAGGCCGATGGCTGCGGTCATCTGGCGTGCGCCAAGGTAGACAATCAGCAAGCGGCCCGCAGTCGCGGACTTGATGCTGCTGATCCATCGCTGGGCGTGCTGGCGCAAACCATAACGCTCGAGCAAGCCAATCACCGCCAGCGGTAACAGGATGATCAACGGCAGGTTACGCGTCTTGATGAAGCCTGTGCCGATGGCGGCAAGAATCCTGTCGACCGGAAAGTGCGCCGCGAAGGCGGTGACGACGGCCGTGACAATCACGACCAACATGGGATTAAAGCGCAGGACGAAGCCCACGATGATGACGACGACCCCCAGCAAGGGCCACAAGTTGATGTCAGTGGGCACCGGCGTTTCTCCAAGTTGTTTGAGTTATTTTCTTAGATCACTCAACTATCTTCATCCGATTGAATGATCATTTCAACAGAATTGTTCAACAATCCAACATGGATAATAAAAAGCAATATGCATGCCAAAATATGAATTCGTTTCAGCCCTACAGGAAAAAGCGACACTGCGAGTAGGGCAAAACCTGCTAGAATCCAATCGCCCCTGCCACTCAGAAGTCCGCTCGATGCCCCTTCCCGCCTCCCCTTCATTCGTAGCCCAGACGCTAAACGAGCGGATCGCCGAACAGTTGCGTCAGCAAGTCACCCAAGGCGAATTCACACCTGGGCAACGGCTGTCCGAGCAGGTGCTCAGCGAAAACCTCGGCATCTCGCGAAACACCCTGCGCGAAGTATTCCGGACGCTGGCCAAAGACGGCCTGTTACGACACGAACCCAACCGTGGGGTATTCGTGGTGGTTCCCAGCATCGCGGCCGTCATCGACATCTACCGCGTGCGACGCCTCATCGAATGCCAGGCGTTGGCCGAGGCTTACCCGCGCCACCCGGCGAAGAAAAACATGCGCGCAGCGGCAGAACAGGCCCAACGAGCACGGGACGCGGGGGACTGGCTGGCAGTGGGCACAGCTAACATGGACTTCCATACGGCAGTCGTTGAACTTGCGGACAGTGAACGCTTGAACGCCATGTTCCGGCGCATACTTGCAGAGCTACGGCTGACTTTTGGGCTGTTGCAGGACGCCGAGTTCTTGCATGAGCCCTACGTCGATATGAACTTTCAGATTCTTGAACTTGTTGAACGCAACGAGATGGCCAAAGCTCGCGAAGCAATGCTTGAATACCTCATTCATTCCGAACGCATTGTTTTGGCCGTCTATGCGAGGCGGCCTTCCCAGGAAGGGTGAAAGCTCCGACGTCCACGCAACATCTGCCCCACACAGCCGGTCGACTGGTCGATACAGTTAACCAAGCGGGGCTCCTTCAGAAATTTTTGCCGCCCTAGCGCATGAGCGAAGAACTGCCAGACATAGAGCCCCTGTGGCAGGATGACCTGGTTGCCTTCACCATCGGCTGCTCGTTTTCCTTCGAACAACCGCTCCTGGATGCCGGCACTGCCCTCAACAACAACGAATGGATGCAATGGACCAACAATGAACACAGCTCAACGGTCGATTCAGCAGTACATAAACGCCAAGGACAGTAACCGCCCGCATCTGCTGCGCCAGGCTTTTATGCCGGATGCACAACTGGAGATGGTGGTACACACGGGGTCTATCTCGTTTCCACCCCACGTTGAAGGCCTTGAGTCCATCGGCGACGTGCTGGTCAGGCGCTTCGGCCAGACATTCGAAAACGTCTATACCTTTTGTCTGGGACACCCACCGGAGCCGGATAGCAAAACGTTCCAATGCCAATGGCTGGTCGCTATGTCCGACAAAAACTCCGGCGAGGTCCGAGTCGGTTGTGGTCAATATGGATGGCAGTTCAATCCCGAGTCGGGACTTGTCGAGCAGCTCACTATCACCATCGAGCATATGAAAACCCTGCCACCTACCGACCTTCACACCATCATGGAGTGGGTATCCCGCCTGGACTATCCATGGTGCCGCCCAGAAGCATTAGCGAGCAACGCTCCAGACATAGGCACCCTTGAAGAGGTGATCCAGTATGTAATCCGGTCAGAACGGTGAAGTTGCGGAACACATCTGAAGCGTTGCGGAAGGGATCGTAAATCGCAGGTATAAAAAAACCGTAGACGGTAATCTACGGGGTTTTTAAGAGTGGAGGCCGAGACAGGAATCGAACCAAACACGACGCGGTTGCGCGCCAACCGCGTCTAAGATCTGATGTTTAAGCCGCAGGACTCGTCAACCAGCTACTGCTCAACGTTGCCAGCAACGAAGCATCTGAGATAACGCCCGATGCCTTCGGATCAAATCCGGGATGACTGCCACTGAACCCTGCCATTGCCTGAACCAACTGGTCAACCTGCGCCCCCAGTAGATAGTCCGTATGGCTTCCACCGAGGGCGATCCTGTCCAGCCGGCTGACAGAGTTGTCATACCAGCCCTGCACAGTGATGTCGGTGTCGCTGCCTAGCAGTTGCACGCGCAGATCATTACCCGCCCGCTGAAACCACAGCGACTCACGGGACTCGTTGTCGATGCGCAGGGCACCCCGGGCTTCTCCTATCCCATTGATAAGAGTGTCGTGCCCCCGCCCTCTGGCAATTACATAGTGGTCATAGCCACCACCGCCGATCAGCAAGTCATTGCCCCCTCCTCCTTCAAGTCGGTTGCTACCGGTATCTCCCGACAGGATATCGTCGTGGCTGGAGCCCAGAAGGTTCTCAATACTCGTCAGCCGGTCGATCCCACCGTACCCGTTGCTTGCCGTGCCTTTAGCCAGATCTACGACCACGCCGGTTGGGGCGCCTTCATAACTGGCCGTATCATTACCGGCACCACCGCTCAGCACGTTGTTTCCGCCCTTGCCTGTCAGAACATCATCACCGGCCCCACCATTGAGTACGTTGTCCCGACTGTCACCGCTCAACCGGTCAGCGAAAGCACTGCCGTTGAGGTTTTGCACATGGGTAAAGCCATCAAAATCCCGTGGAGTGAGTGAATCAAGTTGCGCAACTATCCCTTTGGCTGAACCGGAGTAATCCACGGTAGCAACACCCAATAGATTGTCGTACAGGGAGAGAGCATTGAGATTGACCCCGGTTAAGGTCAGTAAAGGCGTGCCTGGCGAGAAAGACAGACGGGCCTGCGCCGAAGCATCTTCATCCAAGTAAGCCGTGCTGGAGGCTGAACTCAGCAGCAATCGGTCGCCTGAGACTCCGGCCTGAAAAGCATTGATGCGGTGCCCGGTTGCTCCCGCCGACTCCGTGAACAAAAACATATCGCGGCCTGCACCGCCGGTCATGCCATGCCCATTCCCGGAGCCTGAAATCAATAAGCTTGCGGACGCACCAGCGACCGCTGAGACCTGACTACCCGACACGAGCTGAACATCAGCGTAACCCAACACCGATCCCAACGCAGTTTTGTAAGTTTGCAGACTGGCGCTTGCTTGGGCGTACGCTTCTTGTGCACTCGCCTGAGCAGTTAGCAATGCATTGGCTTTGTCTCTATCGACAGTAGACGCCCATTCGTAACGACTGGTGCTGGTCACCGTTACCCAGTGTGCTGGAGTAAAAGGCGGAAATAGACTCTTGGTAACGTAACGTTGTGTTGTCGTAATGACAGTTGGCGGCAGGATGCTTGCGAGGTTGGCCGCTGTTTGAGCGATCAGTGACGATGAGCCTGCCAAGCCATCGAGTGCATTCTGATAGAGTGAAACCGTGCTGCCGAGCCCGCGCTCAAACGCAACGGCAGCCTCTTTAGCTGACTGCGCAGTAGAGGAGCTCTTCGTGTCATTCGCACTTACAGCTTGCCCCAAAGCAAATTGCCGGGCTTGGGCGGATGACGCTACAGCTTGCCCAACCGTCGTGGTCAACGAAAGTGAGCCGCTGATGGATGCAAAGGCTGCAACAGAGGCCGCAACGGTTCCCACGCCACGTTCCAGGTAGGCGTTGCTGGTCGTCGAGGATGCCGGAAATGAAACCTCGAAAATATTCTTTACGTAGAAGGCATCCGCATTCAGTGCGCTGATGCGCTCGTAGCTGACGACTCCTTTAGGACGGCCCGTCATCGGGTTGGTTGAATCGAAATTGATCTGTGTCGTGAGGATGTAGGCCTGTGGGTCCTGGCTATTGTAATAACGGTAGCTGTTCATACTGGGGACCAGGTAAATCAGCGACACCTGACGGCCAAGGCTGCTGGCCTGAGCACTCTTGCTGCCCAACGCCGCAATTGCCGCCGCGGCCTGGTTGGCGGCCGTCGTCGCCAGACCTGCGCCTTGCGTGACCGCGCCCGACTCATAAACCCTACGCGTTTCGAGCGCGACATTTGAAATCGAAGGCACCAGTGGCACGTCCACATGGGCGGTAAAATAAGCGTCCAGCGACGGTGGCTTATTTATCGTCAATGGGTCTACGGGATTAAAACCGGAATTGGCTTGTTTCCAGGATTGTTGAGTGGCAATGGCCAGTTCCACCGCATCGCTGCCAAGCCGCAGACCGTTGGACAGTTCGATAGCCGCGAGCTTACGGTAGTCGGCTGCGAACCAGTCCTGAATTTCGATGCGGTCATGGCTGCCCAACACAGCTACAAGCAGGTTGTTGCCTTCACGTGCCAACCACAAGTCGGCCGCCTTTATACCTGCTTGTAACTTCAGTATCGAACTCGGCCCGGTATTGCCCGAGACACCATTGATCACTTTATCCTGGCCGTCTCCCCGATCGAAGACGTACACATCGTTGCCACCACCGCCTTCAAGCCGATCATTGCCTCGACCACCTGCCAACACATTATTGGCGGTGGTGCCTGTCAATGTGTCGCTCCACGCGGAGCCGATAACGTTATCGATGTTATACAGCGTACTTTCCAGGCTATCGCGTCCTGAGGACAAATTGACGCTCACCCCGGCAGCGACCTGTACATAGCTCGCGACATCGGTACCCGCACCGCCATCGATCCATGCGCCACGCCCAGTCACCAGGAACGTGTCATCACCTGCCCCCCCCCTGAGCACGGAGTTCCAGTCACCACCGATTAGCGTATCGCCATGGCTTGAGGCAATGATCTCGTTGATATGCACCTGGCCGTCGTTCAGGCCATTATTTCGTAAGCTGCGTACCCCCGCTTGGTCATACCCGGCAAAAGACAGCGTCCGTACACCGCTGAAATTGGCGAACAAGTTCAAGTCCGAAGCGTTGGTCCCCAGCAGATCAACGTAATGTTGCCCGTCAGCGGCTAACACACGCAGCCCCTCTTGGGTGCGGACGACAGACGCACTGTCGCCGAGCCCCAGTAGCTGAATTTGGTCGCCCGCGCTGCCGGCCTGAAATCTTTGCAACGTCACTTGCCCGGAAGCCTGGCTGAGCAACACGTTATCGACGCTGGTATTAAGCACGAAGCGTTGGGCGCCGTTACCCGCCAGGATCAGGTTGTAACCTTTGTCGACGGTCACTGTCCCGCCCGCCACACCGGTGTAGGCCTTGGCGTAACCCGCCGATTGCGCGAACGCCCCAAGAGACGTGTCGATACCGACTTTGAGGTCCCTGGACAATTGCAATAAGGCGGCGTAAGCGGTAAAGGTATCCGCAGCAAAACCCGCATCATCGGGGGAGAAAAAAGTATTATTCCCGGGTAAATGGCCGATTGAATTCTTATTCACCGGAACCAGACTGTTCACCTGACCGCGCAAGGCTTCCAACCTGCCGGTGTAAGCCGCCCACGCCTCTGAAGTGGTCAAATACGAGGTCGCTGCGGCGCCCCAAGCGACAGCGGCAGAATGTGCCTTGGTTTGGGCGGTCGAACGCGCCTCAGCGCTCGGCACGGCGTTGGCTATTTGCGCCGCAGTTTGCGCCTGCCCCAGCGCTATCGCCCCCGCATCAACGGCCTGCAGAGTGGCGCGAACAGAGCCGTAGTACGTCGAGCCCTGCTGTAGCAATGCCATCACTTCCTTACCGGCAGTGCTACCTTGTTCGGCACCACTTTCACCTTCATAGAAGGTAATGAGCGTTCGGTCACGCACCCCGAGCAAAGGGTTGGGAAACCCCTGACTGCTGCGATAACGCTGCTTGACTGACCAGGCCTGCAACGCGGCCGTATAACCTGCAAAGTCAGGCGCCGTCGTTGCCAGAGCCGCGTCAGCCCCGCGCGCCTGGCCTGCGGCCATCGCCGCATAACCTTTGGAGGCGTAATCGGCAAATATCAGGGTGCCTGGGTTGATGGGGGCTGCCCCTTGAGCGGCCTCGGTTTTCTCGGCCAACCCAATATCGGCAATATCTCTTCGTGTGCCATTGGTGAACGTAAAACCGGCGGTGGAATCAATTAATCCCCCTCCCACCTGACGGCCGTCATGCGTCGATATCAGGTCAATGGATGCGATACCCAGAGACGTCAATGTTTTCAATTCGTCAGGCGTGGAAATGCCATTCTGATCCGCGTCGACCCATACTTTGACACCGTCAAAATAACTGCCGCCGGTCAAAGGGTTGATCAACGCGGTATCCCGAGAAAAAACCGTACTCCCGGCAGCGGCGAGCGTCGCGAGCGCCGAAAAGCCATTTTTCCCAACCGGCGCCTTGCTTCCCGGTACCGCGAAGGACTCACCAAACCACTCGGTAGCATTGTCGATAGCCCCATTGCCGTTGGTGTCAAACACCAGGATGCCATTGTCCGCCCCGACCCAGCCCACCGCGCTTTTTGCCCCATCGGCGTTATGATCGAACACTGCGTTACTTTGTGACGGTGGCAGCAGTTTGATGCCACTCCCCGTCAGGTCTAGCACCAGCGGCAGGTGGTATCGACCAGAACCCGACACCTCCAATGGTAGGATGGTGACGATGCCAACGTTGTAAGTGCTCCAGCCCTGTTGAGCGATATTGATTACTTGCTGGATGGCCGCCTGCAAGCCGTTCGACAACCTCAGTGCAAAAGGAATACTGGCGCCCAACGCAGTGGGTGACCAGCGATCAGAATAGGGCTCCTGGGCCAGGCGATGCTGCAGAGCCTTCAAGGACAGGGCATTTTCTGCAGCGGCGATCGCACCCTCGGCGGACGTATTCAGGAGCGTGCCGGTCTGTGCCTGCTGGGATGCTACGGTCTGGGACAAGACCAACGCGCCAGTTTGGGTAGACGTCTGGCTGATAAACGCAGCCAGATCGGGCGAAGGGCCCGTGAAGGTTTGACCGTTCTGTTTCCAGGTAGTGTTTACCGGCAGCCCATCGAAACCGTAAGTCTGTTCTACCGCTAATCCACCCTCGGCGTTTTTCCACGCGACGACCACACCTTGAGCCGTCAAGCGATAGGCCGCCGACAAGTCGCCATAGCTGTGTGATACGGAAACATTTTGTTTACCGACCGAAATGATCGAGTCCTTGGGTACTTCCATCAACGAAATACCTGCGACGCTGACTTGAACGCTATCTTTCGTATAAAGCAGCGTGGCCTCACCGACAGAAGATGATGAAAGGGGAACCGTCAAGATCATGTCGCCATTTGGCTCTATCTCTATTTTACGGATATTGTCGAGCGTAGTCTTCGCGTCGGGTAGAGCAGGATCCTTCGTACTGTTCAGCAATTGGGTAACAACATTGTAATACCCAGTTGGAGAGTCGACCTTGTTAATCCAGCTTTGAGCAAGTTCTTTATTCGCCCCAGAGCCGGCCACGGTCGCGAGCGACATAAGCTGGACAGTATTAATAGCCAATAGTAGCTCTTTTTTAATGTCACCAGCAGAATCAAGAACATTTTGCCAATAGCTTTCCCTAGTATTTTCTGTGATATTCGAAAGTACAGAATTCAATGTCCATGCGTCCTTCGACAGGCCATTATCTTCAAATACTTTTGTATGAAAACCCCATGCTTCTTGGTGCGTGACATCAGAAGAAATGGGACTGCCTCCGTTTGTCTCAAGCTTACTATCTAAAGCAGAAAGGTAACCACGGGCCATCTAATTTAAAATGCGTGCCACATCAGCATCAGATACAGGCGCACCTATATTTGAGGCCGTCATTTTCATAAAACTGATCGCAGTTGCGCCTGCAAATGTATCGCCCTTCGCGACCCCGTTTGCTAGCTTGGCGTATTGGTAACCCTTGGCGGCCAGGTAATCATACATAGCACTCGGACCCGCGGACTCCAGAAGCGCTCTCGCATAACCCAACTCAAACTTACTTAGTTCTTGAGGCATCACGGCACCTTAAATTTTACTGTTTGATATTTGAGAGAACGAAGGCGTTCATGGCATCTACAACCGCTGGCCAGTCCTTAAGTTTACTCGGAGCAAGTTCAACTTTCGCAAGTGCACCTATTTTTTCAATGACAAAATAGCCTGTGCATTCATAAAATTCCTTTTCAGTTTTATATCGTCGACAGGAAAATACTACGGGCACGTTCTCCGCACTGCGCTTCCAATAGTAGCCATTTACTTCGCCGGGCAAATATTTATTATCTTTCTCCTGAAGAAACAACCCCAACTCCTTCTGATAATTATCCGCACTTTCCACTTTAGATGCAGAGGCCTCCAGCATATTATTTATCAGATAATCAAGATCTCCATGCCTGGCAGCAATCTGTTCAAGCGTCAACACCACACCTTGAAATTTTCCGTAGGGGGTCGTCGTATACTCACTCGTTCTCACAGGTAGAAGATATGGCCAAGACAGCGCCATTGATACCGAAGAAAAATTAGCATCACAGCCTTTCTTATTTTCGGTAAAGCCTTTTTCCCATGAGCTTTTCCCTTCATATTCAGCCCAGAATAGGACGTAACTACTCGGTACTTCTATCACAGTGCCCAAAATTTTCCCGCATACCCAACCCGGACGGTTTCCCGAAGACACATTTGGCGCCGCCTCGGTTCTTTTTTGAACTTCAGATAGATAAGTGACTAATGCAACTGCCAACAGTCCCAACAGACCCAGCAACAAGATAGCTGCCACGCCCCTTAAGGCCTGCCAGAAAAAAAAGAAAATTCTGACCATATTTCGGCGCAAAAAAACACGATTTACGCGCATAAAATTTCTTCCAATCCGACCATCCAAATCATGATCAATTACCCCTCGAACGTGAGGGCCTTGAACCTATGACGGTTTGAACCGCTCCAGACCGAACCCCATCCATGAAAATAGTCTGCCTAACGCTCTCTCAAACTCTCCTGAACATGCTGCTGCGAAGGGCTCAGGAAGTAATCCAGCACCCGACGCTGATCCGTCTTAACCTCCGCCGTCACCGACATACCCGGCGATAGCGCAACGCGTTGGCCATCTTCTTTCAATCGAATCCGGCTGCTGTAGACGGGCCCACGCTTCTCATCATCTATGGCATCGCTGGACAGCCCGATCGCTTCCCCTTCGACCGCCCCATAGCGGGTAAAGGTGAAAGTTTCCACTTTGACCGTCAGGGCCTGGCCAGCACAAACAAAACCCACATCCTTGTTTTCCAGTTTCTGACTTAAAAAATCCGTGATAGTCGCATCTAAATATTCAAGATCCTGGTGGCTTGTCGAATATTGATAAAAAACAAATACGTCTCCCGCCACAAGCCTTTTAGCCAAATAGGTATTGCCCATATTCGTCACAAAGACAACTTCACCGTCCTTGCCACGAAAACGATACATTTCGACAGATCCAACATCATAAATATCGATAGTGCCTAAGCGCCTATCTGGCTCCCGCGTTCCGACGATTCCATTTTGGTCGTATCTTTCAGAATCAATATGGCTCATCCGCAAGACAACCACAGAGTCATCCACCACTCTGGCACCTATCAATTTCATCTCGGGATATTGAACTGTAAGCGTCACAACACTGCCGTCACGGGTCTCCACGAGCCGGCACTCTTCTTTTGAAAAATCAAACTTAAAAGACGGCCCACCACCCAGCCCCTTATTTTCAAAAGTACATGGCACTGTGGCGCTCCCTATAAGTGGAATCGTCGTAAGAATTATCGCCGTGAGGAGTATTTTCAGTTTTAGCTGCACAGAGCACGCCATCAAAAGTGAGGACCTTAAACCTAAGACTGTTTGAGCCGCGAGGCTACTGACCGTTCATCGGGATCGAGTGATGTCATGATGACATCACGCCAATATGATTGTACAAACATGAACGATTGTACAAGCCAGGAAATAACGCCGCTACTCGTTGCCGTCGAACAAAAGAATACCTGCGCAGGATGCGGACCAAGGGCGAATACATACCCTTACAGGTGCCCCCAAATTGCTCCTCCCATTACGCAGGTACATCATGCCATCGCGCACTCCGCAGCTCTCTACACGGACCAGTCTCTATGCCGGCTATGCCAGCCTGCTCGCGTTTATGTTACTGATCGCCGCCATCTCGCTTACGCCCTGGCTAACAGCAATAAGGACTTTTTTCTCTACGTTAATGGCGTTGATGCACGCATCCGCCTGGCCAACACACTGAACGACGCCGCCGCCCAGCGCGCGATTGCCCTGCGCAACATCGCCTTGAACAGCAATGTCACCGCGAGAGGACAGCAGCGGGGGGCGATTGCCGTCAACGAACAAATGGTGGCCACCAGCCTCGCTGCGCTACGCCAGGCAATTGACAACCATGATGATGTGTCGCCCAAAGCACGTGAACTGTTCTCAACCATCGAGCAGGTCGAGAGCCGCTACAAACCGGTAGCGCACACCATTGCCGAACACCTGTTCAAGGGTGAAAACGACGAGGCCCTGCGCATGGTCAGCGAGCAGTGCACACCATTACTGGCCGAGCTGACCCAGGCAATTGGCGAATTCCTGCGCTACACCAACCAGAAGGCAGACCTGCAGGTCAGCGAAAATGACGCAAACTATCTGTCACAACGCAACCTGCTGCTCGCCATTACTGCGCTGGCCGTCTTACTAGCAGCGGTACTGGGCTACGTCATCAGCCGCAACCTGCTGCGCGCGCTGGGTGCCGAACCGAGTGAACTCAACCAGCTCGCCCAACGGGTTGCCCAGGGCGATTTGCGCGCTAGCGAGCGCACGATTGAGCCACCACAAGCCAGCATAATGGCCGCCCTGCTGAGCATGCAGGAGAACCTGCGGGACATGACCAAGGGCATAAACCTGTCCTCACAGACCGTGGCCGAATCCAGCCAGGAGCTTAGCCAATCGAGCCTGAGAAACGCCGAAAGCGTGGCCACGGCACAGTGCGAGGTCGAGCAGATCGTCACCGCCGTTCACCAAATGGCCGCCACCGTGCAGGATGTCGCGCGCAATGCCGAATCCGCCGCCAGTGCCGCCAGCGAGGCCGATAGCGCGGCCCTGTACAGCCAGCAGAAGGCCAAAGATGCCGTCAACATGATCGGCGAGCTGGCCGAGACAATCGAACAGTCCAACATGGCCATGGGCCGGCTGAAGAATGAAACCGGCAATATCGGCGGCGTGCTTGAAGTGATCAAGTCGGTGGCAGACCAGACCAACCTGCTGGCCCTCAATGCAGCCATCGAAGCTGCCCGTGCTGGCGAAGCCGGACGCGGCTTCGCGGTGGTAGCCGACGAGGTACGCAGCCTGGCACAGCGTACCCAGAAGGCCACCTCAGAGATTGAGGGGCTGATTGCCAGTCTGCAGAAAATTGCCGACGAGACCTCGCAGCATATGCAACGCTGCAAGCGCTCCAGTGCGCAGTCGGTGTCCGGCGTTTCCGAGGCCGGTGACGCGGTAAGCACGATCGTAACCATGATCGAGCGGATCAACGGCATGAACCACCAAATCGCCGCTGCCGCCGAGCAGCAGAGTACCGTTGCCGAGCAGATCAGCCG
>LNAP01002657.1_pt1 | contig 17706 bp, 14 predicted proteins | sample 602601 | NCBI WGS metagenome assembly LNAP01 (sample SAMN02440304, study PRJNA202911) | soil metagenome | biome: Subtropical and temperate rainforests or woodlands; isolation source: soil samples (1 kg each in a 20% v/v slurry with milli Q water) were... ... | reverse complement strand
GTCTGCAACATCTGGTAGTACTCCATGCCCTTGTATGCGCCTTCTCTGGCATCCTTAGGCTTTGTCTTGGTGTCGGGGCGAGATCCCTTCCAGATGCTGGTCAGGTAGTTTCTCAACAGAAGATCGCTCGAGTTGGGGTTGCGATTGGCGCAGTACACCACATCAATCTTATTTGCAGCGTTGCCAGGAGAAACGCTGCTGTCGTCCTTGTACCAAATTTGACGACCAGCAGATTCACCAGTGAGGGGAAACTTTGGGGACTGGCGCTCAGAAATTCCGTGAGACTCCTTGTCAACACTGAACTTCCACTTGCTGCCATCAATTCTGTACTCTTTGTCAGGCCATTTCCCCGTGCGACTTTGAGGGTTGGATCGCGGTCCACCGGGGTAGGAGATCTGTAGAAATAATGCGATGTGCTCTATCAGTTATACACCTCATGCAGTTAATGTGGCTAAACGCTGGGCTTACCGGCTCCCTGAAGATGAAGATACGCACCAAGTACCACACGACTTCCCAAGCCGCCCAGAACAGGTGAACTATGTATCCCAACATGGTTCTCACGAAATGATTTGTCCACAACAAGCAATGATGCAGACAGCAGCAGCGAAGCGATGAGGGGCTGTTTTTGTACGTACATTCCTCGTACCGTTTCGGCGCGTGACGAATTCAAAGTGTGCACCTTCCAACCCAGCTGACTCACATCAGAGCGGAAATGACGAGCACGACGGCTGTCAATGAGGCTGTACAGGCTACTGTGCGTGTTGACCGCGACGGAAGCGAAACCACCGGTGGATCCAAACGTGATAAGAGGGACGATTTCCTGACGTTGGATCAACCCATTTTCACACAGTTCTTTACCAAACGCTTCACCAAGAAGGTTTATCTGGAGCACATTCATATTCCCAGACAAAGCACTAACTCGGAACGGTTCTTTGAAAGTGACTTTTGTGAGGCGCTTACGAAAACCTACTGGTGGATGACACCAGCGATCTGGTGGCCTGTCGCCGCTGTGATGTGTTACATTAGTACGGAGTCCCTTGTGAATAAATGTATGATATTCGCCGCTGGTTTGTTCGTGTGGACCATCTTTGAGTATGTTTTCCACCGATTCGTATTCCACTGCGAGGAAATCATTCCCGACCACCCTGTGTTCCTTATGCTGCATTTTTTCACACACGCTGTCCACCACTATTTCCCTTTCGACCCCTTAAGACTCGCCATGCCTCCAGCCCTGTTCATCATTTTGGCCACCCCCACGTACTGTTTGTTCAACGTGTTCATCCCCACGCAGCCACTGTTGCCGTTGTTCGGTGGTATCTTCTTCGGGTTCGCCGTCTACGATGTGATCCACTTTTACCTCCACCACGGAGCAGAAAAGTCCTCTTTCCAGTACATCCGCAGCCTGCGCACGTACCACGCGATTCACCACTACAAAGAGCCTGACAATGGGTTCGGCGTGACTTCGAAGTTCTGGGACCACATCTTCGGCACCGTCATCATCCCCGGACAGCGAAAAGCCGCCAAGGGAAAGCAGTTGTAAGTAGATGGGACTCGCGTATCTAACATCTACGTCTTAGTGTGGTGTGTTGTGGTGTATATGTATGTAGCATGCTGTAGAATAATTCTCTTTGTGTTTTGGGATTACTTCGTATATATAATCTGTCCCGAAGTATGATAGGGAAGAAATGGAGAAAATACCAATGGAACGAAAATGCTTCTGTAACTAAACTTATTTCGCGGGGAAAGAACAAAGCTTCTATTTGTACATAAAGTGTCAACACAATGTGCGCAAAGATACTCAAACACAATTAACTTTTACTGTAAATGCATGGAGAAGGCTACACTGACAGTGCTCTCGCCATCCGATCAGCAACACGCAACAATAATTCATGTTTTTATATGCTAGACTCGCTTGCTTGCAGCAGGTTGGAGGACGTGGTGGGGCCGGTGAGGGGTGAGATGGGGAAGGAGTTGGAGAGAAGGCTCTTCTGGCGGAGCACGGACAAGCGGAACTCCGCGTGTCTCTCCTGCGTTTCCTCGAACTGCTTCAGCAGCGGCAGCAACACCTTGCGACTCTGCGCCGCAGTCACGGTCGAGACTGCGCTACTATCGCTAGCAGCGGCAGCGGTGACGGCAGCGCGGTTGCTGTTCGCATTGTTGTTGGCGGTGAGCCCAATGTGCATATGCAGGGAGCTCACGGTGGTCAGGCGATCGCTGAGGGTCTTGTAGGCCTGGGACTGAGGCAGAAGCATTAACAGGCCGTAGAGACTTTTCAGTAAGTCCGCGTGTGAGTGCGATTCGGTCTCGAGCAGATGCAATCGCAATTGAATGAAAATGGGCGACTCCAGCAACTGCACCAGCTTGTCGATCTGCATGAGAAACCCCACTGTGACATCGACCTCAGCGAACTTGAGGATCAGCAAGGAAGACAGCTCATAGGCCTGTGCAAGAAGACACAAGCTGAAAGTGGCCACAGCGTTGTGCGTCCAGCAGTGGAAGATGGCGTTGAAAGTGCGGCGGTCCTGCTCCGAGGCGCTCGGCTGGAAGCTCTGCTTGAGGGAGCGGCGCAAAGGGGCCAGCTCGGGGGCAGTGAGCAAGATGAGGTTCAGTGTCTGCACCATGAGACTGGTGAACTCTAGGTCAGGCTTGTCGTTGAGGATGTTTGCGAGGGCCATGTAGATGCTGGAGCTGTCCAGCAGGGAGCACAGCTTGCGCACTACCAGGGCCCCGCGTGTCTCCAGCAAGGTGCGGTCCACAAGGAACAACTGGACCAAGAAGTTGAGCACGCGGTTGAACTGCACCTTGTCGAGGGAGATGTGGGCGAGCACCTGCAGGTTGATCAGCACCACCTCATCCGCCGCATCGGAGACAGTCTTGAGCAGCGCAGGGAGCAGGTCGTCAATGAACACATTCATCTTCACCGCGTCCTTCTCGTGGAGCATGTAAATCCAGTGCAAACAGGTCACACGGGTGGTGACGTGCTCCGACAAGAGGTCCGTGGTGAGGGTCTGGATGATGCTCTTCAATTCGAAGGGCTCCGTGGTGGTCTTGACCAGGTTCATCAAGCCAGCATTGGCATTCTTCGTGGCCGCCGCGATGTCCGGCTCGGCGTCGGAGATGCAGTAAATCAAGCTGCCGATGATGGCGGCGTAGTGCTGTTGCAGATGCGAGCCACCCAGGGCGATAAACTCGGTCATCCACAGCACGGCCATGTGCCGGTTGGCCCGCTCCTTGGAGTGGCACTGATTCACTAGAATCGTCACCATCGGCCCGAACTCAAGCACCTCTGCCTCCTTGATTTCACGCAAGAAGTCAGCCAATGCGTTCTCTGCGGCCTGCTTGATCTCACGGTTACCATCACTTAACTGCAAAACAATGAAATATATTGTAAGCTATTCGAAACACAGGCTCGTAATAGTGTTGCCACACTTACCATATTAAACAAACCATCCAGAAAGTCAGGCAAGTAGTCCAACATGTTAATGTCTGGCACCGCGTCTAGCACGGTGATCCAGCCCACCAACAGCTGTCGGATGTACGGCTTGGTTCTGCGAATGTGCTTCTGCAGCAGGGGGATAAATGATTCTATATCGAAGGTCTCTGTCTCCGTAACAATGTCCTTTATCAGACGATCCAACAAGTTCGCGCCGTTCTTGACATCCACATCTACGTGTGCGAATAGTTTGCACAAGCCGTCGAAAATCTGGTTGAAAAACCGCAGGATATTCGTTCTGGCGACCTTGGATATATTGTAAAGCGATTCGCATGCATAGTAACAAACGCGACTTTCTGGGTCATCGAAACACTCCAGCACTTGTGGTATTAAGTTGTCCAGATACTGATCAATGTCAGTGCCCAACCCGATGGCGCATGCAGCCAGGCCAATGAGTCCACCCTTGCGGTGGTGCACGTTTTTGGAACGAGCAAACTCCAGTGCCAACACCTTGATAACATTGTCAATCTTCACTTTCTCTCTGTTTTCATTGAACTGTTTAATTTGTGAGGTTACATCCAGCGCCGCTGCTTTTCTCTTGTCGTATGATCGGTCGCCCAGGCTGCAGAAAGGGAAGGAAGTGCACCACAATTACATAAAAACGAATTTCACAAAGAAAGGCAGAATCACGTACCCTCGCAAAATAGCGGGCGCCAATGGGGACTCCAGGGTACTACCAGTGTCGTCCATTTTGATCTGCAAGGCGTTGGTAGATAATTTATATTCACTGCAGCTTCAAGTTTATGCTTGGATCCACGAAACTTTCTTTACTGCTGTCTTGTACCATTTATATGTACGCAGGAGTGCTATTGAATAAGATATGTCACGCTTATTTGAACGAGACAGTGCAGTGACGAAGTTTGCTGCCAAGCCAGAAGCCAAGGAGAAACAAACTCAGCAAGATGATGAATGAGAGACCAGGAATGCGAAGGTACGTGCCATGCACCACTGAAGATAGCCAGACGCCTGAGTTATGGGAAGACGAAACGATTGACTATGAGCTTAACGATGTGGAACTTAGCTTTGGCGCAACAAAACCTGTAATTGGCAGCGGCAAGTTTATAGTGACTTCGAAAAGAGTTCTGTGGTTAGGTGTCGGTGAAAGCGCGTTTGATTTTGACGTACCGTATATAGCCTTGCATGCTATTACAAGGGACCCCGATAGTTACCCTAAGCCTTGCATCTATTGCCAACTTGACTGCGAAGAGGACTGTGGCGAGGAATCTGATGAAGACGAGACTGAAATTTTGGATGAAATGTTCCTTGCTCCAAGCAGCGAAGAGCACTTACAAGCTATGTTTAATGCTCTTTCTGCGGCTGCTCTCAACAACCCTGACCCACTGGAAGATTGGGAACAGGAAGGTGACGACGAATTGATTTACAACACGGACGAAGTTGAGCTGGGCGCAGAGCAGGCAAGAACTTTGGATCATCTGGACAGCGTATTTAACATCCCTGAGTGCTACGCACAGGGCGAAGGTGAAGAAGGAGATTATGGAGAGGAAGAGGACTACGAGGAAGGAGAGGGTGCAGGAGACCAGCCTACTGGAGATCATGAAAATTAATTGACAGATGATTGCTGAATTTTACCTACCGACGTAAACAGGCTTTTTGTTTGCTGAAAAAGAAAGTTTGTTGAATCAAGAACAATTTTTTGTGACCTTCAAAAACAGCAATGCACAAGAAACAACCCAAATAACCAACAGTTTATTTCTTCTTTTTCTTTTTTCCACCTCCGCCCCCTTTCTTCTTCTTTTTCTTGTCCTCGGGCGGCGGTATGCCTTGAATGGTGAAGGTGCCTCCCAGAAGAAGTCTGTCTGCGTCGGGTCGCAGCTGCAATGACTCGTTCAAGTCTTTCTTACTATGGATGGGGGCATGCGCGCGTCGGGCCTTCTCCAGGTTCTTCCAGGCCGTCACAGCGCGTGGTGCTCGGTGCCCCAGGGCGTTGGAAATGGCGTTCCAAGCACGCTCGAAGCGCACGCGTGCCTCGCCGCGCTTGTTGAGACAGTACAGACAGCACGCCTCGTTGTTCAGAGCCGTGGACGTGTCGGGACTGTTCTCTCCATATGCCTGTAAACAAGAAAGAACTGAACATCAGAACAATCGCAACAACGTAAAAGAAGCTAAAACCTATTACCTCCATTCGGAAGTTGACGACAGCATGGAAGCACAGAATGGACACATCGTATCGCAGGTTGTAGTAGGCCAGCATGCCTATGGAGTTGAGGCAAATGATCTCCCAATCCTTGTCCTTCGCATGCACTGCCTGGGACCAGCCGTCCATGAAGTGCAATAGAGACTGCTCATCGTCTCCGCAGCTCTGGTAGACATTGCCCTTGCACAGGGTGATGTACATGTCCAGATCGAAAAAGAGCAGTTTTCTCTCGGGCACCTCAGGCTCATCGTCACCACCTGGGGTGGGGGATCCGCGAGTTGGGTTATGATGGCCCTCTGCCTCAGCAGTACGGCGCTCGATGTCTGCCAGCTGGATGCGCGCCGCTTCGAGGAACTTCAGCGAGTCCTCAAAGCTACCGAGGTTGTGATGTGCCAGAGAGGCCTCCAGCAGCTGCTCCACAGAGTCAGGGCACTCAGCAGGCACTGGCAGCGCGTCGCCGATCACGACCGGCTTTGAAGGCAGACGCAACTTCGTCTCCAGCACATCGTCTTTGGGTGCGGAGAGAATGGTCAGCACCTCTGAGTCAGGAGAGGTCAGCGACAGAGCCCGCGTCTCCACCTCGTCGAAGAGGTGCTCCATCCGCAACATCATCGCCTGGCGAGAGTGGTTCAGACTCGCTGCATGCATGTTCTCAGGCTTCTCGCTGGTAGGGACGATCACCGTTCCTGTGAACAAGTTTGGTTCCCCGCCACCACTCGTGCTGTTGGCCGAATGCTTCACTTTCGTGTCGCCTCCCGCCGTGGCTGCCATCTGTTTCGCTCTGGCATGGGTTGGACTGCCCACGGGGGACGTAACGGACAAATTGGCCACTGAAAGGGTGTCATCCACGCGGCTGATGCCGATCTCACGCAGCAGGTCACTCAGGGCCTCCGCAATGGGCTTGTGACGCGCCTCCACTAACTTCCGCGCAAAGACAGGCGTGGCGCCGCTCTCGGTAGCCTTGGCCTCACGCTTGCTGATGTTCTCGTTGCGCTCAATCGCCACCAATATTAATAGTATTTGGAACTAGAAATACGCAAAAAAGGTAGTCCTGCGATAAGTACATAGTTCCCAAAAAAAGAGTGTTTCAAGACAACTAATCGTACCTGAGGAAACAGTATATCGGAGTGCTGGCTTGAATTATTGGCGATAAGAGGATACTTGGATAACACGTCTCTGAACATAATCTCGCATTGCTGCAGAAAAAACGGATTGGTGTTGAGAGAGAAAGACCGAGACAACGAACAATTGGGCTTTAAAAAATAACCTGTGTAGAAACATGTTCTGGTATCAACGAACTAGCACCCGCAAACGATATGAACCCGTCCACCTAAAACAAAAGAGTAAGCTTGATAAGCACACGTAGGAAATTGTGAACTTCAGAGGGAAATCTTTGCTGACCTCCATGCCAATGGACAGATTCTTTACTTCGTCCCAATTCAAGATGCCTCCAACGCGCACAGATTGACCACAGAAATTACTGTACGCTCTTCGCAGCGGTAGATCATATTTGAGCAGTATGCGGATAACATTTTTGTCCATAATCATTGAGAAGAAAGGATTTTCTGTGTTTGTTCGAAGGCCTTTTGTCCCTTTGATTTCATCGAGCACAAGATTGCAAAAGTCTGGGTTCGTTGGGTATTTCATTCTCGAAAATGCCTTGATGAACTCGGTAAATAAATCGTTGTTCAACATCTCTATGCCATTTCCAGGGATTGATACCGTAAAGACACCAGCCAAGTCAACAACAGACACTGCATTGTTGAGACACATCCACAATACCTTACTGATGGACTTAAAATCAGCTGTTCCGTTTGATCCACTACAGCTGACAAACAGCTCATGAATTTTCTCTTCCAGTATCATGATCTGGTACCGTTGTTGAGCCTTGCTACTGTGGACAATCGACAACCGGCTCAGAAATAATGGCAAAGTGATGCACCTGTTTTTGTAACCGCTGTTCCAAATTAAGACGCAGCTAAATCGCCGATTTATGGAGAAAAGCTAATTATTAACCGACGCTAATATTTATCCCACTGTCAGGCCTCCCAACGTTGGGAAAGAAGTTCCATCGATTCGGACTGTCAGCACATTGCTTACCATAATGTCAGACTCATTATTGGATCACAACTTAGACGAGCGCAAAGCGGCACCTCTTCGCAATACATGGCAACGGGCTCAGTCCGCCTTTGGAACGAAGGACAGGTTCCAGAAGGCCGCATTGAAAGCTGTTTCCAAGGAGGCAGGCTGTCCTAAGGCAAAGCACATATCCGTCTTGAAGGAGTTTATACAGAACGATTACAACAAGTTTGAGGAGTTTGTTGTTGTGTGTCACGCACTGTCTCCCTGGTCGGAGAAAGTAACCACATGTTGTAAAGCCATGGTCACAATTCTCGTATTGATGCAAACAGGACCCCCTGTTTCCGGCCAAGCTTACGAATCTGTCAACCACTATTTGGCCAGCATCCGTGACGAATGGGCAAATAAGGACATGTTTCTGTCTCAGTTTTCGCTCGTTTTAACGCAACGGCTTAGCTTTCTTCAAGAGCATGGAGAATTTAAGGGGCACTTCAATCTTTCAACCATGTCTACTAACGGATTGAGCTTACCTCAACTTGACACACATTCGTCTGTATCCGTTCTATCTCAGCTATTGTCATACCAAGGTATGCTGTTGAATCTTATCAACCAAGGATTGAAGAATCAGCAAAGCAGTGAGTACTTGCGTCAGAAAGAGCGGGAAACAGTTAAAAGCGCACTATTTCCGTTGTACGAAGATGCACACTGCACTTACGTAGCATGTCTGGGTATATTGCAGTTCATTCGCAGTCGAGCGAGCAGCGGGACCCTGGCGGCGGCGCAGAGTACGGTAGAGGTGATGACCGAGCTGTTTCACGAACAATTCACCGTGTTGCGTGGCATCCGCAGGACTCTGTCCGACATCCTGAGCGCCAACAGCATCGGCAGCACGGGCAACAGCTACGGCACACTCGAGCACGATCTCTCCAAACTGCCGGAATATTTTCCGTTAAATCCCGAAGGCTCGACGGCGCCGAACACGAAGAGCTCCACAGCTTCGGGCACATTAAACATCTCCCACTGAATTGAAGCGTCTTGTTCAGTATTGCGATTCATTTGATTGTATGTCTGGATGTCATTAATTTCACACAACCTCCCTATCACTGTTTTTCTCGATTTAATTTCTTTGTAATTCATGTACATTTGTTAAAAACTAATGAAGTTGACTCCGGACGACGTTGTTGAATACATTTTTGTATATTTAATCAGATCAGTTACTGTACGAGAATCAAAATGGACTATTACACCAATAGCAAGCCTTCGCTGTGTTGAACCCACAACAACACAATCACAACAATTTTTCATGCGCATTCTAGCGACTTCCGAAGGCACTGCCGATCTCCTTGAGGAAGCTGGTCGAGTTGTGCACGCAGCTGCCACCCAGCAAGACCTTCATCGTGGGATTCGCGTTGTTGAACTCAGCCACTTTAGTAGCCTCCTCGTAGGTGGCACCGCCAATGATGAACACAATCACCTCGGAGGGCCGCGCGGCCGCCGCAGCAGAGCCCGCAGCCAGTGGAGGGAAGACGGAGTCCTTGATCTTGCCCTTGGCGAGCTCGTTGAGCGTGCTCACCAGCAGCGGCTGGTGCTGAGTGTAAACGTTCTCTGCACCGTGCACGGTGTTGGTGAAGGTCTTCGCCATCTTGGCCATGATCGAGCCGGAGTTGAACAATCCCGCAGCGCGCTTGGCATCTCCAGCGTAGGCCAGCAGCGCATCCAGCAGAGACAGCTGCTGTCCCGTCAGGCCCTTCTCAGCCAGAAGATTCTTGATTTCCTTCACTTCGTTGTAGGATTCGTAACGCAGCAGGTACAGCAGAGCCAGACGCAGCTTGTCTGCCGATTTCACCTTGCCGTTGCGGATGCGCGTGACCAGCTCCTGCTTGTGCAGATTGTGGTCGTTGGCGCAAGAGATCTCCTGCTCGAGCTCGGAGATGTCGAGCAGCTGACACACGTCGGTGAGTCTCGAGAGCTCGCTGATCACGGCCACGTGCTTGGAGACGTTGATGGACTTGGAGCGGAAGTCCGGGTATCTCTCCATGAAGGCCTGCATGTCCTCGATGGACGAAATGTTCTCGTTCTTCTTCGCGTAGCGCTGGTATTCTTCTAACAGGGACTTCACGGCGGCGCCGAGGTCACCAAAGTTTGCATGTCGGTTTGTTGCGAAGAACGCGTCCTGAGTGGGTGAGAGTACCACCTCCTCGAGTTCCTTGGCGATGCCCGGCACGCCCCGGAGTACCACGCGGTTATTGTTGAGGCCCAGCAGCTCGTGCACCATGGCCTGGTAAGTCCACTGGGTCAGCAATGGGGTGACGGGGTCGTCGCGGCGGTCCAAGATGAGCAGCAGAGGCCCCTCTTGGCGGCGAAAGTCAAACAACCCACTCTCCTTCTCGATGTTGCCGCTGATATCACTGGCCAACCTACGCGCCAACTCCGAGCTACCTTGGTACCTGATAAGAGAAGGGCTACGCTTCAGAGAGAGAAGCACAGAGAGCACGCCGTTCACGTTGCGCTCATAGATCGCAGCCGCCTCCAGACTGCGGGAGTAAGGAGAGGATAGCACTAAGCTGTTCTCAATGCCAAGGTGGAAAAACTCCTCGTTGATTGCCAAGTAGTCCCCGTAGTATTCGTGCACCTGCATGATGAGGTCGTGTTCGTCCAATCTGCCGAGGCGAGCCAACATGTCGCCAGGAACGATGTTGGAGAAAAAGATATGGTACTCCTTAAATTTAGGTGCTTGCAGCTCACGAACCAGGAGTTCATAGTTAGCTTCTGTCGGTTGAATATATAGCGCTGCTTTTAAGTGGTTCATTCCTTCGTGGTTTTTGCCAAGCTGTTCCACCAAATAAACTTCTTTCTCCAAAATTTGGGTTTGAGAGTAAACCATACTAACGATCCGCGTCGTGGCCGAATCAAGAAGAAGAGCCTTCATGCCTGCGGAGAAATGAGTAACGAAAGAAAACAATCAGATGAAATTGAGAGACGGAAAAGCGGCGTTCCGGCGTTCCTACCTCCAATGGAAGGGTCTGAGACAACTTTGTCGACGTAAAATCGAATAGACGCTATCACGTCTTTCTTAGCGTTTTGTGCCATTCCAAATAGTTTGTTTTAAATGTAAAATGTACGAACGAGAGATCTAACCAATCTGCAGGACAAAAGCGCAAGCAAACAGCTGGTCAGGACTTCTCAACTAACTTATTTGAGACGTTTGAGTGTTGGATCTCCCAACAACACACGGAGCACAACCCTTTCAAAGGATGCCTATTTTAACCGCAACAGGATGCCTATTTTATGTCTAATGCAATAAACAGCCAACGGTCAACAAACAACATCCGACTATTGCAAGGTTCTTTTTTTTAACGCACACAAAATAACCGCGCAAAATCACCCGCTAGTATTTACATCTTCCCCACCTTATTTCTTGTCGGAGGAGAATAAGAAAGCCACCGAGAAAACGAAAAGCGCCACGGTGGCGGAGATCGCCGAGGCGTAGTACGGGTAGGCACTGAAGATGAAGCGCTCGTACTCGTCGTGCTTGAAAGGACGCACCGATGCCTTGGTCTCTGCATGCAGCACGGAGTAGCCTGGGCGGCGGTACTGTACACGGAACTTGAAGATACCGTAACTATCCGGGGCAGTGAAGATAGCCTTGAAGAGTCCAGTAGCGGGGTCGCTGGTCATGGTGGTACGGACATAAGGGTCGAGCATGACGAACTCCAACTGCATGTCGTCGGCAGCATAAGGCACCCAGCGGCCCTCGGTGAACTGCTCGACGATCATGGAGTACACGATCTCGTCCTTAATGCGGTACACCAGACTGTTGCGGGTCAGCTCGGGGTCGGGGTACATCGACACAGGCAAATCAGGTCTGACCTTCTCGTGGAGGATCACATCAGGAGGAACGCCGTCGGTGCGGTGGTGCGTGATGTCTCGGAAGCGCAGCACACCGGTCTCGCGGAAGGTCCACTTGGTGAGCTCATTGCAGAAGAGCTGGTTGCCCACGGCCTCAGCGCGGAAGTATGCATTGGTGAACATGTCCAGAGAGCCCGCCACTACCACGCGGGCGTTGTTGCGGCCCTGCACGCCAGTCACCAACACGGTGTCCTGGCCGGAGCTCTCAGGGCCCTTGTTGGGCTGCGCGGAGTACGACGAGGGGTTGCCTTGCAGCACGCGCAGAGCGAGGATGTTCTCGGGGTCCACGAGGCTCTGGCCCACGCCGTGAAACAGCACGGGCGCTTTCTGCTTCTGCTCAGCGTACGCGCCCAGCACAGCGGAAGAAGAGATGGAGGCACGGGCCAAGAAATGAGTATGCTGTAAACTGAAAATAAGAAGCAGAACAAAAAGCAGGTTCAGATGGTTAGCTTTACGATGTGCAGAATGGTTTGTTATTCAATGAACTTACTTGGTATCATATGATGCCACAGTTTCGAAGTGGTCAATAACCTCACTGCCCTTCTTATCAATTGACACACCGAATGATTCCGTGAGATCACGCACATTATCGCTAACTTCTCTTGAGACGGCAATCAATACGTTGCCACCATCGCTGGAGAATGTGGTGATGTCGTTGAAATTGATGGAACCTAACTTCTCCACAGTAGGTGCGAAAAGGACAATGTTGTCATAGTTGTATTCTCCATATGACTTCAACTTATACTTGTTGGCACTAGCAGTGGAGAAAGTGAGGGTGTGGCCTCTTGCAGTGAGGTCCGCGAAAAACAAAGAGAACGTCGACGTTTTCTCCTGTTTCAGAAAATAGATAAGATGTTTAATTAAAACAAATTCTACAATAAGATCGAGATAAGTTCTTAGGAAGCCATACCTTATCGTCTAACAACACCAACGTTCTATGCCCACCTTCAGTTCCTTGAAGGGGCACAACGTACGGCATGGCAACTACGCATGCAATGCACACCGCTTGAAGCAATGCAGAAAAGAGAAGCATTTCAAATGGAACAAGCTTTGAAAAAGGATCTCAGGCTTCTCTAGCAGGATTGACCAAGAAAAGATGATCTTGTTCGATCAAATCACTGCAGAAAAGGCCAAACTGGATCCGAGGAGCGTTTCTGAGTGTGTTTGTGTGCATTTCACGCCCATTGGATGAAACACGCTAAACAGGACGCAGCACAGCAGCAGACCACGAAAGTGGACGGGAAAAGGTGGATCATCATCAGTTCTTGTTCGCTTTTGTCTTGAGTTGAAATGTTCCGTTCCATTGCAAGAATTGGTCAGACCTCCGCGTCTATGGCGAAGGTAGAATCTAAAAGCGAAGTTGGAGTTTTGGCGCATCGTTTCTAAACAATTCCGTTTTTGTGCATTGCTAACTTTACGCAGGGAAGAACCATGGCCACGATCCAGGTACCTATCAGAGAGGCTATCAACATGGCCATTGATGAGGAGATGACCCGTGATGAGAAGGTCTTCATTATTGGTGAGAGATAAAACAGTTTTTTTCTTTTGCCATTTGAGGCACGTGTAACGTTTGTTGCATTTCACCTTGCATAGGTGAGGAGGTTGCTCAATATAACGGTGCGTACAAGGTCACCAAGGGACTTTTCCAGAAGTACGGCGCCAAGAGAGTTATTGATACGCCCATTACCGGTATGTACCTTCAATAACCTCATGCCCAATTGTTGGCTTCCCGCTCAATCTTGCGTATTTTTTCCTTGATGCAGAGATGGGTATCGCCGGTCTTGCCACTGGTGCCGCATACAAGGGCCTTCGTCCTATTGTTGAGTTCATGACTTTCAACTTCTCCATGCAGGCCATTGATCACGTTGTTAACTCCGCTGCTAAGCAGTTTTACATGTCTGGTGGTGACATGAACGTACCTATTGTATTCCGTGGCCCCAACGGTGCTGCTGCCGGTGTGGCTGCCCAGCACTCTCAGTGCTTTGCTGCCTGGTACAGTTCTGTGCCCGGCCTAAAGGTGGTGGCTCCCTGGTCCGCCGAGGACGCCAAGGGTCTGATGAAGGCTGCCATCCGCGACGAGAACCCTGTAGTGGTGCTGGAGAACGAGCTTCTCTACGGCACCCCTTTCCCCCTGTCCGACGAGGCGCAGGACAAGGACTTCGTGATCCCTTTTGGCAAGGCCAAGATTGAGAGAGAAGGAAAGGATGTGTCCATCATCACCTTCTCGAAGAGTGTGGGCACCTCCTTGGAGGTGGCGAAGAACCTCGAGGCGGAGGGCATCAGTGTGGAGGTGATCAACCTGCGCTCCCTGCGCCCCCTCGACAGAGAGGCCATCGTCAACACCGTCAAGAAGACCAACCGTCTGGTCACCGTCGAGGAGGGCTGGCCTCAGTGCGGCGTAAGTATTTATATCACTTTGGGTTCACGACAGTGTAGTACATCATACTTACTTTTTCTTTCTCCATTGTACACTTTTTTGCTTTATAGATTGGTGCTGAGATTGCTGCTATCATTATGGAGAGTCAGGCGTTCGACTACCTGGACGCTCCTGTGGAGCGCATCACCGGCGCCGATGTGCCCATGCCGTACACCCAGAACCTCGAGAGACTGGCCCTGCCCCAGGTGGAGGACATCACCCGCGCGGTGCGGCGAACACTCAACAAGAAATAAGCGCTTAATTCATAGTTATGTGATGTGATACTATAGATAAATACTTGTCTTTAATACCCAAAATTGAGTGGGGTTTGATGCATGTTTTCGTACTGTAGTAACGATTTGACTTGAACTAAGCCTACTTTCTTCCAAAGATTATTTTGTTCTACTTTTGGATGTCGTCTCTCCAGCCATCCAATCCGTTAGCAAACTAAGTTCAACGAGCGAAATTTTGGTACATTCATTTCTATTTATCAATAATACATGTATACAAAACTTAATGACGGTGTGAATGTGATAGAAGAGATCACGAAGCTCCAAATGGGAACAGTTCTGTAAATTGAAGAGATCAGAGAGAAAGATAATGTTAATCAAATGGGTCGATAATGCACAGTTCAAAAGTGAAAAGAGTGGATAGTAGAAACATACAATCACGGATACATGGCTCAGCTCTCAAAGATTATATTTTGCTTTCAGTGTACATCAAGCAAGGGCATGTTTTCTTCATCGCCAGTATCACGCATTGTGACAACACAGTTTAGTACACAACTAGATGTGCTGTGCAAAAAGAAAAAGAACTCACTTTGTGAAGGAAGCATTTACTCGCTTTCTTTCTTGCTCTTTTTGCTCTTCTTCTGCTTCTTTTCGGACTTTTCTTCCTTCTCTTCGGTAGCAGCAACCTCAGCTTCCGCGGCAGCACTGGCCTCCTCGGCTTCCCTCTTCCTCTTGTCTTTCTTTGCCTTCTTCTTCTTGTCCTTTTCCGTTTCCTCGTCAGCAGCCTCACTTTCCACGACAGGCTCTAAAACAGCCTCCACAACAGGCTCAGCTTTCTGCGGAACTTCCTTTGTTGCAGGAAGAATTCTGTATGTGTCCAAGTAATTCCACAAAGCCTCCAACACGTTATCACTGTAAAGTCTCAGTGAGTTTTTCGCGAAGTTGATGAATTTCTTCTTATTGCGAGGAACATTGTTCAGTTCACCAAGACGCTGGAGATAAGGACGGACAATAGCAGGTGCACTTTCTGCCTTACTTGTTGCTGTTTCAATCTGAGCATTCCAAGCGTCTTGGGGGTTGAGTTTGACAGCTTTTGCTTTGTACAGAGTCTTCTCATACTTCTCCGCTTCAGACACACATGTGATATGCTCAGCATAATCGTTGCCGTAAAAAGTAACAGAGCAATCAACGCAAGTTACAGCATGGCAACTGCGGCACCGAGATGCATGCTTATCAACTTGGTTCTTCTTTACCGTCTGTAAAATTTATTGAGGGTTGAATTATGATGAGCCCCAAGATAGACAGTGCAATCATTCATACCTCATTGCAACCTTCACACACAAAGAACACCATGGTATTGACTTATTGCAAGCGATTGCAGCAACTATTTGTCCACACTTCAAATGAGTGGTCTGTGACCCAACACTTCAGTTGTGGGATTTAGTGTTTAAAGACCATGTTTTCTTCCACACTTGGTTGGGGTCTTTTTACATTGGTCAATCCAGCTCTCGTGAACTTGCTCCAGGCCTCTTTCAAAGGAATTCAGCAACAGAATCATGTCAGACAAGTACAGCCTAAAGGATTACTCCACGCCCTACAATTTCCACTTGCGAAATGACCAAATTCTTAGAGAATATCAGATTGGTATTGAAGAGATGAACTTATTGAGAAAGGAAATGGCACATTGCTTCCGCACTGAGGGTGTGAATCAGTTTAACAATTGCAAGGAACTCAGAGAAAAATATGTTGGTCTTTGCCAAGATAGATTTAGAGGAATGGTAATGCCTCCCGATTCTTTGCCAATGGACAGAACGGTGCCGGGCTTGGTCGCCCCCAAGAAAACGACAGTTTAATTGCCCACATCTACTTCAGCCATGAAACTGACGTTCTTCATGTGTTCCACATTATATTTGTCAACTCGTCATAGTGTCTTTGGTACATTTACGTCGCGAATATTGACGTTTTCGCGTCTTTGATACTGCACCGTCTTTTTGTAATAAAAGCACAAAACTTTCCCTGCCTGAATTTCGCTTTGTAGATATCTTACAACCTGATACTATTGAAGAGAGTATTTGGAGGAAGCTGCTCCTCTTTTGTGCAACCATTGATTGTTCCAGTAATCAACATCCGCAGGAGCTTACACTAAGTGCAAGCGGCCAGCATATTGTCAGTGGCAAAGCAAAGAACACGGGCTGTTCTTAGTACAAAACTTCCAGATGTACGTTCTTGTGTACCAACGCGTGGCGTCAAAGAAAACGCTGGAGCAGGGTCGTGTTCAAAAAATGACAATTACTTGAATTCATAGCTTTTGCGATGTCATCATTTGGGACTAAAAAATATGAAAAGCTCACTAGAAGCAGAAGTTGTGTGTGACATCTGTATGTTATGCGTACCAATGACATGATGTACAGCTTATGGCATGATCCCTTCCACAACAAACAGTTACGCCGGAAAGGGTTATGCGTCTTTGATCCAGCCGAGCGGTCTGTAACAGCCGAGCAGTCTGTAAACCTGGTAAAGTTCTGGACAAGTATTCCTAGTTCCTAGTTCTAGTCTTGCAAATCTGATATGAGTCAACAACAGGTGTATACATGGTATTATGTAGCTTTCAACTTTTCTTCCTGTGTTCTAAAACTTTTTATGTCTTCTTTCAGGCGACAGGACTGGCGACAGTGCTTGAAAAGTTTCTTGTCAAAATCAACGATGTCAAAATACTTATCCTTAATACTTTTGATGGCGTTGAACTTATGACAGGTATTTATCTCAGTCATACATGAAGCTACTGTACTGCATCTTCATAGTATCATTCTTTGAATACGACAGTGGCGAGGGACTCCGTGTGCAATGACTTGAACAAACTAGACAAGCACACGATCGACGGGTTGGTGCTCAGCTATGTGACCTCCATTGTCCAGGTACATATAAAACGTGTATCGAACACACCCAACGGTCACAACTATGTGTTAAATGGCTTTTGTTCTGTGCATGTCTGTAGGCGGCGAAGATCGGCACAGGAAACGCGGAATATGCTATATCCTGGTTGGAGAGAGGCTGTTTGATTCATATTAAGCTCGAAGCGCTGGTTTTAACTCTTGTGATGGAAGAAAATGCCAATTTGGGCTTAATAGAGGACCATATTTCTCTACTGAAGAAGATTCTTGGTCCCTTTAGTAACGCAAACTTTATCAGCGTCACTTTGTAAATAACTCAAAAAAGACTTTATTTAACAAGATTTTGTGAAAACAAATGTACAGCTAACAGTTAGGACATAAATACACTTAGTCATTTTGATACTGAGGAGAGTGAGTAATTAGAGATCAATGTCAAACTTCAGCTTGGGCTGCAGACGCAACAGCGGGTACTCGCGGTCTTCTCCTTGGATCTATAAGGGTAAAAAGAGACAAGTAACAACGGCGAACTTATG
>LNAP01002656.1_pt1 | contig 17710 bp, 14 predicted proteins | sample 602601 | NCBI WGS metagenome assembly LNAP01 (sample SAMN02440304, study PRJNA202911) | soil metagenome | biome: Subtropical and temperate rainforests or woodlands; isolation source: soil samples (1 kg each in a 20% v/v slurry with milli Q water) were... ... | reverse complement strand
CGCCGCCTCGATGGTGGCGTTGAGCGCGAGAAGATTGGTCTGCTCGGCAATCGCGGTGATGAGCTTGACGACTTCGCCGATCTGCTGGGCGGCGTGCGAGAGCTTGCCGATGCGACTGTCGGTCTCCTTGGCCTGTGCGACGGCAGCTTCGGCGATGCGGCTGGAGTCACGGACCTGGCGGCCGATCTCCTCGACCGAGGCCGAGAGCTCTTCGGTCGCGGTTGCGACCGACTGCATGTTGCTGGACGCCTGCTCGGAGACGTCGGCGACCTGGCTCGACAGGCTCTGCGTAGTCTCGGCGGTGCGGGTCAGTGTCGAGGCCGCTGATTCGAGCTGAACGGCCGAGGCCGACACGTTCGACACGATGGCGCCGACGGCGCTTTCGAAATCGTCGGCAAAACGGATCAGTTCGGAGCGGCGCGCGGCGCTCGCCTCCTTGTTCTGGGCTTCACTGGCGGCGGCGTCACGCTCGGCCTTGGCGACGGCCTGAACCTTGAACTCCTCGACCGCGCCGGCCATCTCGCCGATCTCGTCTTTGCGCCCCAAACCCGGCAGCACGACGTCGAAATTACCCGAGGCCAGCTCGCGCATCGCCTTGCACATCGCGATCATCGGACGCGAGATGCCGGTGCCGAGCAGGAAGGCGAGGATCACGCCGAGCAGCGTACCGCCAAAGGCCAGCATCAGCACCAGTTGCTCGGTCTTCCCGATGGTCGCTTCCGATTCGGAATCCAGCCGTTGTTGCTCGGCGACGAGGTCCGCCTTCATGGCGGTGGCGCCCTGGAGGATCGCACCAGCCGAACCGGTCATCTCGGTGACGAGCCCATCGACCAGCTTGGCATTTGCGATCAGCTTCTCCAGCGATTCGCGATAGGCGACGAGCAGCGCCTTCGCGTCCTTCAGCCCGGCGACGATCTTGTCGTCCATGGAATAGACCGCGCCGAGCGAGTTCTCGACGAATTTCAGCCGCGCCAGCGCGCTGGTCGCGATCGCCTGGTCGGACGTCAGCACGAAATTGGTCGCCGCGGCGCTCGCGGTCTGGAACTGGGCGTTGACCTGCTTGGTGCCGAACTCGATCGCCTGGGCTTCGGAATCGGAGGCGTTGTTGCCGATGTCGTCGAGCTTGTATTTCAGGAGATTGGCATTGCGCGTGAGCTGGTTCTGCACCAGCAGCGTGCTGTCGCGCTTGGCCTGGAGAACCTTTGCAAACGTAGTCGAGAAATTGGAGAACTCCTTGGCGAGCTTGTTGAGGCCATCCTGCCGCGCCGGCTGCTTGGCGCTCTTGACGGCCTCGTCGATGGCGTTCTTCAGGTTGGCCTGAGCGTCCTGCGCCGCCTTGGCGTCGTCCTCCTTGCCGGTGACGACGAAATATTTCACGGCCGAACGGTAGGCCAGCAGCTCGCGGTCGATGTTGCGGGCGAGGTCGGCCTCCGAAACGCTGCTACGGTAGGACCCGACCCCGGCCGAAACCCGTTCGAAGCCGAAATAGGCGAAAGCCATGCTGCCGGCGGAGATCACCAGCACTGCGGCGAAGCCCAGAATGATCTTGGCGCGGAACCGGAGAGTTGGAAATATTGTGAGCTTCAACGGCGACGCGGTACGCCCGGACATTCCCAACCCCCATTTATTCTATTCAGCCGTGGCTAGGGGGCGCCCGCCTCCAAACCCGGCTGCGCAAAACTAGGGCACAATGGATAAAGGGCGGTAAATTCGGCAGGCCCGGTGCAATCCTGGGCTTCATCGGCCAAAGGCCGACCGGCCCCGCTGATGGCTGGGATCCCACCCCGGCGGCCATGCCACCGGACAGTCCCGAAGGCAAATCATTGCACCCGCAACCGGATCAATGACCTTTCCATGACCGGGGCGACCAAAATCCTAGTTGCAAAGTCCGGGGCCGGCGGTCTCTAATTAGAAACAATCAAAATCAATCCCCGGGAGGACTCCACCGTGTCTACAGTCAAGCTGACAGTGAACGGCAAGGCCGTTGCTGTCGATGTCGAGGACCGCACGCTGCTGGTCCAGCTTCTGCGCGATACCCTCAACCTCACCGGGACCCATGTCGGCTGCGACACCAGCCAGTGCGGCGCCTGCATCGTCCACGTCGACGGCAAGGCAGTGAAATCCTGCACCATGCTGGCGGGCCAGGCTGACGGCGCCAACATCACCACCATCGAAGGCATCGCCAAGGGCGACGAGCTGCACCCGATGCAGGCCGCCTTCCGCGACAATCACGGCCTGCAGTGCGGCTATTGCACGCCCGGCATGATCATGTCGGCGATCGACATCGTTCAGCGTCACGGCGGCCAGCTCGACGAGGCTACCGTCCGCCACGAGCTCGAAGGCAATATCTGCCGCTGCACCGGCTACCACAACATCGTCAAGGCCGTGCTGGACGCGGCCGGACGCATGAAGGTCTCGCAGGCGGCCGAGTAAAGCGGCTCGCCTCGAAAAAAGAACAACCGCTGCCGCTTTCGAGGGAAAGCACAGTCAAGACAATTCCGGTCGGGAGGACCAGACAATGGGTGTTGAAGGCATCGGCGCGCGAGTCGTGCGCAAGGAAGACAAGCGTTTCATTACCGGCAAGGGCCGCTACGTCGACGACATCAAATTGCAGGGCATGACCCATGCCCATTTCATCCGCAGTCCGCACGCGCACGCCAAGGTGAAGGGAATCGACTCCTCCGCCGCGCTGAAGATGCCGGGCGTGGTCGCGGTGCTCACCGGCCAGCAGATCGTCGACGACAAGGTCGGCAACCTCATCTGCGGCTGGGCTATCACGTCCAAGGACGGCAGCCCGATGAAGATGGGCGCTTGGCCGGCGATGGCGCCGGAAACGGTGCGCTTCGTCGGTCAGGCCGTCGCGGTCGTGATCGCCGAAACCAAGAATCTGGCGCGCGATGCGGCGGAAGCAGTCGTCGTCGATTATGAGGAACTTCCCGCGGTCGCCGACGTCCACGCCGCCATCAAGGCCGGCGCGGTGCAGCTGCATCCCGAAGCTCCCGGCAACCAGGTCTATGACTGGGTGATCGGCGACGAAGGCGCGACGGATGCCGCGTTCTCGAAGGCCGCCAATGTCGTGAAGCTCGACGTCACCAACAACCGCCTCGCGCCGAACGCGATGGAACCCCGCGCGGCGATCGCCGACTACGACGCGGCCGAAGAGCACTTCACGCTCTACACGACCTCGCAGAACCCGCACGTCGCCCGCCTCGTGCTGTCGGCGTTTTACAACATCGCCCCCGAGCACAAGCTGCGCGTGATCGCACCCGACGTCGGCGGCGGTTTCGGCTCGAAGATCTTCATCTATCCCGAGGAGATGGTGGCGCTCTGGGCCTCGAAGAAGGTCGGCCGTCCCGTGAAGTGGACCGGCGACCGCACCGAAGCCTTCCTCACCGACGCGCATGGCCGCGACCATGTGACCCATGCCGAGATGGCGTTCGACGCCAACAACAAGATCACCGGCCTGAAGGTGAAGACCTACGCCAATTTCGGCGCCTACATGTCGCTGTTCTCGTCGTCGGTCCCGACCTATCTCTACGCGACGCTGCTGTCGGGCCAGTACAACATCCCGGCAATCCATGCCGAGGTGATCGGCGTCTACACCAACACGACGCCGGTCGACGCCTATCGCGGCGCGGGCCGCCCCGAGGCGAGCTATCTGATCGAGCGGCTGATGGAGACGGCGGCGCGGCAGCTGAAGATCGATCCGGCGGCACTGCGCCGGACCAACTTCATCACCCAGTTTCCGCACCAGACGCCCGTGATCATGGCCTATGACGTCGGCGACTTTAATGCCTCGCTCGACGCGGCGATGAAGGCGATCGACTATGCCGGCTTCGCTGCCCGCAAGGCCAAGGCAAAAGCCGACGGCAAGCTGCGCGGCATCGGCGTGTCCTGCTACATCGAGGCCTGCGGCATCGCGCCGTCCAAAGCGGTCGGCAGTCTGGGCGCCGGCGTCGGCCTGTGGGAATCGGCCGAAGTGCGCGTCAACCCGGTCGGCACCATCGAGATCCTGACCGGCTCGCACAGCCACGGCCAGGGCCACGAGACCACCTTCTGCCAGCTGGTCTCGGAGCGGCTCGGCGTTCCCATCAGCCAGGTCTCGATCGTCCATGGCGACACCGACAAGGTGCAGTTCGGTATGGGCACCTACGGCTCGCGCTCCGCAGCCGTCGGCCTCACCGCTATCCTGAAGGCGATGGAGAAGATGGAATCCAAGGCCAAGAAGATCGCCGCGCATGCGCTGGAAGCCTCGGAGGCCGACATCGTCATCGAAAACGGCGAGTTCAAGGTGACCGGCACCGACAAGGCGATCGCCTTCCCGATGGTCGCGCTCGCGGCCTACACCGCGCACAATCTGCCTGACGGGATGGAGCCGGGCCTGAAGGAAAGCGCCTTCTACGACCCGACCAACTTCACCTTCCCGGCTGGCACTTATATCTGCGAGCTCGAAGTCGATCCCGGCACCGGCAAGACCTCCTTCGTCAATTTCGTCGCGGCCGATGATTTCGGCCGGCTGATCAACCCGATGATCGTCGAAGGCCAGGTTCATGGCGGCCTTGTGCAAGGCATCGGGCAAGCGCTGCTGGAACACGCGATCTACGACGCCAGCGGCCAGCCGGTCACGGCCTCGTTCATGGACTACGCCATGCCCCGCGCCGATGATGTGCCGTCGTTCAATCTCTCCCACACCACGACGCTGTGCCCGGGCAATCCCTTGGGCATCAAGGGTTGCGGTGAGGCCGGCGCGATCGGCGCCTCTGCGGCCGTGATCAACGCGATCACGGATGCGATCGGCACGAACAATTTGGAAATGCCCGCAACCCCGGATCGGGTGTGGCGCACGATCCACGCGGCTTGAGAGGAGCAGGAAGATGTACCAGACCACTTATCATCGCGCGTCCTCCGTCGACGAAGCGGCCAGCCTGTTCGCCAAGGGCAGCGAAGCAAAGTTCCTCGCAGGCGGCCAGACGCTGCTGCCGGTGATGAAGCAGCGCCTCGCCAGCCCCTCCGATGTGATCGACCTCGGCAGGATCAAGGAGCTGCAGGGTGTCGAGCTCTCGGGCGACGTGCTGACCATCAAGGCCGGCACGACCTATTTCGACATCATGCAGAATGCCGACGTGAAGAAGGCGATCCCCGCGATCACCTATCTCACCTCGGTGCTCGGCGACCCCGCGGTGCGCTATCGCGGCACGATCGGCGGCTCGATCGCCAACAACGATCCCGCCGCGGATTATCCCGCCGCCCTGCTCGCGCTCGGCGCCACCGTGAAGACCAACAAGCGGTCGATCTCGGCAGAGGACTTCTTCCAGGGCCTGTTCACGACGGCGCTCGAAGACGGCGAGATCATCACCGCCGTGTCGTTCCCGGTTCCGGAGAAGGCCGGATACGAGAAGATGCGGCATCCGGCTTCGCGCTTCGCGCTCACCGGCGTCTTCGTCGCAAAGACGAAGTCAGGCGAGGTTCGTGTTGCCGCCACCGGCGCCTCGCAGAGCGGCGTGATGCGGGTGCCCCCGATCGAAGCGGCGCTGAAGGCGAACTGGTCGCCGTCGGCGATCGATGGCGTCAGCATTTCGGCGAGCAATCTGCTGGCCGACATCCACGGCACGGCGGAGTATCGCGCGAACCTGATCAAGGTGATGGCGCAGCGCGCGGTGGCCGCCGCCGGCTGATCGCCTAGCTCAAGCGCGACGGAGCGTCGCGCTCTAGCGTCTCAACACAAATCCTCCGCGGCGCGCAGCAATGCGCGCCGCTTTTATTATGCGCCCATGCATGAAAAGCGCTTGCCTCGCTGGCGCGAAGGCGGGAAAAGTTAATCAGCCAATTAACTCGCCCCGCAGAGGAACGTCAGAGGCATTTGCCAGAACATCTGGCATACGCCCGCGACCCGAGGAAACAACAACGTGCTCGATAAACCAGCCCAGAACGCTTCCGTCCGCACCTCCGGCCCGCTCTCGGGCTTCCGCATCGTCGAATTCGCCGGCATCGGACCCGGTCCGTTTGCCTGCATGATGCTGGCCGACATGGGTGCCGATGTCGTCACGCTCGACCGGGTCGGCGCCAAGAAGAGCATGAAGTCGGTGGCGGGCCGCGGTCGCAAGGTGATCGAACTCGACCTCAAGAGCAAGGCGGCGATTGCGCAGGTGCTCGACCTGCTTGCGAATGCCGACGCGCTGGTCGAAGGCTTTCGCCCCGGCGTGATGGAGCGGCTCGGGCTCGGCCCGGATGTCGTGCTCGCGCGCAACCCAAAACTCGTCTACGGCCGCATGACCGGCTGGGGCCAGGAAGGCCCGCTCGCCAACGCTGCAGGCCATGACATCAACTACATCTCGATCACCGGCGCGCTCGCCGCGATCGGCACCAAGGAGGCCCCGGTGCCGCCGCTCAACCTGGTCGGCGATTTCGGCGGCGGCGCGCTCTATCTCGTCGTCGGCGTGCTCGCGGCGCTGCTCGAAGCGCAGAAGTCCGGCAAGGGCCAGGTCGTCGATGCAGCGATGTGCGACGGCGCGGCATCGCTGATGTCGTTCTTCTTCGACATGAAAACGCTCGGCCGCTGGACCGAAGGCCGCAACCGGAACTTCCTGGACGGCGGCGCTCACTTCTACGGCGTCTATGAATGCGCCTGCGGCCATTTCGTCTCGATCGGCTCGATCGAACCGCAATTCTACGCGCTGCTGCGCGAGCACGCAGGCCTCACCGACGCCGATTTCGACGCGCAGATGGACCCCAAGGCCTGGCCCGCGCTGAAGGAGAAGTTGAAGGCCGTCTTCAAGAGCAAGACGCGCGAGGACTGGTGCAAGATCATGGAAGGCACCGACATCTGCTTCGCGCCGGTCCTGACCATGTCTGAGGCGACCGAGCATCCGCACATGGTCGCCCGCAAGGTCTTCGTCGAGCGCCACGGCGTGAAGCAGCCCGCGCCGGCGCCAAGGTTCTCGCGGACGCCGTCGTCAGTGCGTGAGCCGGAGGGAGCGGAGATCGGCGCGGTGACGAGCGCGTGGAAGCGATAGATCGAGCTGCGGCAAAGATTGCGTAGGGTCGGCAAAGGCGCAAAGCGCCGTGCCCACCGTTTTTCAAAGTTATGAAAGACGTGGTGGGCACGCTTCGCTTTGCCCACCCTACGGCAGTGCGACCTAAGCCGCCGTATCCACCTTCAGCACCCCGCGCCGAATCTGGTCCTCCTCGATCGATTCGAACAAGGCCTTGAAGTTACCTTCGCCAAAGCCGTCGTCGCCCTTGCGCTGGATGAACTCGAAGAAGATCGGGCCGATCGCGTTCGCCGAGAAGATCTGCAGCAGCACCTTGGTCTGGCCGCCGTCGACCACGCCTTCGCCGTCGATCAGGATGCCGTTCTTCTGCAGGCGGGTGAGATCCTCGCCATGCTTGGGCAGGCGCGCGTCGATCCGCTCGAAATAGGTCTCTGGCGGCGAGGGCATGAACGGCAAGCCGGCTGCACGCAGGCCTTCGATCGTGCCGTAGATGTCGCGGCAGCCGCAGGCGATGTGCTGGATACCTTCGCCGCGATAGATATTCAGATATTCCTCGATCTGGCCGGAATCGCCGGCGTCCTCGTTGATCGGGATCCGGATCTTGCCGTCCGGGCTCGTCAGCGCGCGCGAGAACAGGCCGGAGGCGCGGCCCTCGATGTCGAAGAAGCGGATCTGGCGGAAATTGAAAAGCTTTTGGTAGAAGCCCGTCCACACGTCCATGCGGCCGCGATGGACGTTGTGGGTGAGGTGATCGAGATAGAACAGGCCCGCGCCGACCGGACGCGGGTCGCGCGCGCCGAGCCACTCGAACTCGACATCATATGCCGAGCCCTTGGCGCCGTAGCGATCAACGAAGTAGAGCAGGCTGCCGCCGATGCCCTTGATCCCGGGCACGTCGAGCGTCTTCTGCGCCGATGAGACATCGGCAGGCTCCGCGCCGAGCGAAATCGCACGGTCGTAGGCCGCCTTCGCATCGACGACGCGGAACGCCATCGACGGCGCGCAGGGGCCGTGCGCGGCGACGAAATCATGGCCGTGGGTGCCGGGCTCCTCGTTGACGAGATAGTTGATGTCGCCCTGGCGATAGACGGTGATCCGCTTGCTTTTGTGGCGCGCGACGGGCGCATAGCCCATCAGCTTGAACAACGCGTGCAGCTCTTCCGGATTGGGATGGGCGTATTCGACGAACTCGAACCCGTCGGTGCCCATCGGATTGTCGGCGGTGATCGTGGCCGGCGGTGCATCGTGCGGAAACGGACCCATGGTGTTCTCCAGATTGCTGCTGCCATGAACTATCCTTCATTGGGCGCGCAAGGAGCGTGCAAATGGGGCGCGTATTGGCTATCCTATGCACGATCTATGCATTAAATGGATAAATAGCGCATGATGTCGGTCGATGCCTTCGATCTCAAGATCTTGACCGCGCTCCAGGATGACGGCCGCCTCACCAACCAGGAGCTTGCCGACATCGCAGGCCTTTCCGCTTCGCAATGCTCGCGGCGGCGGATGCGGCTGGAGGAGGAGAAGGTGATCTCAGGGTACCACGCCGATCTCTCCAGCGAAGCGCTCGGATTCGGTGTGATCGCCTTCATCCAGGTGGGGCTCGCGACCCACTCGCCCGACAATTCCAAGCGGTTTCGCACGCTGGTCAACCGCATCGACGAGATCCAAGAGGCCTATTCGCTGACGGGCGACGCCGATTACGTGCTCAAGGCCGTGCTGCGCGACCTCAAGGGGCTCTCCAATCTCGTCAATGACGTCTTGATGCCGCACCAGAGCGTAGCGCATGTGCGCTCGTCGATCGTGCTCGATCGGCTGAAGGAGAGCTCGCGGCTGCCGCTGAAGGATTTGAAGGCTGGCTGAAATCGAGGGAACTACGGCCTTCGCGCGCCACGCCCCGTCTGCGATGATCAGGGCATCTTGCGGAGATTCAACCATGGCCCTCCAGCTTCGACCGAACTGCGAATATTGCGACCGCGACCTGCCCCCTAATGCAAAGGATGCGCGGATCTGCTCCTACGAATGCACGTTCTGCGCGGACTGCGTGGAGACCAAGCTGTCGAACGTCTGCCCGAACTGCGGTGGCGGCTTTGCGCCGCGCCCGATCAGGCCAACGCAGGAATGGCGGCCGGGCGTATGCACGACGAAACAGGTGCCGTCGGACAAGCGCGTGCATTTGAAATACAGCGTGGAGGATGTCGCGGCGCATTCCGCGAAGATCAAGGATGTCCCGCCGGAGAGGCGGTAGTTTAGGGCGCCATTCCGGGGCGATGCGCGGCATCGAACCCGGAATCTCGAGGTTCCGGGTCTGGTCCTTCGGACCATCCCGGAACGACGAAGATCGATCACTCCGCCGGCAGAATCGTCCCCTCGACCTCGCCGAACCCGATGCGATAGCCGTTGCCCTGGCACCAGCCGCGCATGACGAGGCTGTCGCCATCTTCGAGAAACGAGCGCTTGACCCCGCCGGGAAGCTCGACCGGTTCGGTGCCGTTCCAGCTGATCTCGAGCAAGCTGCCGCGTTGATCCTTCTCCGGGCCGGAGATGGTGCCGCTGCCCAGGAGATCGCCGACATTCATCGCACAGCCCGAGGAGGCGTGGTGCATCAGCTGCTGCACCGAGGACCAGTACATGTATTTGAAATTGGTGTGGCTGATGCTGGTAGGAGCATTCGCGCCGCCGGGGCGCAAGGAGACGTCAAGTTCAACGTTGTAATTCTGGGGTCTCGTCTGCTTGAGATAGTCGAGCGGCACCGGCTCCTGCTCCGGCCCCTTCAGGCGGAACGGCTCCAGCGCCTCGCGCGTCACCACCCACGGGCTGATCGAGGTCGCAAACGCTTTTGCCAGGAACGGGCCGAGCGGCACATATTCCCATTGCTGGATGTCGCGCGCACTCCAGTCGTTGAGCAGCACGAAGCCGAAGATCATCTCCTCGGCCTGTTGCTCCGTCAGCATGCCGCCCATCGGCGACGACTGGCCGACCACGACGCCCATCTCCAGCTCGAAATCGAGCCGCTTGCACGGGCCGAAGCTCGGCAGCTCGACATTCGGCGGCTTCAGTTGCCCGCGCGGCCGCTTCACCCCGGTGCCGGAGACGACGACGGTTGAGGCGCGACCGTTGTAGGCGATCGGCATATGCAGCCAGTTCGGCTGCAGCGCGTTGTCCTTGCCGCGGAACATCACGCCGACATTGGTGGCGTGCTCTTTCGACGAATAGAAATCGGTGTAGCCGGAGACGTTGAACGGCAGATGCAGCTTCGCCTCGCGCATCGGCACTAACGCCGAATTGCGCAGCTCTTCATTGTCGCGCAGCTCCGGATGATCGTGACGCAATAGCTCGCTGATCCGCGCCCGCGTCTTCGCCCAAACCTTCGGCCCCAACGCCATGAACGGATTGAGCGAGGGCGCCGAGAACACCCCGAGCGGACCGACATCGAGCCGCGAATCCTGCTCCAGCGCCCAGAGATCGAGCACGTGATCGCCGATCGCCACGCCGACGCGCGGCGTCGGATTTGCCGAGGTCGAGAACACACCATAGGGCAGATTCTGGATCGGAAAGTCGGAGGCAGGATCGACCTCGATGAAGGAGCGGAGGCTGGGATCATTGGGGTGGGGCATTGGTGTCCTGCCGAATTTCCTTGAAAGGGGCTCCGCCGTCATTCCGGGGCGCGCGGAGCGGGAGCCCGGAATCCATACTCACGATCGTGGTTATGGATTCCGGGCCTGGCCCTTCGGGCCATCCCGGAATGACGACGGTGGGAGTTGACTACGGCCGGTTCGGATCGAATCGCTTCTCAAGTCCCGTCCAGCAATCCGCGTAATTATCCTGAAGCGTGGACGACTTCGCGGCATGCTCCGTAACCCTCTGCGCATAGCGGGTCTCGAACATGAAGGCCATCGTGCCCGTCAGCTTCACCGGCTTCAGCTCGCCATTGCTCGCATGCTCGAAGGCGTCGCGGTCGGGACCGTGCGGCAGCATGCAATTGTGCAGGCTGACGCCGCCCGGCACGAAGCCCTGCGGCTTGGCGTCGTAGACACCGTAGATCAGACCCATGAACTCGCTCATGATGTTCATGTGATACCAGGGCGGGCGGAAGGTGTTGTCGGCGACCATCCAGCGCTCTGGAAAAATCACGAAGTCGATATTCGCGGTGCCCGCGGTCTCCGACGGCGAGGTCAGCACCGTGAAGATCGAGGGATCGGGATGATCGAAGCCGATCGCACCGACCGGAGAGAAGGTGCGCAGATCGTATTTGTAAGGCGCGTAATTGCCGTGCCAGGCAACCACGTCGATCGGCGAATGCGGCAAATTCGTCTTGAACAGCGCGCCGCCCCACTTCACGTAGAGTTCGGTTGGCGTGTCCTTGTCCTCGTAATAGGCGACAGGCGTCAGGAAATCGCGCGCATTGGCGAGGCAATTGGCGCCGATCGGCCCGCGCTCCGGCAGCGTGAAGGCACCGCCATAATTCTCGCAGAGATAGCCGCGCGCCGGTCCGCTCGGAATCTCGACACGGAATTTGACGCCACGCGGGATCACCACGATCTCGCCGGGCTCGGCGTCGATGCGGCCGAACTCGGTGACGAGGCGGAGATTGCCCTGCTGAAGCACGAACATCAGCTCGCCATCGGCATTGTAGAAATGCTGGTCCACCATCGACTTGGTGATGAGATAGACATGCGCGGCCATGCCGGCCTGCGTGTTGACGTCGCCCGCGGTCGTCATCGTCTGCACGCCCCCGAGGAAAGTCACGTCCTCCTTCGGGATCGGCGCCGGGTCCCAGCGCAATTGCGCGATCGGCAGATCGTATTCGTGGCACGGCGCCGAGCGCCACAAGCCATCATCGGCCTTCTCGAAACGTCCGGAGTGCTTGACCGATGGGCGGATGCGATAGAGCCAGGAGCGCTCGTTGGTGTCGCGCGGCGCAGTGAAGGGCGAGCCCGAGAGCTGCTCGGCATAAAGGCCATAGGCGCAGCGTTGCGGCGAGTTGCGCCCGATCGGCAGGGCGCCCGGAAGCGCCTCGGTCTCAAAGCTGTTGCCGAAGCCTGACATGTAGCCTGGCGTGACCTGCGCCGAGCTGCGGATGATCTGATCAGGCGAGGTATTGATGTTCATGACTATCCTCCTCCTTGCAGGGCGGCCCACATTTCCTGGTCGCGCTTGTCGGTCCAGATCACGGGATCGTCGATCCCCGACGCTTCGTCATAGGCGCGCGACACGTTGAACGGCAGGCAGTGCTCATAGATGGCGAAGCTGTGGAATTTCGGATCCATCACTTCGCGCGTCGCCGCCATCGTCTCCTTCAGCGTGCGCCCCCTGGCGACGGAGATTTCGGCGGCCCCATAGAGCGAGGTGACGAAGTCGCGCGTCATCGCGATGGCTTCGCGCACCGTGGCTGTGCCCTTGAGCGCATCGCCGCGACCCGGCGCGATCGCCTTGGGATTGAAGTTGCGGATCTCGTTCAGCGTCATCGGCCATTCCCGCAAATGCGCATCGCCGCAATAGCAGGCCGAGTGATATTCGATGAGATCGCCGGAGAACATGACCTCGGCATCCGGCACCCAGGCGACGATGTCGCCGGAGGTGTGGCCGGCGCCGAGCTGCATCAGGCGCACTTCGCGTTTCCCCAGATAGATCGACATCTCGCCTTCGAAGGTCAGAGTCGGCCAGGTCAGGCCCGGGATGCTGGCGGCATCCTGAAACAGGCGGGGGAAACGACCGTATTCGGAATCCCAATCCTGCTGGCCGCGCTCCGCGATCAGCCGATGGGTCTCCTGCGAGGCCACGATGCCTTGCGCCTTATAGGCGGACGCCCCCAACACGCGCACGGCGTGATAATGCGACAGCACGACATATTTGATCGGCTTGTCGGTGACGGTGCGGACGCGCTCGATCACCTTGTTGGCCATCGCCGGCGTCGACTGCGCATCGAACACGAGGCAGCCGTCGTCGCCGACGATGATCGCCGTGTTCGGATCGCCCTCGGCGGTGAAGGCGTAGAGATCGGGGCCAATCTCGGAGAAGGTGATTTTCTTCTCGGAGAGATCGCCGGTGGATGCGAAATTCTTCGCCATCAATTCATCCTTAGGTCACGAGGTTATTGTTGTTGCTGTTGTTGCTGCTGGCCGTCGATCATTCGGCGCTTTGCAAGCCCGATCGCCTCACGGAGCACGTCGAGGTCGCCGATGTGGTTGGCGAGGATCAACACCAAGGCCGCGTCGAAATCCGCGCTCTGCTCATCGGTGAGGCCGCGATGCGCTTCGACGATGGCGCGGAAGGCATCGTCAGGACGCGCGAAATTGGAGTTGGTGGAGAGCGGCATGCCAGTCCTCAATTCAAACCTTGGGCGCGCGACAACGCCGCCGCAACCAGCTCGCGCGTCGGATGACGGAAGCGCGCCGCAACGTAGCCATCGGGCCGCAGCAGATAGGCTGCCTCGGCCCCGGCGTCGTAGCGCTTCGCGACGAGGCCCGAGGGATCGGCCAGTCCGCCTGCGCCGCCGATGCGGATATCCCTGACGCCATCGGGCGTCTCGATCGCCGCGCCATTGCTGAACGACAGCAAGGTGAACTCCGTTCCGCCCTTGCTGAACGCGTCCGTCAAGTAGGCGCTCTCGCCCGCGATCGGCGCATCGAGCATCGAACGTCCCGGCGACGGTCCGCCGCGCCACGCATCCGCATCGGGCGACGACAGCGGCGAGTCATAGCCGCACGGCACCGAGAGCCGGCCACCGTTGACCATTCGCTTGCCGAACTCCGTCTCCTTGGCCAGCGACAGCACCGCCTTGCGCAGCCTTGCTTCCTGGTGCGAGTTCGGCGCCATGAAATCGGTCGAGCGGGTGGATTCGCGGATGTTCTCGTCGGCCGCCATGCTGCGCTCGACATGGTAGCTCTCGAGCAGGCTCGCGGGCGACTTGCCGCGCAGCACGCGATCGAGCTTCCAGGACAGGTTCTCGGCGTCCTCGAGACCCGAATTGGCGCCCCGCGCACCGAACGGCGAGACCTGATGCGCGGAATCGCCGGCGAAAATGACACGGCCGTGGATGAAGCGGTCCATTCGTCGGCACTGGAATTTGTAGAGCGAGATCCACTCGAACTCGAACTTGTCGTGGCCGAGCATGCGCGCGATCCGCGGCCGTACGTTCTCGGGTTTCTTCTCGACCACCGGATCGGCATAGCGATTGAGTTGGAGGTCAATCCGCCAGACGTCGTCGGGCTGGCGGTGCAGCAGGGCCGAACGTCCGGCATGGAACGGCGGATCGAACCAGAACCAGCGCTCGGTCGGGAATTCCGCGGTCATCTTGACGTCGGCGATCAAGAACTGGTCTTCGAACACCTGGCCGGCGAACTCGGCGCCAACCATCTGCCGCAGCGAGGAGCGTGCGCCGTCGCAGGCGATGACATATTGCGCGTGCAGGCGATAGGCGCCCTCCGGCGTCTCGATGGTCAGCGCGACGGAGTCGTTACGCTGCTCGAGCGCCGTCACCTTGTTGCGCCAGCGCAGGTCGATCGCAGGCAGATCGCCGATGCGGTCGACCAGATAGGCCTCGGCGTAATATTGCTGAAGGTTGATGAAGGCCGGCCGCTTGTGACCATCCTCCGGCAGCAGGTTGAACTGGTAGAGCTGGGACTCGCCGTGAAAGATTCGGCCGACGCTCCACACCACGCCCTTGTCGACCATGCGGTCGCCGACGCCGAGCCGGTCCCAATATTCCAGCGAACGTTTCGAGAAGCAGATCGCGCGCGAGCCTTCGCCGATGCGGTCGGCGTCATCCAGAAGAACGACGTGCTGGCCGCGCTGGGCCAGATCAATCGCCAGCGACAGCCCGACCGGGCCCGCGCCGACGATCACGACCGGATGCTCCGCCGGATTTTGGCCGGCTCGGTCCTGGTCGGGATGACGGCGATAGCCGAACTGGGTTTTGGCCTGATCCGTATTGGCCGGCGCCATACACTAACCTCGGCTCTGGTCAGAACAAGACTGATCTGCTAGATAGTCTCACGTGCAACTATTTTGGACCGGAGCCAGCCGGCCGTCAACTGGAATTCGGAGCGCTCTGCTTGGCGAGGACATCCAGCGACATCGCCCTGAAGACACGGCAGGCTCGCGAGGCTTCTCCGCGAGAAAAAACCCGGCTCGATCTGTTCAAGTTCGTACCGTTCCGCCTCAACCGGCTCGCCGCGGAGGTGAGCGCCGCGCTCTCGGTCGAGTATCAGGAGCGCCACGGCCTCGACATTCCGGCCTGGCGCGTGATCGCCACGCTCGGCTTCCGCAACGACGCATGCAGCGCGCAATACATCTCGCAATGCACGCGCACGCACAAATCGACCATCAGCCGCGCGGTGACGACGCTGCTGCACGAAAAGCTGATCGAGCGGGTCGAGAACGAGGCCGACCGCCGCGAATTCCGCCTGCAACTGACGGCCAAGGGCCGCGCCCTCTACGAGGAGCTGTTCCCGCAATTGCTGCGGCGGGAAGACGAGATCCTCGCCTGCCTGTCCGCGCAAGAGCGTAGGCTGCTATCGGCTCTGCTCGGCAAGATCGAGGACAGCCTCGACCTGATCCAGACCAGCGAAGAGGCGGACGCCAAGCAGGCGTATTAGTCTCCGCTGTCATTCCGGGGCGCCGCAAAGCGGCGAGCCCGGAATGACGCTATCGCATCATTTCGCAAACGACCGCGACGGCGGCAGGTGCAGCGCCCAGGCGTCGACCTTGTCGCTGGCGCGTGGATAGATCTCCGTGACGATCGGATCATGGCCGGGAATGAACCGGTCAGGATGCCCCGCGAGACGTTCGATCGTCTCCCAGCCCTGCGCCATGTCGCCGATATCAAGGACGATCGGGAACGGGCTGCGCCGCTGCAGATTGGCGTAGTAGTGCGCAGCGTCGGACGCCAGCACCACCGGCCCGCGCGCGGTCTCGACCTTGACCACCTGCAAACCGTCCGAATGGCCGCCGACACGATGCACGGTGACGCCGGGCGCGACCTCGCCGTCGCCGGAGTAGAAGGTGACACGCTCGCCATAGACGTGGCGCACCATCTGCGTGACGTGCTCGACCGAGAACGGATGTCGCAACAGTCCGTTGCACATGCAGCGTCCGGTCGCGTAAGCCATCTCGCGCTCCTGGAGATGGAAGCGCGCGTTCGGGAAGCGGTCGAGATTGCCGGCATGATCGTAGTGCAGATGTGTCACGATAATGTCGCGAATGGCCGGCGCCGCGACGCCGAAGCGCTCCAGCGCGTCGACCGGATTGAGCGTCAGCTTGCGCGCCCGCGCGCTCGCCTCCTCGGCATTGAAGCCGGTATCGACCAGGATATCGCGGCCGCCGCCGCGGATCAGCCAGACGAAGTAGTCGAGGTCCTGCGCTGCGCTATCGTGCGGATCGGGCTGAAGGAAATTCATGTTGGGGGTGCGCGGCGTCATTGTCGCATAGCGCAGGGCGTAGATTTCGTAGGCGTTTCCCATGGTCTTTCTTTTTCTGAATTTGGATCGTGCGGGATGATCGCGCGCACCAAGCCATTGTCCGCCGCAAAGGTCAAACACCGCGCGTTGCGACAAGGGCAGAGCTGCAATGTGAGACCAATCACACTGGCTTCGCCAAAACGGCCCTAAAACGTAGCTGCCTCAAGATTTGGCGGCCCTCGCAAGTCCGCCGCAAGACCCAACCCCAATCGTGTCGAGCGCAACAGTGACAATCCCTCTATTATTCCCCTCGCAGCGTTCTCGAGCGTCGCAGTCTATTGTCGCGATACCGCCGAATCTCCAAGCGGTTGACGCCCCCCTTCCCCGGTTTGATAATGGACATTGCGTAAGTTAAGGTCGCCGCGGCGCAAGCTGGTAACGGCGCCTTTTTGGCTGGACCGCGCTCATTATGAAAATTCGCTTCCTTTTTCTTCTGCCCTTGCTCGTTTCGCTCGTTCCGACTGCGTCGTCGCTGGCCGCCAGCGACCGTTTTGCGCTGGTGATCGGCAACGCGAAATATCCTGATGCGGATGCCCCGCTGAAGGAACCGCTCAACGATGCGCGCGACGTCGCCGACGAGCTCAAGCGCGACGGCTTCTCCGTCGAGATCGGCGAAAACCTGACCGGCGACGGCATGCGCCGCGCCTTCGACAAGCTCTACGGCAAGATCAAGCCGGGCTCGGTGGCGCTGGTGTTCTTCAGCGGCTTCGGCATCCAGTCGGCGCGCCAGAGCTACATGTTGCCGGTCGATGCGCAGATCTGGACCGAATCCGACGTGCGCCGCGACGGCATCAGCCTCGAAACCGTGCTCGGCGAGCTCAACACCCGCGGCGCCGGCGTCAAGATCGCGCTGATCGACGCCTCCAGGCGCAACCCGTTCGAGCGCCGGTTCCGCAGCTTCTCGGCCGGCCTGACCCCGGTCATCGCGCCGAATGGCACGCTGGTGATGTACTCGGCGGCGCTGGCCTCGGTGGTATCCGACGCCGGCGGCGACCACAGCCTGTTCGTCCAGGAGCTCCTGAAGGAAATCCGAGTCCCCGATCTGATGGCGGAGGAGACGCTGAACCGCACCAAGATGGGCGTCACCCGCGCTTCCCGCGGCGAGCAGGTGCCGTGGATATCCTCGTCGCTCGCCGAAGACTTCTCGTTCATTCCGGGAGCCGGCGGATCGCGCCCACCGGCAACGACACAGCCGCCTCCCCCGCCGCCGGTCGTCGCCAACAACCCGCCTCCGGCTCCGGCCGCGCCGCCATCACC
>LNAP01002655.1_pt1 | contig 17712 bp, 13 predicted proteins | sample 602601 | NCBI WGS metagenome assembly LNAP01 (sample SAMN02440304, study PRJNA202911) | soil metagenome | biome: Subtropical and temperate rainforests or woodlands; isolation source: soil samples (1 kg each in a 20% v/v slurry with milli Q water) were... ... | reverse complement strand
ATCCTTCGTCACAAAGCCCCTCCACCGCTATATAGGAGCTCGAAACGACCGATGAATCCCACCCATATGACAACTTTCTTGGAATCGATCGTCTAGGCAGCCTTTTTTCCGAGTGTCGCCCGAACGGCAGACGCGATCGTAACGGCATTCGGCAGCACGAATTGCTCCATCGGCCGACTGTAGGGGATCGGAACGTCGGGCACTGCAAGTCGTTGCGGCGGGCTTCTCAAATAAGATGGATTTTCCTCGACTACTGATGTGATGATTTCGGACGTCAAACCGAAGCTCTTGTAGTCTTCGTCAACAACCACGAGGCGGCCCGTCTTTGCCACGGACTTGATCACGGTCTCGCGGTCAAGCGGCACCAGGGTGCGCAGGTCGATCACTTCGGCATCGATGCCCTCGCGCTGGAGAGCCTTTGCCGCATCCATGGCGTGGTGCACCATCATGCTGATGGCAACGATGGTGACATCCTTGCCTGGCCGTACGATCTTGGCTTCACCGAATGGCAGCGTGTAGCTCTCCTCCGGCAGTTCCGTCGCGGCGCCCTCGGGCGATGCCATCCAGGCGAGCCCTTGCAGGCCTTTGTGGAACATGAACATCACCGGCCCGTTGTCGCGGATTGCCGCCGCCATCAGTCCCTTGGCGTCATAGGCGTTCGAGGGCGCCACCACCTTAAGGCCCGGCATATGTGCAAATGTTGCATGCAAGGTCTGTGAATGCTGGCCGGCATCGGAATAGCCGCCCCCGGTGGCGGTCATGATGACCATCGGTACGTTGTAGTTACCTCCGGAGAAATAAACGTTCTTCGCCGCGAGATTGTAGATCGCGTCCATGCAGACGCCGAAGAAGTCGACGAACATCAGTTCGACGATCGGCCGCATGCCGGCCATGGCGGCGCCGACCCCGGCGCCGATGAAGGCGGTTTCGGAGATCGGCGTGTCGCGGACGCGCGCCTCGCCGAATTCGGCGAGAAGGCCGTTCGTCGCCCCAAAAATCCCGCCATAGGCTCCGATGTCCTCGCCCATGACGAAGACGCTTGAATCCCGTCGCATCTCTAGCGCGATCGCCTCGGAGATTGCCCGCGAGACAGGCATTATACGGTTGCTGGACATGATATTTCTCCTGAAGTTGTTCGAGCCGGTCAGGCGAAGACGTGAGTGAGAGCCTCTTCGGGGGCCGGGTAGGCCGCCTTCCGGGCAAAGGCGAAAGCCTCATCGACGGCAGTCTTCGCGCGCGCGAGTGCAGCATCGGCTTCGTCAGAGGTGACCTGCTTGCTCTCGATCATTGCCTTGCGAAACCGGGCGATGGGGTCCTTGGCCTTGAGAGCGGCCACTTCGCCTTTGGGACGATAGAGTTCGGGGTCGCCCTGGAAATGGCCGTAGTAGCGGTAGGTCTCGACTTCGATCAGGGTCGGACCTTTTCCCGCTCTTGCCCGAGCCACCGCTTCACCCGCGATGTCGAACAGCTTGACCGTGTCATTATCGGCGACATGGAAGCCCGGAATGCCGTAGCCTGCAGCACGGACGCTGTTGTCGGCGACGGCCGTGGACTTTGACTTCGGGACCGAGATTCCCCACGCATTGTCTTCGATGACGAAGACCACCGGCAGTTTCCACAACGCGGCAAGGTTGAGTGCTTCGTGGAAGCCACCCTGGTTCGCCGCGCCGTCGCCAACATAGGATATGGCGACCGCATCGGTGCCGCGCAGTTTCGCCGCGAGGGCCGCGCCGACAGCCGGTCCCGCGCCTTGAGCAACAATGCCGCTGCAGACGAAGTTGACGGCGGGGTCAAGGAGATGCATGTGGCCGCCGCGCCCGCCCGCGAGCCCGGCCTTCTTTCCGAAGATTTCGGCCGTCATCTTGTCGAGGTCGACGCCCTTGGCGATCGCCGCATGATGCGGACGGTGCGTTGCAGTCACCGTATCGTCGGCGCGCAGATGGACACAAACGGCGGCCGCACAAGGTTCCTGTCCCGCGGCGAGATGCATCTCGCCTGGCACTGGTCCGGCACCGATGTCGAACTTCGGCTGCTTCCCCTCCATATAAGCCGCAGCCATCGTATCTTCATAATAACGCGCCTTCTCCATCACCTCGTACATCCACAAGCATTGCGATTTGCTTGGCATTGGCGGCCTCCCTAGGACATAAATTCACGCGCGGCTCGCTTGGGATCATCCGCGTTAAGGCAGGCTGACAGAGGAGGATTGGGCCGCGATTGATCTCGCGCAAACTCGAGGATGATTTCTGAAGAGAGAGGAGATCGGCAATACGCGCCCGCAAGCCAATCTCATTTGGACGGGATGTGCGCGCGTGTTACGGGGCGAGCCTCGGGCGGGGCCTTCCGGGAGTAAAGCTGTTCGATCTGATGCGACAGACGTTGCTGCAGCGGGGCGCGCTTGATCTTGAGCGTCGGCGTCAGCAATCCATTGTCGACGGTCCAGGGTTCGGTGGTCCACCAGATGGCACGCGGTGTGGCGTAGGCAGGAAAATCCTTCACGGCTTTGGCGATGCGCCGAAGCAGGAAGTCCGACTGCTGCTGGTTTGGCGCGGATGCCGTACCATCAGCGCTTGCGAGCCGGACCTTTTCACGTTGCCACTCCTCGGCGTTGAGAACGACTATCGCCGCCAGATAGGGGCGCTGCTCTCCGACCACCATGGCCTGTTCGAACAGCGGATCGGAAACGATGGCCGTCTCGAGATCCGCCGGAGCTATCTTTTCGCCGGTGGAGGTGACGACGATATCCTTTATCCGCCCGGTAATGGTGATACGTCCGTTCTCGATGCGCGCCTGGTCGCCTGTATGCAGCCATCCATCGCCCTCGATCATCCGATGCGTCTCTTCAGGCTTGCGCCAATATCCGACCATGACGCTTGGCCCACGGACGAGAAGTTCCCGGTTCTCGCCGATCCTGATCTCGACGCCTGGAAGCGGCTTGCCGACTGAGCGTGGATCGTTGTCTTCCGGCGTGTTGGCGGAGACCACGGGCGATGTTTCGGTCATGCCGTAGCCCTGCAGTATGTCGAGTCCGAGAGAAAGGAACAGGCGCGCGATCGGCCAGGCGATCGGTGCGCCGCCGCTGACGGCCACGCGGAGCCGGCCGCCCAACTGGGCCAGGATCTTGTCGGCGACGATCCGCTTCAGAAACGGCCATGTCAGCCGATCGAATAGCGACGGCGGGGGTCCCAAATGTTGGCGCGCATCGAACCTTCGCCCGCCAACAGCAAGCGTCAGCTCAAGGGCTGTCCGTTCGAGCCAGGACGCGGAGGCCCGACGTTCGATAATCTTTGCATAAAAACGCTCATAGATGCGTGGCACCGAAACGATCACCGTCGGGCGCACCACTTTCAAATCCTCGGGCAGGTGCTGGGTGGATCTGGCATAGGCGACGCATGCGCCTGTCGCTATCGCCTGATAGTAGCCGGCGGTGCGTTCAAAAGTATGGGAGAGTGGCAGGAAGGACAGGAAAATGTCATCCCGCTCGACCGGCAGATGCTTGCTGATGGCTTTGACGTTGGCGATGATATTGCGGTGTGAAAGCATCACGCCTTTTGGTCGTCCGGTCGTGCCCGATGTGTAGACGATCGCGGCGAGATCGTTTGCCTTGACCGCGATTTCACGTCCCTTTGCGGCGCGCGCCCGATCGTCGCGCAGCCAGTCGTCAAGCGTCACAACGCGGCTGTCGGAGCTCTTGAATCCGGCGGGGGCCCTGGCACAGACCACCCGCTTCAATGCTTCCAACCGGCTGTGTCCGGCGGCCAGCATTTCCCACCGCTCGGTCGACGCGACGAACAGCAACGAAGCACCGCTGTCTTGCAGGATATAGATGATGCTTTCCGGATTATCGATGGCATGAAGCGGCACCGGGACGAGGCCGCGGGAAAGCGCCGCCAGGTCCATTGAGACGTGGTCCACGCCGTTTGGCATGAGGATGGCGACTCGCTCGCCCGGATCGAACTGTTCCGCTTCGAGCGCCTGTCGCCACGCCTCGACCTTGAGGGCAATTTCGTGCCACGAGCAGCCGAACCATCCGTTCCTGCTGTCGTCAAACTCGCGATAGGCCTCCTGTTGCGGCGTCTTCCCGACACGCCAGCGGAAGAGCTCCGGCAATGTCTCAATTTCATCGAGTGAAGCTTGATCGGTGGGCGCCATCTTGCGTGTTACCTGCTGACGATGATCTCGCCGGAAGCCTCTACGGTGGGAATCGACCGCGACTTCGCTGGCGCTTTTGCCATGCACGATCAACAATTGCCGCGCCACCGACTTGATCTTCGTCAAAATGGGCTTCGCTGCTGGTTTTCGGGCGGTGATCGACTTGCGTCCGTTCGCTCGTCGCGGCCCGGCGTTGCCCGTCCCCACACCACGACAAGCGTGCAGGAGGGTTTGGCCAGCATGGCGCGGGCGGGGCTCCGGCGCCGCCAGATCGGCAAGCCTCCAGCGGCTTGACGGTTGACGGCCCGTCTCTGCTATCGGCGGAGCAGGCGCGAAAAATTATTCAATGATATCAGACAAAAAAAGCAGGGCGCGACCGGCATCACCACGGTCGCGCGGCGTTTTTATATTTGTTCGTCACAAGTCCGCTGTTGGCTTCTAACAGCTTGTTAGTTCTGCTATAATTCTCAGGTGATATTCCGCAGTAGTTCGCGGGCGTTCGTCGCAATCCGCGTTCAATGGTGGGGCGGACATGGCCAAAAGACAGTTGCATAAGCTCTCCGCTCGAGAAGCGGAGACAATTATTGAGCCCGGGCGCCACAGTGATGGTGGGGGACCTTACCTCGCGATCGAGACAGGAGCGCACGGGCGGCGTCAATGGATCTTCATGTATCGTGTGCGCGGCACGAGCAAGCGCAGGGAGATCGGCCTTGGCCCGGGCAAGGGGAAGGGCAAGGACGGCTTGTCGCTCGCTGATGCTCGTCTCAAGGCCGCGGATGCGCGCAAGGCGCTGGCTGAAGGTAGGAGCCCAGCCGCAGAGCGACGGCGTCGTATCTGCTACGAACATAGCCGGCAAGAAGCCGGATTTTCGCATCTCTGCGCCATCCGGTTCTGTGCGGCAGATCGCCGCCAATTCAGCAAAACGCGGGCGCGAGATACTATACCGCCGCCCATCGACGAGATCACCCGTGGCGTCTCGCGCGCGATAATCCAGCAAGATGCGGTGGCGCGAGAGCATAACGCACAGGCGCCCTGCATCGAGATGAAACCTGTCGCATCGGCTCGGCCCGAAAGCGGGTGATGAGCGAACATCAGCGGTTCGGTCGAGGCCTTGGAAACGGTGCGCCGTCTCAACAAGACGCCCGAAGCCAAACTTTGCCGTACGGGTTCTAATCGGTCAATCCGAGGTCGGGACTGGTGTTTTGCCGTTTCGCGGAACGTTGTGGCGGGGACGAGGTCTTTCAGTGAACCGCCGCGTACATGATTTTCTCTTCCGTGGCTTCGAACGCGGAAAACTCCTCGACCACCTTGCCCTGGCGCGAGACCAGGATGCGGTCCGACAGCGCCATGATTTCGGGTAGGTATGACGAGATCACCACTACAGCCTTGCCCTCGTCGGCGAGCCGCTGGATCAACTCATGGATCTCGACGATGGCGCCGACGTCAACGCCGCGCGTCGGCTCATCGAAAATGATCAGGTCCGGGTCCTGCACCAGCGATTTGGCAATCACGACCTTCTGCTGGTTGCCGCCGGACAGTTCGACCACCTTCATGTCGTTGCCGGTGGTGCGGACCTTGAGTTTTTCGACCCAGGTCGTGCCGATTTTGTCGGACTCGCGGCGCGACAGGAAAAACCGCCCGCCGGGAAGCTTTGCCAGTAGTCCGAGATAGACATTGCGGGCGACCGACATGGTCTCGAAGAAGCCCTCGACCTTGCGGTCCTCGGTGACGTAGGCGATGCCGGCCCGTACCGCCGGGGCGGGAACGCGGTAGCGCACCGGCTTGCCATGCAGGATCACTTCGCCGCCGTGAAAGAAGTCCCGCTTGAGGACGCCGGCGACGATCTTGAACGTCTCGGTGCGGCCGGCCCCGACCAGCCCGAACACGCCGGTGATCTGTCCGGCGAACACCGACAGCGAATTGTTCCGGACCATCGGCGCCATTTTCAGGTTCTGCACGGTGAGCACCCGTGCGCCGGCGGCACGCATGGTGGTCTTGCGTGAGCCGTAAAGCGTGTTCGACAGGTCGCGTCCGACCATCGCCTGCACGATACGCGCCCGGTCGAATTTGGCGGCATCGTCGGTCACGACATGCTTGCCGTCGCGCAGGATCGTGATCCGGTCCGCGAGGATCAGCGCCTCTTCGAGCGCATGGGAGATGAACACGATCGATACGCCGCGGCGCTTGAGGTCGCGCACCAGGTCGAAGAAATACTTTTTCTCTTCCGGCGTCAGCGTCGCGGTCGGTTCGTCAAAGATGATGATTTTCGCCTCATGCAGCACCGCGCGAGCGATTTCGACCATCTGTTTCTTGGCGGCACCGAGCAGCCCCACGGTTGCGGTCGGGGTCACGTCGAAATTGAGCGATTGCAGGAATTGCTGGGCTGCGATGTAGATGCCTCGCAACCGATTATAGAACCGCTCCTGGCCTAGAAAGAGGTTCTGCGCCACGGTCATGGTCGGGACCAGGCTGTTTTCCTGAAACACCATCGCGATGCCGAGATGCCGCGCCTCGAGCGGCGTCTTTGGCGCAATCGCGACGCCGTTGACCTGCATCGTTCCCGAGGTCAGCGTCACAACGCCGGCCATCACTTTTGTCAATGTCGATTTGCCGGCGCCGTTCTCGCCGACCAGGGCATGGATTTCGCAGCGGCGAAGTTCAAAATCGACGTTCGCGATCGCGGGCGCGCCCGCATAAAGCTTTGTTGCGTTGCGAAGCGCGAGGATGATGTCGCTCATGCGTGCAATTCCTGCTCGATCATGGTCAGCGGAATGCGCAGCAGCCGGCCCGGCCCCTTGGCGAGCGCATACAGAGACCCATCCATTTCAACCGCTGCGACAACGCCGTGGTTGACGCCATCGACCCGGCTGTGGAGGGCGTAGAGCGGCGCGCCACTGGCGCTCAGCCGGATGACGAGGCCGTAAGAGCGCGGCGGCGCCCACGGCTTGATCACGCCCATGGTCTTGATGTGGGCGCCTTGCATCGGCTCGAGGAACGACTGGCCGGATTTCAGCTTCGGCGCGATCCAGTATTCCGGATTGATCTCGGCCATCATGCGGCGCCGATAGGCGTTCTCGCGTAGTACGAACTCGACGAGCTGCGTGCGCGCGGCGAACGCGGTGAGCCAGAAACCGCCCGATGCGGCCTTCGACAACCGCGAAGGATAGACCGGCAGATTGTCGACCACGGTGCGCTGCGTACCACCCGCGGCGATAGCGATAACGCGGTGCCGCCAGCTTTCGCTGACGAGGATTTCGCCGCCGGTGGCGCATGCGCCGAATGCGTATTGCAGTTTTGAGGCGATCGTTTGCACGCGTCGGCTGGCGATATCGAGCGACAGCACGCGGCCGCTGCGGCCGCGCTCCATTAGGTCGCGCACCCATTGCGCATAGGGCAGGGTGGCCGAGCCGTCGGTCGCAATCAACGTTCCGCCTGGCCCTGGCGAAAGCGCGTTGATCGCGTTCATCGCGGGATCCGAAATGGTTGAGGCGGGAGCTGGCGCGGCCGGCGTCGCAAAGATCCGCACGTCGCGACCATCAAGCGCGACGGCGATGCCGCCGTCCGGCAGGCAGCACAGCGCGGTGATGGGGCGGTCGAAGCGCCGAACCTCGGCGGCGACGTTGCCGTCGAGGCGCAGGATCGTGGCACCGTCGGTGACGTAAAGCACCTTGCCGTCGCTCGCGAGATCCTCGGGAGCGTCGAACTGCGCGACGGTCTCGGCCTTCTCCAGGATCTGGTTCGGCTTCAACGCGCCGTCGAACGACGGAACCGTGATGGTCGCTTCACCCCGGCCCAGCAGCCGGTCGGCCCAGTTCCGCAAGCCCGCGATCATGTGCTCTTCCCCCAGCGCCGGTCGTACTGAACGAAACCGGGGTCGGCGTTGGCGAGCTTGTAGCGGCCGATGCGGTTATTGGCGATACCGCCGAGATAGAGATAGCCGCGATGCTCGCGCATCGAGGTGATCATCGGGTGGTTCTCGCCGCGCAGATCCCAGAACGATTCGAGCACTTCGCCACGCTCGTTGAACTTGACCACGCATCCGGTGTTGATGTTCGGGAACAGCCATTCGTCGATCGGGACGCGCTTGCCCATGCGTTTGCGGAAGCCGGGCATCTTCCATGCGAGATCGAGCGCGGGACTCCGCATACCGACCATCGCCAGCCAATAATTCCCGTCGGAAGCCAGATTGATGTTGTCGGGATAGCCCGGCAAATTGTCGATGACGTTCTCGGTCTTTCCGGTGTTGGGGCCGTCGAACCAGTAACGCTTGATCGAACAGCCGAAGGTCTCGGCGAACAGGATCGATTTGCCGTCGCTGGCGATGCAGATGCCGTTGGGGAATTTCAACCCTCGCAGCACCGTGCGCGTGGTCCCGTTGTTCGGGTCGTAGCAGATGATCCGGCCATTGCCGCGGGCTTCCAGCCCGTCAACCGGCCATTCGTGCATTTCGTAGCGGACGGTCGCTTCCGAAAAGAAAATGCGGCCGTCGTCGGCGATATCGAGATCGTCGGCCAGCCGCAGGCGGCTGTCATCGTTGACTGAATACAGGCTGCGGTTGGTCTCGTCGGTGACCTTCTCGACCTTGCGCTCGGGCGTGATGCGATAGAGCCCCATACCGCCGATGCAGACATAGAGGTTGTCGTTGCGGTCGAAGGCCATGCCGAGCGGTTGACCGCCGATGTGGGCGAAGACCTCCATCTCCTTGTAGTCGGGCGCCAGGAAACGCATGATATCGCCGTGACGCGAACCCGCGTAGAGGTTGTCGTTGCGGTCGAGAATGACGTCTTCCGGCGCCTCGATGCGCCCGAGCCCGATCAGCGACACGTCGCGCAGCTTGTCGTTTTGCGCGAACGCCCCGCTGCCGGGGGCGGTCGAAGCGGCTGGCGCGAGGCCGTGATAGGTCGGGCTGACGTAGACCTTGCTGATGATGCGCGTGCGATTCTTCAGCCAGCGGATGTCGATCGTGGCGGCGAGCAGCAGCACGCCGGCGAGCACCATGCGGTTGACGCCGCCGCTCACCGACAGCGTGGTCATGCCGTTGATCAGGAACAGCACGATCAGCGTGCCGACCAGTGCCTTGGTGACGGAGCCCTTGCCGCCGCCGAGGCTGATGCCGCCGAGTACCGTTGCCGTCAGCACCGTGACTTCCAGCCCGACGCCCACGTCGCCGCCGACGGTGCCGAGGCGCGCCGCGAAAAACAGGGCTCCGATCGAGGTCAGCACGCCGCTGGCGACATAGCACAGCGCGATCGTGCGCCGCACCGGAATGCCCGAATTATAGGCCGAGCGGCGCGAGCCGCCGATCGCGGTGATATGCCAACCCGGCCGCAGACGCGTCAGGAAGATATGTCCGAACACGGCGACCACGACATAAACCAGCACCACGCTGGGTACCCCGGCGACACCGCCGCCGCTGAGAAAATTCCACGAGGGAAAGTCGGGGAAGGCGGCAGCGATCTTGTTCGAATAGTCGAACAGCAGAAGATCATAGGCGGACCGGTAGATGATCAGCGTAATCAGCGTGGTGATGAAGGCCCGCAGCCTGAGATAGCCGATCAGGAAACCGTTGACGGCGCCGAGCGCCGCGCCGCAGACAAGGGTAGCGAGGATCACGGCCGGCACCGGCCAGTCCAGCACGTTGAGGCAGAACAGCGCGCAGAAGTCGCACAGTGCGAACATCGAGCCGACCGACAGGTCGATGCCACCGACGATGACGACCAGCGCAATGCCGAACACGATAAAGCCGATTTCGCCGGCCTGCCGGCCGGTATCGGCCAGTCCGCCGACCGACAGGAAGCCGGGGATCGAGCGGCTCAGCAGAATCGTGATGATCAGGAGGACGATCACCGGGATCGCGGTTTCGGTCCACCGCTTGGACAGGATTTCGCCGAGCAGATGATCCGGCCAGTAGCGGTACCGCAAACGAAGGAGAACGTCTTGCATCGGCTACCCGGGAAACGGAGGAATCTGAAGGACGCATGTTGATCGAGTGCGAGCGGTCGTGCCGAGGCGCGGCCGCTCGCCGATCAACGTGGGGGACGAACTACTTCTTGAGGTCGCTGAGATTCCAGCAGGCCGTCTCGCTTCCGGCGTTCTCCTTGGTGATCGGGATCAGCGTGGTATACATCGATCCCTTCACCGACCCGGGCTTCACGCCTGACGAGATCAGCCACTTGATCATGCCGGCCATCTGCTCGGCCTGCGTCGGGACGTCATAGCTAAGGTTGAGGTCGAACGCGCCCGACTTGACGAGATCGCAGGCACCCCGCCGTTCACCACCGCCGGAAGTCGCGACGAAGACCTTGCCGGTGAGGCCGGCTTCCTTCACTGCGGCCGCAGTGCCGATGTCCATGCCGTCCCAGAAGCCGACGATGCCACACAGATCCGGATTTTGCTTCAGCACCGTCTGCGTGATCGCCTTGGCCTTGGCGGCATCCCAGTCGGCGGCCTGGCTCGAGACCACCTTGATATCGGGATTTTTGGCCAGCACGTTTTCGACGCCCTTCAGCGTATAGGCGCTCGCCGCCGCCGACAGCGCACCCTGGACGATTGCGATCTTGTTCGATTTGCCCTTGCAGAAATTGACCACCGCCTCGGTGTCGCGTTCGCCGATTTCGATCCAGTTGGCGCCGACAAAGGCCGAGCTGCGATAGCTCGAGCCCATGTTGATCTGGATGACGTAGATGCCTTCGTTCTCGGCGCGCTGCAGCAGCTTGGCATAGGTCTGCACGTCCGGATTGTGAACGATGATCGCCGCCGGCTTTTCCGAGATCAGCGTGGTCACCGCCTGCGCACCGGCGTTGGTACTCCAGTTGGGATCGCGTACGATGACCTTCATGCCGAAGGGTTCGAGTTCGCGCTTCACGCCGGCGAACCAGCCCTCGGTCAGATCGACGTTCATCGCCACCGGAATGTAGGCGACGATCTTGCCGGCGAGCGCTTCCTTGAACGCGTTCTGAAACGGCTCGTCGAGCCCTTTTTGCGCCAGTGCCGGCGCGCATGCCGCCGTCGTCAGGCCAATTCCGAACAGCATCGTCTTGACTGTCGTCCGCCCAGTTATCGTCATGTCGTCCTCCCGATTATGTTCGTTCAGTTTTATTTGCAACCTGCTAGATGTCGCCCTGTTGCGCCGTCTCTTCGTTGCGCGGATTCAAAAAGGAATCCGCGATCACGGCGATCAGCAGCACCACGCCCTTGACGAGGTTCTGCCCGGAGTAGGAGACGTCCATGATCGTCATGCCGTTGAGCATCGTCCCGATCAACAGCGTTCCGATGATGACGTTGATGACGCCGCCGCGTCCGCCCGACAGCCCGATGCCGCCCAGCACCACCACCAGGATCACGTCGTAGATCAGCGTCGAATTGAAGATACGAGTCGGCATGCTGTTGACGGAGGCCGCCATGATCAGGCCGGCGGCGCAGCCGATCAGCGCCGCCATGACATATTGCAGCACGATGATGGGGCGGGTCGGGATTCCGGTGACGCGCGCGCCGTTGGGATTATCGCCGATCGCATAGATGTAGGCGCCGAGCCGGGTCTGCCGCAGCAGGAAGGCGACGCCGATGCAGGCGAGTGCGAACATCACGACCGGCATCGGTATGCCGAGCATAGTGCCTTGGCCGAGGCGCTCGAATCCGTCGAGTCCCGGGCTCCACTGCACGACGTCGAGCTTGAACAGGGCCGCCTGGCCGAGGCCGGCGAGAAACAATCCGGACGCCAGTGTCGTGAACAGCGAAGGGACCTCGGCGTAGGCGATCAGCCATCCGTTGACGAGGCCAAACACCGCGGTCAATGCGAAGGCGGCGGCGAGCGAGGCAGGAAGCGAGTGGCCGTCCTGTACCATCTGCAGGACCAGCCCCGGCGGCACGGCGAGCGCCGCGATCAGCGAAATATCGATGCCGCGCCCGATCACGACGATTGCCATGGCGAGCCCGAGAATGCCGAGTACCGCCACGTTCTGCAGCAGGGTCAGCATATTTGCCGTCGTCAGAAATCCGGGAAGGGCAAGCGAGAAGATCGCAAACAGCGCCGCAAAAACCGCAAAGACGATGCCCTGCTGGCCGATGTTCTTGATTCCCATCCCGAATTCTCTTTTGCGTTCTTTTGTCGCAGATGTTGACTTGCTTTGATGACCAATGCAACGGGTTATCCCGGCGGGCGGTTGCATGGTCGTCAACGCGAAGGCGCGCCTTGCAAATATTCCGCGCAGAGAAACACGCAAATCTGCGGATGCCATTTACGTCACACGCGCCGGAAGGAACCGCCACGCGAGGCGCTGCCGATCAGCAGCGCCTCGGTGCCGCCGCTCAATATATTATTTCGCGATCAGCGCGATGGCTTTGCTTGCAGCAAACCCGTCGATGTCGGTTTCCGAAAATCCCCATTCGAGCAGCGCTTCACGGGTGCCGGCACCTGGCTCTTCCGGCGGTCGCGGCAATGCTGGCTTGGTTCTCCCGAACCGCGGCGCCGGCGCGGGTTGAACGACCCCATCGATCTCGACGAATGTCTGCCGCAGCTTGTTGTGCGGATGCTCGGCAGCCTCGGCCATGGTCAGCACCGGTGCGAAACAGGCATCGCTGCCTTCGAGCATTGCGCACCACTCGGCACGCGGCTGGGTCTTGAATGCCGCGGCAATCCGCGCTCGCAATTCCGGTCCGTCGCTGCCGGGCGCAATACCAAGCAACCGAAACAATTCGGCCCTGAATTTCATTTCAATCGCGGCAACGGATACGTAGAGGCCGTCGGCGCAGGGATACACCCCATAGATCGCCGAGCCGCCGTCCAGGATGTTGGTGCCCCGGTCCAGGCTGTACAGGCCCGCCGCGTGAAGGCCGAAGAACATCGTCATCAACGATGATGCGCCGTCCGTCATGGCCGCGTCCACGACCTGTCCGCGGCCAGACTGTTTGGCTTCCAGCAGCGCACACATCATACCGAACGCCAGATAAAGCGCGCCGCCGCCGAAATCGCCTACCAGATTGAGGGGTGGGACGGGGGCTCCACCGGCGTTTCCAATCGCCGACAATGCGCCGGTCAGCGCGATGTAGTTGAGATCGTGGCCCGCGGCCTGGGCCAGCGGCCCTTCCTGGCCCCAGCCCGTCATGCGGCCATAGACCAGGCGCGGGTTGCGTGCGAGCGCAACCTCCGGCCCCAGTCCTAATCGTTCCATGGTGCCGGGGCGGAAACCTTCGATCGAGGCGTCGGCGCGCTCTACCAGTTTCAATGCCAGATCGACGCCGGCGGCACCCTTGAGATCGATCGCGATCGAATGCCGGCCGCGCATCAAGAGATCGAACCGGGTGGGCTTGTTGACGCCGAGGTCGCTGGGAGCCGTGCGGTCGAGCCGAACGACGGTTGCGCCCATGTCGGCAAGCAGCATCGCGGCCATCGGCCCCGGCCCGATCCCGGCAAATTCAACGACGCGTAGCCCGGCGAGCGGTCCCATTGTGTTCTCCATTTCCAGATGTGTGAAAATTCTTGCAGCGAACGCGGTTGCTTCGACTGCAATCAGCGTGAGGGACCGTACTTCTCGACGAGGAGAAATTTCTGCACCTTGCCGGTCGGTGTGCGCGGCAAGGCCTCGGTCTCGATAAAGAATTGCTTCGGCGTCTTGAAGCCGGCGAGATGCTGCCGGCAAAACTCTTCGAGTTCGTGGGGCGTGATGGTGGCGTTGCCTTGCCGGATCACCAGGCCCGTGACGCGCTCGCCCCAGAGATCGTCAGGCAGTCCGAACACCGCGCAGTCGGCGACGCCGGGGTGTTTCAGGAGAATCTCCTCGACCTCCGCGGCATGGACGTTCTGGCCGCCGGTCACGATCATATCCTTCTTGCGGCCACGGATGAACAAATAGCCTTCCTCATCGAGGCTTCCGAGGTCGCCGGTATGGACCCAGCCATTGCGGAACGTTTCGGCCGATTTTTCGGGATTGTCGAAATACGCCGTGACGGCATTCGGCGAGCGCCCGAGAATTTCGCCGAGTTCGCCGGGGCCGAGCGCGTTGCCGGAATCATCGGCGATCCTGACCTCGGAAAATACCACTTGCTTGCCCACCGAATCCGGCCGCCGTTTGCGGTCTTCCGGCGTGCTGACGACCACCGCACCGGTCTCCTGCATGCCGTAATATTCGTAGATGTCAGGGCAAAGCTTCGCCATGGTCTGCTCCCGGACGCTTTCAGGCAGCATCGATCCCGCGAATACGATTGCCCTGATCGAGCCGAGGTCGCGCGGCGCGGATGCCTGGGCCGGCAACAGCATCGCCGCCATGGTCGGGACCAGGTTGAAGATCGTCACCCGCTCTTTCTCGATGAGACGCAGGACTTCGTTCGGCTCGAAGTTCACCAGCACGTTCGGGATGCCGTTGAGGATGGCGCCGGCGATCCAGGCAAAGCCTACCCGTCCGAACGCCGGGAAAACCGTCATCGCCACATCGCGACGGGTGATGTCGAAGGCCCCGAACATCGGCCCGATCGTGCTGTTGTTGTACTGTGTCAGGATGTAGGACTTCGGCAGGCCGGTGGTGCCCGACGTTAGATTGAAATAATACGGGTCGGCTTCGTCGATCTCGATGTCAGGGGTCTGGTTCGATGCAGCCGCAAGCAAGGTCTCGTAGTCCCGCGCAAAGACGACCTCTTCTCCGCCGAACTGAATGACGTGTTTGAGGGTAAGTGCGACCTGCTCGGCGACCGCGGCGAACCTGGCCTCGTGGATCAGCCCGCTCGCGCCCATCGCGCGCATCAGTTCGAGCATTTCAGGTGCGGCCAACCGATAGTTCAGCGGCAGGCCGATTATGCCGGTGCGCGCCAGCGCGAAATAGATCTCAACAATCTCCGCGCGGTTCGATGTGAGAAATGCCACCACATCGCCTTTCCGGAGGCCCATGCCCTGCAGGGCCTGCGCCAGACGGTTGGCGCGATCGTTGACCTCGCGGAAGCTGAAGCGGCGGCCGGTGCTCGCGCAATAGATCGCAGGTGAATCCGCGAACCGGATCGCCGCGGTAGCCAGCATGTTACCGACCAGCATCTTGCCAAGTGAACGTTGCATTGTGGCGGATCTCCCTTGCCGCGGCGCTGTTTTCTGTGCGCTCGTCGTTTTGATCGTCAGTCGCCCGGTCGGCCCGTGGCTCAGCTCACCAGCCGCTCCCGATTCTCCCAGAACGGCTTGCGCAGTTCGCGTTTGAGAATCTTGCCGGCTCCCGAAAGTGGCAACGGATTCTCGCTGATCTCGACGCTGCGCGGGCACTTGTATCCGGCTATCAGTGTCTTGCAGAATTCGATCAGTTCGGCGGCCGAGACCTGCGCGCCGCTCCTGGACACGACCACGGCATGGACCTGTTCGCCCCATTGCTCGTTCGGAATCCCGATCACAGCGCATTGCGCGACCGCGGGATGCTGCGCAATCGCGTTCTCGACTTCGACCGAATAGATATTCTCGCCACCGGAAATGATCATGTCCTTGACCCGGTCGACGACGTAGATGAATCCGTCCTCGTCCATATAGCCGCCGTCGCCGGTGTGCATCCAGCCGTCGACAACGGCTTTCGCCGTCTCTTCGGGGCGCTCCCAGTAACCCATCATGACGTTGTCGCCGCGTGCCACGATCTCGCCGACCGTGCCGCGGGGCACCGGCCTGTCGTCGGAATCGACAATGCGAACTTCGCAGCCGAGCGTGGCGCGCCCCGCGCCGCGATGGCGTCCCTTGGCGCGTCCCTGGCCGATGTGCTCATTCCAGTGCAGCAGGGTCGCGATCGGCGACAATTCCGTCATGCCGTAGGCTTGCGTGAATTGCACATTCGGGAGTGCCGCCATGGCCCTGCCGAGTACGGCCTCGCTGATCGGCGAGGCGCCATAGCTCACATTCTTCAGCGACGACATGTCGTAGGCGCCGAGCGCGGGGTGATCGACCAGCATCTGGATCATCGTCGGAACCAGAAGCACGTCGGTGACGCCCTCGTTCTGCACCGCGGCCATCACGCCCTCCGGTGTAAAGGACTGGATGATGACGTTGGAGCCGCCGCTTAGCAGCAGCGAATACATCGCCGCGCCGTTGGCGAGGTGAAACATCGGGGCCGCGTGAAGATACGTCGCCGAGGCTTGAAACATGCCTTCGCCGAGCGCATTCAGCACATTGGCCATCAGGTTGCCGTGGCTGAGCATCACCCCTTTGGAGCGGCCTGTGGTGCCACCGGTGTAGAAGATGCCTGCAAGGTCGGCGCTGCTGCGCATCGCGTCCGGTATCGGCTCGCTTCGCGCCAGCAGCGTTTCGTAGCCATCCATTCCGGCCGGCACGTCGCCATCGTCGGCGTAGACCAGCTTCAGGCTGGGAGCGGCCTTCGTCAGGCTTATACCCGTCGATGCAAATGCCTTGTCGACGACCAGCACGACGGCACGGCAATCGCGCAGGGCGTCCTCGTTTTCGAGCGGGCTCCACCTGATATTGAGCGGAACGATCACCGCGCCGGCCCACGCGGCGGCCAGATAGAGTTCGAGATATCGGTCGGAATTGAGCGAGAGCACCGCGACGCGTTCACCGGGAACGGCGCCAAGCGCACGAAGACCGGCCGCCAGCCGCGATACCCGTTCTCCGATCTCGCGCCAGTTTCGTCGCCTGTCGCCAAACACGGTGGCGAGGCCGTTGGGATTGACCTGTAGAGCGCGTCGCAGTCCCTGCGTGGTGTTCATCGTACTCCTCCTCGTGATCGTTTGCTTTTTGCGACGGTTGAGCCCGTCTTTTTCTCCGATTGTGCCGCCAGCCCGTCGGTGAGCCGGTCCGTGAATTCGCTTGCAATCGCTGCCGCGGACATCGCCCCGTCTGGCTGAAACCAATGACCGATCCAGTTCAGTGAGCCGGCAATGGCGAATGCGGTCATCTTTGGATCGCACGGTTTGATCGATCCGTCAGCAATTCCATCGGCGATGTATTTTCGAAATGTCCGGTCGATGCTTTTCTTGCCGGCGCGTACGATCTTCCGGTTCTTCTCGGAGAGGTCGCGCTGGTCGAACCGCACCAGACTGGCGCCGGAGTCGGTCGCCATGGCTTCGCCATAGGCGTGCACCAGCTTCCGAAGCTTGACGAGGCCGCTGCCGCCTTCGGCATTGATCTCGGCGATGAAGCCGTCGACCCGTTCCTGTCCGACCGCCCAGCATTCAAACAGGATTTCTTCCTTGCTGCGGAAGTAATTGTAAAGCGCGGGCTTGGTGATGTTCAGCCGCTCGGCAACCTCGTTCAGGGTCGCGCGATGATAGCCCTGCTCGAGAAACAATTGCACCGCGGTTCGCAGCACGGCGTCGCGCTTCTCGTCGCGCGCGCGGCGACGGTTTTCGAATGGCATCCAGGGAGAGGAGTCGGAAGACGGTGGCTGCGCATCCATATCGATTTCCACCTGTCTCGCATTGACTCAGGTCTGTTTCGACGTATATTACCGGCCGGACATATAAAGTCCAATGGGTAATTTACGGAGGGGTCCGATGTCGTCTCGCGCTTATGTTGCCGGTGTAGGCATGATCCCTTTCGTCAAGCCCGGCGCCAACGCGCCGTATCACGTGATGGGCGCAGAGGCGGCA
>LNAP01002654.1_pt1 | contig 17715 bp, 22 predicted proteins | sample 602601 | NCBI WGS metagenome assembly LNAP01 (sample SAMN02440304, study PRJNA202911) | soil metagenome | biome: Subtropical and temperate rainforests or woodlands; isolation source: soil samples (1 kg each in a 20% v/v slurry with milli Q water) were... ... | reverse complement strand
AAATCGCATGACAACACCTTAACAATGAAAACCGCTCATCCTACTGTTATGGAACATCTCGCACGTCAAGTAACTTATAATCACTTGACACCTGCTCATCATTATCTTAATGCTGAAATTCTTTATAAATCAGTTAAACCCGGCGCCGATACTAGTAAGATTAAAAACATGGTAATAAGAGATGCTAATGCTCCCGAAGTACGTGATATGAATACAATTACCGGTAAAACTGCCAAAATGAAAATGGTATCAGGCGCTAAATTAAGAACAACTGATGATTCTGATAAATCAGAGTCGCAGCGTACATTTAATTATAAAACCGCACTTAATCCAAATGGTGACAAGCGCCTTCGCTTAACTTCAGGTGAGGATTATGCCTGCGAAAGCGATAATACGCAAAATCGTCGCATTAATCATCAAAATTATCGTACTGCAACTGCTGATGATGTTGCGACCGATATGAAATTTTTGGATAATTCTTGTAAAGAAAGGAGGACCCGAGGTATGGGTACAAAATATATGAATCGATTCATAGAAAGAGATTCACGCGAAGGTGAAATATCTGAAACTGAATAATTTGTTAAAATCACATACACACAAAATATTAAATTTTATTTTTTGTTATTTAGAAATGTAAATTATTGTATTTATATTAATAAATTTAATAAACATTATAAAATTTTACAAATACAATGGATAGAAAAAATTATGATGCAAAGGTAATAAGTGTTTTTGATACAATAGGGTCATTTTTCGTAGATGTATTCTATAATTCACATTATCTATTTGCACGCGATTTGGTAAAGGGAGGTCGGGCAAACTCAATCACAGATGCTTATCGCGGCACAATCATAAACTATATGTCTGGTATTACACAAAGGCCCGACCTTTATATGTCGGTTGTTAAAAAATTGCATGAATTTTATCAAAAAGTGAGTGGTTTTGGAGCTATTTTATTTTCTGAATTTGAAGATAAGGTTCTTTCACAATTTATTCCCCTTGAATATTATCGCGATTTTACCGAGCGTCATAAGGATAACACTTTGCATGAAATTATTGTTAAAACAGTTAATCAGTTTAGTGAAGTGGTAATAGAGCGTAATATGCTTAAAAAGATTATTGATGACCATCTTAATAGTACAAACGTAACAATTTTACAGGATAAAATTATGGATATATTTATTATTCAACGTGAAGATTATTATGCTAAATTTGCTCAGGAAATTTCAAAGACAAATAGTAGTGATAAAGTTAGCAAGCAGGTTGTTGAAAAACTCAAATCAGCTTTTGTTGACGAAAAGAAAAAGAGATGTGAAGCAGAGGCTGATAGGGATAGAGCGGTGAATATGATTTCTCAACTTGTTAAAAAAATAGAACAATTAACTTCAGATGTGTCAAAACAAAATAAACAATATACTCAGACTGTACAAAACACACAACTTACACAAGATATGTCATATAACAAACCAAAGAGTAATTCACTCTTTAATGATCTAAAATCGGACTCATCAAAATACACAAAACCTCATACTCAATTGCGTAATGAATTATATCCTGATGTACAAATATCAGACGATGAATCCGATGATGAATCGGATGAAGAATCAACTTATCGCAAACAGCGCGAACAAATTGCTGCTAGGATGCGTAATCGCAAACAAATAGAAGAATTGCCTGAAATTGAAAAGCAAATGAACTATGGTATACAAACTGAACAAAGCCCAAAAATTAGCATTTCCCTTGACGATGACCCTGGTTTTGGTTAATTAAATTTATTAATCACAACTTTAGCGATTATAATATAATTATATACAATAATGCCTTTCGAGTTCGGAAAAACCTTTAATGAGTTTTGTGACTCCTTTTTAAAATTCCCCGCTGTTGATAAAATCGCACGGAATCCTATTTATACAGCCTTAATGATAACATTTATTATTATGATAATTATTTTAATTATTTTTAGAGATATTGAATCCGATGAATCATTACTAGTAATGTGTCTTCGTGCGGGTTTTTGGACCTTACTTATAACGATGAGTTTATTATTTTTACATGATAAAGTATTATCAGTTGAAAATCAAAATGAAACAAAAAATGCCGCATATGATAATGTATTTACCGGCTCTTTTGACGCAACTAGCACTTTATTCAATGATGATATTGTTCCAGTTAAAATAAATACCGATTTTACTATTTAGAGATATTTTATATAAATTGTATATAAAAGTAAAAATGAACGCGCATATTCACTTTGATTCTTGCTCTTTGGCTGATATCGACGGTACTTTCTTTGTACCTTCAAAATATGTAAAGGAAGTGTCTAATTTTAGATTTAAGGTATACTTTGACACTCAGCGCATGGTTGAATTTAAATGTTTGATGGGTAAGCCTGAAAATAAGGAACTTACTCATTATGTTTCTGATAATTTTTCATATATTGTAAGCAATACAGTATATTACTTGCAGCTTTTTAAAAAACGCAAGGACTCAATTAATTTCTACCTTTACTTTAGTCAAACCACTTCTAACGAAGTAAGTAAGCTTTATAAAGTTGTATTTATTGAATAAGGTTAAATTAATTAAAAATGAAAAAATTGTATATTTAACATTTATTTTTTTCAAATTATATAAGTATAAAATGTCGTCTTTACCAGAATTTGATTTTAATTACAAAAAATTTCTTGATAGAAGTACAATCTTGTTTGGTGAATCAGGTACGGGTAAAAGTACTATTATAGATGATATGTTATTTCAAATAAAACCATTCGTTGGACAAATAGTTGTGTTTTGTCCAACAGATAGGAATAACAAGGCATATAGTGGCGGGAGAGTACCGTTGCCATGTATTCATGATAAAATCACAGATGAGGTACTTAAAGACATTTGGAGTAGACAAAGTGCCTTGACACAAGTTTACAAGCGAGCAAATAACCCAGAAATATTAAGAAAATTATTTGCGAGAATTCAAAATCAAACTGGACTTACAGCAATTGAGGGCGCAAAAAGAAAACAACGGGAATACGAAAATGAGATTAAAAACGAAATGGATGAAGGAGCCGCGAAATGCGCAATTGCGGAAATGGATAAAGATACAAAGAAACTAATTGAATTGATATACAAACACTACATTAACGAAAATCGCAGCAAATTGCTTAAGATGAATCTTTCAAAAAATGAACAATATTCAATCAAATATCTCAATATCAATCCTAGATTAGTAATTATTTTTGACGACTGTTCTAGTCAGCTTAATAGTTTAAAAAAGAATAAAGTAATACAAGATATCTTTTATCAGGGCAGACACGTGTATATTACGACATTCATTGCTATTCAAACTGATAAAGTTCTCGATCCGGAATTAAAAAAGAATGCATTCGTGAGTATATTTACTGAAGAATCATGCGCTAGTGCATATTTTGAAAGAAAATCAAATGACTTGGATAAGGAAGCAAAGAATCGAGCGCGTAATGCGTGTAAAATGGCATTTTCGCCTTTGCCAACACTTAAACACCAGAAATTAGCATGGGTTCGCGATGAAAAGAGGTTTTATAAATTAATTGCTACTAAACATGATGATTTTCGATTCGGTAATCCAATTATTTGGAATTATTGTGAACAGATACAGGCTGATTTAGGCGAAGTGTCCAGTGATAATAAATTTATGCAAGATTTTATGGATTAATCTTCACCGCTAACTACTTTTTTATGATAATTATCAACAATTTTATTTTTTATATTTTGTTTTTTGGGCTGTTCTTCAGTTTGTGAAAGTTGCTCAAATTGCTCAGATTGTTGAATCTCAATATTTTGTTCAGTTTGTGAAGTTTGTTCATTATTAGAACATATGCAAGTGCATTGTACAGGTTGTTTATTATCTAGCCATTTACAAATAATATCTTTTGTGGCTTTTACTAAAAATAAAGCCACAAAAGGTATGGCTATTTTAGTTATACCATTAATGGTAAAATTAATACTATCGTTATTCATTGGTATAATATAACAGAATAAAAAAATAGTTAAAATGATAATTGATTACTTTGTTTTGTTTATATTTTGTATAAACACAGTGAAACTAAATGATAAATTTAATCAGATTTCATCACAGTAATTTCGCGCTTCTGCCCGTTGCGACCGGTAATTACCTTACGCTTATAAGCTGAGTTAAGGCTTTCACCGTCATTACGCTTAGGTTGATAAGCTTCATTAAATTGTGACCCTTCTTGCATATGAAGAGGAGCCTCGGCCTGTGTGAAGAATTTAGTTTTCTTAAGTTTGGTAGTGCCATCTTCAGCTTGTTCCGGGAAGAACATATCAACTTGCACCGAATCTTCAGGAACTTCATAATCTTGTTTGATAGCATTAGCTTCAGCTTGCGCTTTAGTTAGCATTTCAGTATCTTCACGTGAAAGAACCTTCTTAGCTCCAAGTTCGCGCACAACGTTCATAGTCTTAGCATAAGCATTGAGAGCAGGGTCATCAGGTCCAGCCTCTTCAATGTTCTTCTTCTTTTTAGCCTTAACTTGTTTCTCCATAAGGTCCTTACCAAGTTTGTGGTCAGATTCAAGTTGCTCCATCATACGCTTCATTACTTCAGTATTCTTGTTGTAAAAATCAACGCGCTGACGATTCTCCTTGAACGGACCGAGAAGAGTGACAGCACTATTTTCAATAGTAATAACTTCAGTACGGAACTCATTTTCATGTTGAATACGATATTCGCGAGCGGATTCGGGTGTCTTAAACGAATCATAATAAATTATAGCATACTCAAAATCAGGCTTCTCATTATAAAACGCCTGAACAACTTCACGAAGCTGTTCATAATGATTAGTCAAATAACGATCAAACTGATGGAAAACATCAACTGGCGGATTAACTGTCCAAGCTGAAAGAGCATCAGCTGCGGCAATAGGCTCAACAAACTTACGCATATCAACTACAATATCATTTAGTTGCTTGTACTTCTTAAATAGAATACTTTGCTTATCAGCTAGGTCAACCTCAGGATCGATAATAACACTGATAATCTTCTTTAAAGTCGCAGAAGTATCAACCACAGTTTGATAAGTGGTAAGAAGTTGCTCACGAAGGTAAGTATAAGTTTGTTCTTGTTTATTTCTAAGAACAGATTCTGACCTAGCGGACTTTTCAGCTACCATGCAAGCATCACGAATAGCTTCATCTCGGGGCTTCCTCTCAGGGTCAGCCTTATTTTCAGAGTGTGAACCACGTAGGTGATGGTCGGGGTTATAATCAAAATTACGATTAAGATATTTTTTAATAATCGACTGTACAGTCGATTTAATAAGTTTAGTTCTTGAAGCATGTTCTTCAGTTAGTCGCTTGATTTCAGATTCATCTGTTATATTTTTCAGTGCTGCTTCAAATCGTGCATTCTCGCGCCGAAGTTCATCTTCAGGCTCATATTCTTCTACGGTTCGGTAAAGATAACCAACAAGCCCAGTCATATGGAACCTACGGAGATATTTTTCATGCCAGTTAACAAGTGAAAGATTCGCATATGACTTCTTTGATGAAATTACATTACCAAGTGGGTTAAGATATTTACGCAATTCAATTACCTTTTCAGGGTCGAGTTCATAAACTTCATCCGGATTTTCAGTAATTTTATCAGCTAGTTTTCTAAGCTCATCGGTACTCAAACTCATGGTTGGACAAGTAATTAAATAGTTTTTCGAAATTATACTAAACATATGATCGAAAGTTTAATATAAATTAATCAACTTCAACCGTATGTTTGATAATAGAATATGTATGGAACTATTGAAAATACACATAATAAAATTACCGAAAAAATTTCATTGGTTAAACAATCACTTGAAGATGTTAGGGAATTATCGTCTATTGTCCGCACAGCTGCCAAATCTAAAACTGGTAAAAAATACATAGAAGGTGTCCAAAGTATAGATAATCTGCGAATTAATTTTACACTTGACGCTTTAGATACAATTGAAAGTAACTACCATTTGTCAATTATTAGTATACTTTCCGATTACTATCAAAACCCCGAAAAAGAGGAACGAAATACACGTGATTATTATCGCACTATCACGAGTGAAAATTTTATATCTATGATTGACGATATTATTTTACGTACACGGTGTTTTGCAGATACTTTATATAAAGCTTTACGATGCAATATTTTACCTAAATTTGATACAAAGGAATTAGAATATCAATTAGATGATATTTCAAAAAATATTGAATGGGCTGGTAACATTGAGGTTAATATTGTGCTTGAAAAACGCAATTATGAGGTTTGTAAATGCGGCAATAGAATGACAGTTGTGCCAGAATTATCTGAATTACATTGTACAAATCCAGTTTGTAGTAAGGTAAAAACTATAATTGGTACTGTATTTCGCGATGACCAATTTTATCCGCAGGAAGGTCAAAAGACTAAACACGGCGGTTATGATACATCACGTCATTATCGATTTTGGATTGAACGGCTTCAGGCCCTTGAATCTAAAACATTCACAGATGAGGAAGTTAATAAAATAGAATATGTAATTTCTCGTGATGGATACGACCGTAGGGAATTAAATTGTGAAATTATGCGCGAAATTTTGAAAGACCCTATTGTGAATGCCACTCATCTTAATGACCATGCGCCATTGCTTGTTAAAATATTTGGTGGACTTCCTCCGCCGCAATTAGATTTCCAGGAAAATCGTCTATGTGCTATTAGATTTAATAAAGCGATGAAACTTTATGATATTGTTAATCCAGAGGGAGGTAATAAACCATATTATCCATATTTTATTTATAAAATTCTAGAATATATGTTTAAAGATAATCCCGAGAAATTGCGTCTATTAGATTACATTCATTTACAAAGTAGAGAAACGGTTATCAAAAATGATAAATATTGGTATACAATAACGGAGCTTTCAGACGATCCCGCTCTTACTTATAAGCCTACAGACCCAGCCGATAGATTATAAATTTACAAATTTATAGTTTATATCTTTTTTCATATTTAAAAATAATTTTATTAATAATCTTTTTTAACTGTATATTATATAGTATACTCGCAAATTATCAAAATGATTAAACTTGCTATTGGTGTTATTGTTGTTATTCTTGTGGTGCTTATCTTACTGCCAACGAGCTCTGAGAGTTTCAAGATGCCCGACATTGTTAAAAAGGCCAGCCTTCAAGCAAAACAAAAATTAGGTATTAAAGCTGCTCCCAAAACTGAACAATTTAATGTTGCTCAGATGAATAAGGCTGTCGCTAATGTTCGCGATCGTGCCGCAACATTCTCCGGTACTCTTCAACGTAGGATGGGTATGAATGGTGCTGGAGAGAAGTTTTCCAGTAATGTTTCAGCTGGTACCGTTTGGGCTGGTTATATGTAAATTTACAAATTATAAAATAAAAATATTTTTTAAATAGAATACATATAGTTTATATGAAGTTATATAAAAATGACTGAATTAAAAGCAGATATAACTAGGAAGATTAAAAAAGTTGCAAATCGGTATCAATTATCTAAAAATTTAGAGTCAAATGGTGTGTTCCCACACTTGCGCATAGGAGATGAAATTGCATGTTTAGCGGAGCTAGCAATAGGCTCAAACTTTTCAAAGCATCATGGTATTGTAGTTTCCACAAATGATAGTATTTATAAATGCGAGGTTATTCATAGAAATGGCACAAATAAAATGAATTCGATTATTAAAAGAACAACTTTGGCAGAATTTCTTGATGGTAAAAAAGAATTATGGGTGTACAAAACATCATTCTCAGATGAATTTTTAAAAAAAGTGGCTGCTACAGCTGAATATTACCTCAAAGAGGATAAATCTAAATTTAATATCGTAACAAATAATTGTGAACAATTTTGTATAAAATGTAAAAGGTTTTCAGTAAATTATAATAAAGTGCGTACTCAGGTAGATAATTTATCTTATTTATTTGACCATGTTGCTTTAAAAAGCTATGACTTATCCTATTATATTAATATCGATCCCGCTATTAATAATTATATTAATGATATGATATCTGGTGAATATATATCAATATATCTGCTAGATGAACGTCCTCGCACAAAATATATACTTTAGTAATTTTAAATAAATTGATTTTTAAAAATCTAAACAAATTTCTTTTTTAAAAATCAATTTATTTATGGCGCGTTCTAATTTATAAAAGAACCCCTTTGTAAATTTTGATGTATTAAGTGATTTAAGTTCATTAAATGTTACCCAATTATAATTATCAATTTCAATACCATCTACTTTACATTCCATATCAAAGTCATCAACTATCAGAAATAATTGCGCATTACTTACTTTAAATCTATCGGAAATAATTTTTTTATCTATTTTTTTCCCTGATTCTTCATATAATTCGCGCAATGCGGCATCTATAAATGATTCATTTGGATTTTTATGGCCTTTTGGAAAACCCCAATAATCACTTGAAGTTTGATGCACAACTAGGATTTTTGCAGAACGTGTGATAAGAATACAACCCGCTCGGTATTTATTTTTTAAAGTACACATTGCTAAAATCACGCTAAATTTATTGTTCCGTTGATATATGATATAAATGTTTATATGAAAAAATAAAATAGATATATTAATCTGATGTATCAAATTCTGCAAACATGATGACCTTTCCGTCTTTTTCGTAGTATGTGCCCGAAAATGTGTCAAAGTCAAACTTTTTACAATGTTTGAAATCAATCAACATAATACAAAGACAGAACGCGATGAAATTGTCAGGACATTTAAAACAGACACTGCCACCATAGTTAGAAAGTGTTGATTCGGGAATAACCTTAAGAAACTCGGCGATGCTCTTGATATTGTCATTTCTGATATATAATGAACCTGGTATATCGATAGTGCATGGTCTTGAATCGATATAATCGTATATAAATAGAAGTTCGCTCTCAAATCCTTTAGCAAATAACTTCATTTCTTCGACGTGTTTTAGAAAACGCGAAGTGTAGTCGCATGCTACAACTAGGTAATCAACACTTTTTGTAGCTTCATTAGCTAACAAATAACGTAGTTGTTCGCTCATTATATCATAATAACATACGATTCAATTTTTTGGTTTTAAATATAAAAAGTTTGATATTAAATCATGAATACATTTAATCATGAATTAAATGTTACATCAAATGCAAGTGTAACACTTGCCGTTGACCAACCGATAATTCTAGCTAGATTACTCGCAAATGGAATGATTATTGACGAATTGTTTCATCCACCAAGTGCGGATGGTATAACTTATCTAAACTTTTTTGATGGAATGTCATTGCATCAAAATTTATTTATTTATGGTGGTTTTAGAATACAAATTCTAACCGAATCACCTAATGTACCTCAATTAATAGAAACCGAACATACAAATTATATTAGTCCAGATGATGCTAAGACAACTGAAGGGGAATTTAAATTAACAGAATCTATACCTCGTAAAAGAAAGGCTAATAATTTTATCAGTTATACAAATGGTTTAGTTTCTATATATGATTGGAATTAAAAATGCAGCAATATCAGCATAAATTAATTGTTAAATCAAATGCAAGTGTAACACTTGCTGTCGACCAGCCTATAATTTCAGCTAAATTAGGTAAATATAAATGGTGTATATTTGATGAATTATTTCATCCTCCCCATACAGATGGTGTAACTTATCTAAATTTCCTCGGAGGAATGCCGTTACATAATGGATTATTATCAGGCGAATTTTTTAAAGTAAAAATTATAACTGAAACACCTAATATACCTTGTCTGATTGAAGTTCCATGTGTTAATAGTATATATCCTGATGATGTTCGCACAGGGCTAAATAATTATGAATTAATGGTAAATATACCTTATAAAAAACGTGTCGCAAATAATAGTATATATTATATGAATGGCAGTGTAAGTTTACGCTATTGCCCTTAGATTAATTTTACAAATTACAAAAATTAAATAATTATTACTTTTGGTGTAATCCATACATAGAATTTAGTATTTCGTAGAAAATGTGTGTCATCAGCTAATTGAACATAGAACAGTTTTTCGTAGTTTTCAAACTTACCATTCAGTAGGTCAAATATATCATTAAAGAAGCAATACAATTCTTTTTCGTCAAAAATCTCAAAACTAGGTGGATAGTAATTAATAAAGGACTGTATTAAAAGGTATATTTCTCCGTGTTTTATAATAACAAAACCATGCACTAGATTATTCATTTTCACAGTGAAGCTCATATAATTTCGTTCATTTAAGATAGTAACTACTTGTTGTATATCGTAATATTTGATTTTACATCGTATAAGTTCATCCACATCAAATAGAAAATGGCATGATGAAACTGTATTTCCACATCTTGTAATTGCAGCTCGATAAAGTGACATCTCAGGCCAATATTCACACCCTGAAATAACCTTATCTAAGCCCTTGTTGGTAAGAAACTCAATGTTGAAAAGGTTATGAAACCCAATCTCATCAATAAGCTCATAATAATTCATATTTTGGGTGTATATTGTTTATATGTGCTAACTTAGACAAAAAATATTCAATTTTTACTCAATTTATTATTTTTCATGTTTTGTTTTAGTAAAACTGTAAAGTTTAGGATTATCCTTATAAAATTGAAGCACTTTCATTCGATTATCATGTTGTGTATTTTTATGATCGAAGTAAGATTGCAAACAATAATGTGCGGTATACGATAATACACAACATGATAGAAATCTAGAAAGGCCACCATTGTGAATAATTACTTTAGATTTTTCTATCGTTCCTTTCATGTTATAATCAGTATAATTCATTTTAATTAACTAATAACCTGACATTTTTAATATTAAATTAAATGTTCAAATTGTGTTAAATAAATGCAATCATTAACCAGTTTATGCGTTAATGCTATTTTTAAGCAAGGCGGATGCCTGCCGAAACTATCATTTCCAAATTCAGTGCTAAATAAATATGAAGTTATTAAACGATATGATGAAATGCATAATTTAATTAAACAACGTACCAATTATAAATTGGAGGAATTAATTAAATTTATTAATAAAAAGGCGCAAATGATGCAACTAATGGAATTTGATGTATTCTCACAATATGAAATGTTAAAATATAATGTCGTTTTTACATTTAATCGCCCGTTATTTATGCAAGATATCCCAAATGGAACCTTCTTGATATATTATGAAATTAAATTAGATTGCTTTGGTATGAGAGCTAAAAAAGATGATATGTGTCAAGCATTTGTATATTGTGAAAATAAATGGCATTGTACAGGCGGATTAGGTAATTGGTTTCCTATTATGTAAATTTACAAACAAAAAATAAATATTTACCATTAAAGTAAACACTTATTTTTTACAGCGTGAAGATATCGACAGTTTATTGACATGTCGACAGGTCATTTCTTTGGGAAAATTTCCAAAACCATAATATTTTGTTGCTGAACCTCACACTTTTTAAATAAATTACAGTGTATATTTTTAATGAGTTTCCACAATCCACGCCTTATCTCTGGGCATGAGAAGGTATTGATCCTTCACTCATTTGCGCATCCTGCTTAATTAAATTGCTGTTAATACACTTTTAATTTTTTTAAATTAAAATAAACAGATATGTTTGTTCGGTAGTTTCAAGACGTGCCGAGGTCAATAATTCTTTGTATTATTTAATAAAATAGCTGTAACATATCTTGTGAATGATAAACTGATATACTTTTTGATAGTTTTGTGACTTGTCAAGGTCGGTATATTGACGAATATATTTTTATAGTCATTGCTGTATTATATCTTTTATCACTATATACACATATATCAATATTTAATATAAAATTTTTAAACATCAACATATATTTTTATAAATTTTTTACCATGTGACGTAAATTGAGTAATCTGCGTTATATTTTTCAAAGCAAATGTATCGCTTGTAATATATAATTTTGATAATTTATCGCAAAGATTGAACGCTTGATTAATATCAATGCATTTAAATGAAATAGTACCATATTCCATAGCAGTTAATTCTGACTCTGATAGTAGCTCAAGAAAGCCTCCAGTATCATCACTTAAATGTTTTATTGTATTATATAAATTTCGCTTATATCGTAAATATAAGGGCTCCACATTATTGTCTTCACAATATTCAGAAATTTCCTCTAAATAATTAATGAACTCAATTGCATTATTGTGATAAATAATCACATAATCAATATCGATGATATTTATAACCTCCATTAATTTATATTCTTTAGTATTTTTTAAAAATAAAATTGAATTTTGTATTTTACATATAAGAAACTAAAAGCGTAATTAACAAAATGCAGTTTATTATTTCCAATATTGACTATGTTGTTATCGATTGTGGATATACTCATCGGCTTATAAAATATGTTGAAGATATTCAAAAAGAGGCTACTTATTGGGATGCCAAATTACTCCAACTTAATGAAAATATTTATTCTACTGATGATTTTGATGTAAAGAAAATGGTAAATCATCTAGTGGATGATTATAGAAATCTGCGAAAACCTGCTGTATTTAAATGTGATTCAATCATTACCGCGTTTAAATTATGTGAACAAATGATGGAATATAAACATTGTGGATTCTTCTGCTTTGGTAGTTTATACAAACTGTGTCAATATAATTATGAAGGCAAACAAGTATTAATTATGGAGTTTGATAGTGAAAGCGGATAAAAATAATATATAAGACCAATTTACAAATTATTATTTTTTATAAAATTGAATGTTTTATTTGGTATTTATCACATATCGTAATGGATTCCCTATACGACCTTTGTATTGCCGTTGTGGTGCAGCAACGACCCGATAAAAAATCAAAATGGCGTAAATATGCCAATACAATAACTGAAATACTACCATCAACAATAAGCGATATGTTATTACCTGTTTTAATGTCTAGTAATGCTAATATCACTAAATGGAATACGATTTATGAATGTAAGCCCTTAAAGTATATAACGTATAAGGCAATGTATCGATATATATCAACTGGAAAATCGTTGCCTCTGGCATCTTGGTTTGAAGTAGAAGATATAAAATATTCAGAATGTAGTGAATTTACATTAGAATTTCCAACATTAGATGATAAATCGTGTAAGTTAATTGTGAGGTCATGTTATGATGATAGCGCTGGCTTTTCAGATGTTATTGTTTGTACTAATGATGAATACTTTAGCATTGACATGTATACTAAATGCATAAAATATAATGGATTAAGCTGCAGAAAAACGCATTCATCAAATGATGCAAAATTTATAAAATATGCTATAAAATCTGGTGTATTAATTCCAAAATTAGTACCCATTCACAGCTTAGCAAATATAAAATCAAAAGTTATAAATTGTAGATTGTGGAATTTAAAGAATTTACAAAATTAAATTTTATATTTTTTATTATTTTATACTTTGTAAAAAATAAATGCATTTACTGAGAACGCTGAGAACATTCAGTATTTTGCGCCACAAATCCAGCACTCAGTGTCATCACTTTCCAATTGTTCTTCATTGCACTTGGCGCAAGTGAGTAAGAACTCACTATCATCTGGGACTTGATCGTCGTCTACAATGAATCCATCATCTGACTCATCTGTATCTTCTTCAGATTGTTCAGAATTTTCAGAATCTTCATCACCACTCAAAACAATCAGCAGTGAGTCTTCCTCGCGATGAATCTTTTTTGAGGCTCTTACGACAGCTCCGATGACGTCGTTAGCCTTGCGCTTGGAACTGCGTGGTAAAGTGTGACGTGTGGCATGTTCATTGTCAGACTCTTCAGAATCTTTTTCATCACTTTCTGATTCGCTGTACTCATCGGAACCATCAGAATCTCCTTTAGCATCAGTGCGTTCGCGTAATGAGTCAGAAACATGATTATACTCTTCATCTGAGGGCAACCCTAGAATATCTTCGATATTAAGATTGGTAATGAGGATACGTTCTTCAAAGGGTAGTTTGAGTTCATCAGCACGCTTATTAGCGCAAGCTGACAGCTCGGAGTACCATCTAGGTAAGTGTGAGTTACAATAGTTCCACCAGTGACTCACTTTTCCTCCTGCACAAAGTTTAGTCCAGCATGCTTGTTTGGAGATATGGCTTCCACAAGTTATAGCACCTGTAGTAATATTTGGACAGCCGAAACGTTTTCCATTTACACCCCTGTTAGGATGTTGGCGAAATTCACACTTCTTGATTATATGACCGTTTGCACCCCTACCTTTCATAGTCGATAATATATAATCTATACATTTCAATTTTATTCAAAATTTAACGAGATGAGTATTAGTCGGACTAAATAGTTAAAATAGATATAATCTTATTTTATTTTTGTATTGAATATATACGATTTACAATTAAAATGCAATACCTAGTAGAACAATGCGTCGATTTGACATTGCGTTCTTGCATATGGACGGTAGAGTCTATTAATTCAAGGGCGGTAAATGCATCTACTTCTCCGACAGAATCAACTAAAATAATTGAGATAATTGGCCCAAGAAGGGTAGATGTTTCTAAGCTGAAAATCAGTGATTATCAGGAGGAGTTACTTTCTAGTTTTATAAATAAAAAAATTGGCGTTTATAACGAACTGCTACGCGTTATAAAGAATTCTGCAGTGCGTGACAAATTTCAAATCACCTATGATGTAGCTTATAAAGTACGTTCATTTGATAATATTAATGAACAAATGCATGATATTATCATGAGTTATATATTTAAATTTGTCTCACCTAGTGAAAGTAATGAAAGTAATGAAATTCATGTTGTGCGACATGTTCGCCACAGTGAGAATATAAGCGGGTTTTCGCTTACTGGATAAATATCATAGCGTAAAAAATAAATTATTATTTTTTATAAAATTTGAATAATTAATATTGATATCTATAATGGATTACGCTAAATTAGGTTTTGACGCGAAAAGCGGTATTGAGAGGTGTATTTTAAACTTAGTTTCTATAAAGCCTTGTACTAATGCTGAAATAAGCCAATTATTAGGAATACAATGTGATAGAAATGGTAAACGAAAGGATTATATCGCATGGAGTATATTAATGCTTAATAATGGGAACGTAAATGATAAATTTATTAGGGATTCAGATTACTATTATCCTAAGATAAAATTGTTACATAATTTTAATATCGGAGAATTATTTTGCACTGTTCAAGAATATATGACACAATTACTTGATTTGATATTATTCTTAATATCGGATAACCCATTGCGTAATTGTGAAATTAGAGATAAATTAAAAATACACTCAACACAAGATTGGTTTTCATGGTGTTTATTATCAATACTTTTAAAGCAAAAATTGATAGAGAAAAAGGGTAATTTTTATTATATAACAAATTATAATTACTCATTTCCTGAAGAAATCGATTTGCGCGAACAAAGGGGATACTCTAGAAAACAAATTAATTGGCTTAAAATAGTATCTAAAATAGATAATATAGAAATACAGCATGCAGAATCAGGAGGTGAATACAAAATTCCTAATTATGGTAACCATCGCGCAGATGGATATTGTAAATCATTAAATACAATTTACGAATTTCATGGTTGCTATTATCATGGTTGTCCAAAATGTTTTACACCATCATCTATGAATAAAAAGATAAAAAGAACATTTGAAGAATTATATCAAAAAACTCTGGTGAAGGAACAAAAAATAAAAGAATTGGGTTATAATTTAGTTGTTATTTGGGAATGTGAATTTGATAAAATTAATTAGTTAATTTAATTTTACACCATCATCTATTCTATTGCTGAATGGGTTGACTTTGTCATTTTGCATGATATTTGTATCAGTTTTGGTTCAATTTTAGAAAAAATAAAAGTTATTATTGTTTTTTGTATTTTAGTTATTCTTGCACAAGAATATGAAGTTTTGCTTCGTTTTGGACCATTTTAGGTTGAATAACGAAGAACGGCAGAACCGTCCGCTGGAATGCTTAGTCTCTCGACTTTACACCCACCCTTATACTTTCATATAAGGACTGACTATATCTTAAGCACATTCTAATCAGAATGTACCAACTACCATTTAGTCGATGTACAGCATGCATACCATTTTCATGGGTTAGCACTTGGCTGCGGATTATCCATTTAATTACATTTCTGTAATACATTTCATACATTTTTACTGTACCCAGGGCTATTAACTCGGGTGCTTGCAAAGCGTTTCCGCAATGAAGTAGTAGTATGAACTTTAGGAAGTTCCCGCAATTTGATAGTTTCGCATTTCATGCAGCAGATGCATGAGATACTAGTAGGTTATATACGGTTATTAAATGTCTGCTAGGTTTAATAACACGATCAAGTTTACACTGTTTATCCGACATAGTTACTTGACAACTATGAAGGCAGCCCACTGTTTCATCCCGGACTTTCGTTGAGATGAGGAGGAAGTTGATCGCTTTGGCCAATACTAGCAAGTCACACGGAGTGCTGGAAGTACAATAGCTGGAAGCGAATTGGAGATAGAATTCACGGGCACGAGAAACGTTAATGTGTCCGGAAGGTTGGTAAGTCGTTACTACCGTAATTTTGATATATGTATTTATCAAAATTACTTCCCAAGTTCTGAGTGGCTATACACTCTCCTCAAGGGAACGCGCTTTCACGCGGGACTAGACTATATCTTAAGCACTTATTTATGTAAATAAGCACCGACCGACATTTAGTCGTTGAACTGCATGCATGATTGTTAAAGTTTCCGTAATATATTGTAGGCGTCAATCGATGACCCACTACTTCTATTAAGTTATAACAATTTTAGCACTTGGCTGCGGATTGCCCAATCAATTACATTTTTACCTTGCCCTTATAGTTTACTAGTAAACTATAATTTTACGTACTTTCGCACGGGTTCTACTGCTCATGTTTCCATAGCAGAGTGGTAGTAATTGCTCTCAGGGTTTTCCCGCAATTTGACGGTCTTGCAAACAAATATTAATAGCATTCAATAATCTTATATATTTGTTCACTAGCATACGTTTTTGCGTATACTACGGCATAACTTGATAGTTCACCGGGATAGAGGCAGAAGTTTAGCATGTAGGCACCGAGGTCCTCAGGAGTGATGACGTTGGCACCACCGAAAGTGTATGACATGTAATCACGGAAGAACTGAGCCGCGAAGGTGGAGAAGATATTAATACCATGGGCTTGGAGCTGAAGGGTATCAATGGTCTCAGTGAATGAGGGGAAGACAAGACGCTCAGCAGATTCCTGAGAGTATGAAGTCTTATGCTTAGCAGAAGCAGCGTTGAAAGCAACAGTGTCATCAGTCATAACATCGCTGTGTGACTTGGATGAAGTCTCAATAACGTTATCAGTGAGAAGGGTAAGCCTGTGCCAGTCACGATACTGGTTAGTGTTGGAAGCAGAAATGTTCACAGCCGGGCGAAGACCAACATACATAGTCTCAATAGGCCACTTGAGCTGAGAAAGGAGGATATTGTCACTGGAAACGGCAGTACGGGTGGACTGGAACCTGTGAACGCGGATAAGTGAAAACCCAATTCTTTTAATGTAAATATCGTGAATTTCAGGATTTACGAAGATATTATTAATATAAAGCTCCATGAGTGAAATCTGTTGAGTAGTATCAATGCTGGAACCAGTGGCAAGAACAGGGGTGAGAGTTACCCACTTCTTAACATCAGCGACAGCCTGAGCAGCAGCAGT